>Ga0307931_1001704_pt1 | contig 14430 bp, 10 predicted proteins | sample OrgLakmetageno47_FD_201816 | JGI IMG/M metagenome (GOLD analysis project Ga0307931, IMG submission 201816) | Saline water microbial communities from Organic Lake, Antarctica - #47 | ecosystem: Environmental > Aquatic > Non-marine Saline and Alkaline > Saline | place: Antarctica: Organic Lake... | reverse complement strand
CCTCTCCCTCCTGAATCATTCCGCACTTGCTTTGTTTGCGCAACGCACGCGCATTCCCACTTCTGCCCGCAGCATTGGCTTCTGTGCCATTTGGGTTTGTATTAGTTCGAGTTCGAGTTCGAGTTCGTCACTCGTCAAACTAGAAGAAGCAATTTCTGTTGTATTATCTTAGAACAAACAACGTTCAAAGATTCGAAGAACACAATAAGAACACAGCATGCAGGGCTCATCTCGCTCTCTCACGACTCGTCCCTACAATAAAACGTCTGACGTATTTTCTCCAGAATATAAGGCAAATACGTCGCGACGTATCGACTTTTCTGCTGACGTCATCACAAACACGTCATCAAATATACGCCTACATACGGCGCTTGCCATTCATATAGTAGGAATATGCCCTAATACAACGTAATTTACGGTACTGACGTATTGATTGACGTATTTAGGTCAAATATTTGACGTATTTTTGTAAGGCCTACTCACGAGTTGTTAACAAACAAAGCGTAGCTCAAGAAGCTGTCAAGAAGCCAGAAGGGGACTTATTTGACAGCAACAAAGACACTACGTCATAAAATCCAAGAAGCTGCCGAGTAGCAATAGCTCCGCTGCTCCGCAGGGCATCTAGCTAGAGTTAAAAAGGTCTCCTTTGGAAAAGGTTCATTTAGTCACCGTAGTTAAAAACTGCAAACTGTAAGCGTTTGTATGATGTCGATGCGGCGGTTCAAAGTCTGGATGCTTCTATCAACGTCGCTCGCTACAGCTCATGCTTTCGTTGCACAGCATGGTCGCTCTCTGGCCCGGTACGTTTCATGCTCTAGCATACTTTAAGTGATAGTCCTAGCTCATTGAACTTTAATTGCTGTTTCGTTCTCGCACGATCTCTGCACATTTCGCCGTATCTTTAATATCTGTTCAGCCGGGTTTCATATCCGTCTCGCCCGAGCGCCACTTTGACGTTGGCCACCAAAGTACCAGTATCTGCTCCTACTAAATACATTGTTGTGACGGGGGGCGTCATCAGTGGGATCGGCAAAGGAGTCACCGCCTCCTCAATCGGTGTCTGCATGAAAATGCTGGGTGCTAAGGTAACGGCTGTGAAGATAGACCCATACCTCAACGTGGATGCAGGAACCATGTCTCCGATGGAGCATGGTGAATGTTTTGTATTAGACGATGGCGGTGAAACGGACTTAGATCTGGGGAATTACGAGCGCTTTCTTGAGGTCATGTTGGGCAGCGATAGCAATTTGACAACGGGCAAGATTTATAAGGAAGTGATTGAGAAAGAGCGGCGCGGGGAGTATCTTGGCAAAACAGTTCAGATTATTCCACACATTACGAATGAGATTATTGAGCGTGTTGAGTCCGTGGCTGCACGTTCAGTCGATGGCTCAGGAGTGAGACCTGACGTTTGCATCATCGAACTCGGTGGCACTGTCGGCGACATCGAATCAATGCCTTTTGTTGAGGCCATGCGTCAACTGCAACTCAAGGTTGGAAACAATAACTTTTGCCTGGTGCACATTAGTATGGTACCCACAGTGGGTCCAGACCCGGGCGAACAAAAAACAAAGCCAACTCAGCATAGCGTCAAGGAACTTCGATCTCTCGGATTAAGCCCAAACTTCATCGTGTGCCGTTCGAAGTCCGAAATTGCTGTCGACACGAGAGAAAAGATAGGCTCATTTTGTAATGTTCCAACTGAAAGGGTGCTAAGCCTCTACGATGTGCCAAACATTTACTGTGTGCCAAGCGAGATGCTGGCACGGAATATGGATATTTTGATTTGCGAGCAGCTGAACATGCGTGCTTACAGAAAGTTAGAAACAACGATTCAAGACTCGAATGTGGATGCAGATGGCAGCAGACGCGCTACTCTTCGCCTTCAAGGCGACACTATTTTCAAAGACAAATGGATTGACATGGTTCACCGGATGGATGTGGCGAATGACGAAGTGCGGATAGCTATGGTGGGTAAATATACTGCTCAAGGGGACAGCTACTTAAGCATTCAAAGTTCACTGAGCCACGCGTGTGTGGCCATCGACCGTAAATTGAAGCTACTGACCATTGATAGCGAATTGCTTGAGCAAAATGATCCCGAAGCGACACGCCTTCTTAAATCTGCTGCTGGCATACTGGTTCCTGGTGGATTTGGGAATCGGGGGTCAGAAGGTAAAATCACAGCCATCAAGTATGCTCGAGAGGAGAAGGTTCCTTTCTTAGGCATATGCCTTGGCATGCAACTATCCGTCATTGAATATTCTCGCAATGTGCTGGGCGTCAAGAAGGCTACTTCTTCTGAGTTCGATCCGGGTGTTGTTGGCAAGCCTGAAGAAACAATTCTGTTTATGCCTGAGGGTTCGAAAGAGGCAATGGGAGGCACGATGCGCCTAGGAAGCCGCCGGACCTTCCTGCGGGAAGGAAGTCTAGCTCACCGCCTCTATGGGACACGCGAAATTGACGAACGTCACCGGCATCGCTACGAAGTAAATCCCAAGGTTGTTTCCAAGCTTGAGGAGCACGGGCTTCTTTTCACGGGCCTCGACGAAAGCGGAGAGCGCGCTGAAGTCGTAGAGTTGGCCGGCGATGCAGACCATCCATTCTTTTTTGGTTTGCAAGGCCATCCAGAGTTTAAAAGTCGCCCACTGTCACCGTCGCCTCCATTTCTTGGCTTCATCGAGGCAGCATCAGGTAAATTGGCCCCTGCGGTAGTGGAAACGTAGTTGTGAGATCTGTATTGACAGCAGCAGGATGCAGGCGTTTGACTGTACGAACCGAAACCGAAGTCGGACCAGGAAATAGGAACCCAATGACGCAGAAGAAGGTCCTGCGGGCGAAACGGCACGCGCCTTCGATACGCGAAGGCCGTACTTTTTGCGAAATGAATTAGGAATTCAGAAATGATAGAAGATATCACCGAATTCAGAATAACGGCTGAATTCATTCGTCTCAAAAATAGGGACATATCTCCATATGTAAGAAGCAGTCTTCGAACTTCCCACTTGGTTCTAAATGGAAGCTGTGCCGGGTGGATAGATGGCCATTCTATCTTCATTTCTCTTCTTTGAGCTACCGAAATCCTCTCTGTGCTCGATGTCAAATCAAATCTTAGATCTTAAGAACTAAAAAAGCGAGAAGTGAATACCGAATACCTGAGAAGTGAGTCAGAGAGGTAGTAAAGACAATAGCGTCCGATTTCCAGGAAAACTTGAAAGGGATCGAGATAGGCATGATAACTATTAAAAGTGGATACTACACAGCTCTTCTTGCGTGCTCTCTTCAATGCAGAAGCACTTAAAAGTAAGTCCGGTCTCAAAATTTAATTTAATGAATTCATTTCACTTCAGGAAGGTTTAGAGTCGCAAACTTTCGCGTATCGCATGCGCGTGGTCCTCTGCCCACAGCACTGGCCTCTGTGTCATTTGGCTTTGTGTTAGTTCGAGGTCGAGCACTCTACGTACACGCTCTATCATTCGTAAACCTACGTTCATTCTTTTCCCTTCGGAAATGACACTGATAACGTAGGTTAACGAGTGACAAGGGTGCGTTCAACACGCACTACTGTACTCCGGACTGAGGAACCAGAGTTGGCCCTCTCGCTCTAGCTATGAGTCTAAGCTTATCTACGTAAGTACTCATGTTAGAGTAGGCGAAATCTGAACTAAACTTACTTCTTACATACCACAGTAAGTTACAAGTGCGTCGGGTTTTAGTTCTCTTGGTTTTGAGACAGGCCCCGAAGGGCCGGAATTAGAAATTTAGAAGGCTAACTGGTTTTGGCTTCGGATTAATTTTCGGATAGGCCATATGTGAAACCCCTATTTCACCCAATCCTCTCGAGAATGTCTCGTGAGACGACTCCTGTTCACTTTTTAACGCAAAATGGTGCTAGAATCGTCTGAAACAATCAAATAGAGCAGCTAGCCATTTACTTTAGGCGCCGATTAGTCGTCAATAAGAGCACCCATACCAAAGACTTACTTTCAAATTTGAGAGCATGTTGCGCTTGTGCAGAGCTCTTTTTGAAATATAATACCCTCAGCATAATCGAAAGCCTTCCTTCTGGTTAGATAGCATTCAATTCGTCGATCACTTTAGCTAACTAAGGTTCGGCCAGCTTCCAAATATGTAGGTAAAAGTGTGACTCACCGTGACGGAAGAATTCACACCTTAACGATGTTTCTGCTTGCTCTCCACCATATTGCGTGCTTAACTTATTTAGCTCCTATTTGAAACCAGCCCGTTGGATCCAGCGAAAGCGGATAGCCGCTAAGAGGGCTGGGCTATTGAAAGATATCACATTATTAGTCCCGGCGTGGGCCCGACTGGCCAAACACGACAACACAATGAGATAGTCCGGGGTAAAACTTCTATGCGCAGCATTTAATTCAATATGCTCAATCACTTCAATTTCTATGATGCTTTGCATGCGTGATGTGTTAGCATGACGCTGCAGCTCTCAATGACTGCGAGATAGAAGTCGGCACTAACCAAACATGCAAGGGGTCACAAACACAACGACTTACCATGGTGTGGTGACGTCGTCTCGAAGCGCCATTGGCCCATGGAGATGAAGCTATCTATATGCTTCAAATTGTACACTTCAGTGGCGCAGTGGCGGCCTCAATGTCACTCTGGCGCTCGAGGGAGGTAAATGAAGCCGCGTCGGGTGGTCGAGGCTTCAGACAATTGGCATGGGTCTCAGAGACTGTCTAGTATAAAATTGGGCACGGTTCGAGCTTTAAATAACTATAAGCAAAAGACCCAAGTTTTCGTGAAGACAGCGTCCACGGCGGCTGTGTTATCGGGCTTAAGCGCGCAGACGATGCTAGCACCATTTTACGTAAAAAAGTGAACAGGAATCAGGAATCGTCTCACGAGACATTTTTGTCCGTTGGGGTTTCACGTATATATACGTAGCCTATTCTTTCCGTCATTACCTCCGTTATAATTACGGTTAGAACAGCTCCCTCTAAGTTAGTAGCTAAGTAGGTAATTGATGAGCACCAGTGTTGTCAAGAATTCGCAAGCTATTTTCCATCCGGCATGTCATACTTATGCTCGCTGTAACCAGTTCATCAACACTCAATGTGCGTGCCCATCTTTTTATGATTTATGGACACTCATGCGCGCGCACGCTCGAATAAGAGGTCGGACTTGTCTAGTGCCATCGCTTCCACACCAAATGTCTTTTTTTTGTTGAACAATTCTGACAGATGATGGGTGGTTAGTTATGCCGGTCTTTGTGAACAAGACATACAAGCCAAAAGCTTAATAAGAGATTCTTGCTCGACACCAAGGTAGAGGATTAAGGATTTGGTATCGTGCGTATCATCAATGGCAAGCGACGAAAAGGTGGCGCCTTTCATCACCAAGCTGTATAAGATGCTTACGAATTCGGCATTCGATTCGATTTGCAGATTCGATGCATCGGGAACAACCTTGCAAATCTTTGATACACCCGCTTTCGAAGCAGAAGTACTACCGCAGGTATCACGTGAACACGCGTTCGTGCGCACAGTTCCCAAAGCGCGACAAAGTGCAAATGAGAATACAACAGGGTGTGCTGGGTAGAGGAGATTGGGGATATTGGGGATTGAAGATTGGGGATTGGTACAATTGGGGATTGGGCATTGGGGATAGCGCGCAGCAAAAGGGTTAAGGCGTTGTAAGTGATTAATGGTTGACTGAGTTTGCTACCGTATTAATCAAATCGTTAGCACTAAAAGTTTAATTTCTCAAATTTCACTTCCCTCTTACCTCTTGTATGATATTACCGTTCCACAGTTCTACAAGCACAGCCGTATGCGGTCCTTTACTCGGCAATTGAACCAGTACAGCTTCTGGAAAGGCCACAGTGTCGACTACAAAGAAGGCAAAGTTGTTGCTGCGATCGTGTATAATCACCCAAACTTTCTGAGCGGCCGCCCCGATCTCTTAGCCCACATCATGCGTCGCCCCGTTGGAGAGTCACCGGCCCCTCCACCTGTAAAACAATTGCACGGCCGACTTGGAGTTGTTTCACACCGGCATGTCGATGCCAGAGTTGACTTTAGAGTTGCTGATGGTACGAGCAAAAATAAAATCAGAGAGGTTGGTAGCATTGGCATCCGAAAAAGACGAAGTAAGTGTACTCGGCAATCCGAAGTTGCGAGCCAAAAGATAGGAGAACATCACACATCATCGAGGGCATACGCCCAAGATTCGACGGGCTCGGATGATGAAGTGACATGGGCAGCGCCACACAAATTGTTGAAAGGAAACTCACCTTCTGAATGCAATTTGAATGATACTCCCATAAAAACTTCTAGCGATCTGGCTTGCTGGTATGAGGTGGCCGCGGACCTAGAGTGGACAGCCTTTTCAAACGGTAATGGCGGATCGCTAATTACGCTCGACGAGGGTAGCAATGAAAATGATACGGATTCACAGTACGCTTCGACTGAAGACGAAGACCCCGCCATGGCAGAAATGTGCAAGGCAGTCTCAAAATCCGATGTCGCGTACGTATTAGTAAATGAAACTGTCACGCACGTTCCCCTTAAGAGGTCGCAATATGCATAGTTGAGGGTGCGCTTTGTGATCAATTCTTTATACGTTCAGCGTCTTGATATCTAGTTCTTATCATACTACTGTATCTATTGTGGCTCTCTCGAATGGTTCCGTGCAGGAATACTTTGGGTGCACTCTTTCCAGAAGTATACTTGCGGGATGTGCTTGGCTGCAATCTTGATTTAGATGGCTTCCTGGAGCGCGTACCGCGCTGTGTTTTGAGTGGTAATATGCCAAGCACAACCACCATGACAGCTTCATATGATCTTTCGCCAAATACAGCTGATGCGACAGCAATTTCTGTGAAATCGTTTGCTGTACCGCCGTCGTGCCAAACAGGCATGTATTCTTGCAGTCATGGTACTCAGCGCGCGGGAAGTGGAAAGTCTTCAGTCTACTCACCATCTCCTCTATCCACAATGCTTCAAAGCAACATAACCAACTGCGGCGTGCTCAGCAGCAGCTCGAGTCGTAGCAGCTACAGCAACAGCGATGATGGTAGTGTTGACAGCACTACATAGGCAGTTCGAAATCTGGGAAGCATGTGGCGAGCTCGAACACGACGTATCAGCGGAATTACTAAATGCAGGCCCCGATCAGCGAGAAGCTGGGTGTGGCTTTTTGGCTCTCTGCTGGACATGACAAAGTGGCCGCAGCTTTTGCGGCAGATACAAAATTATATCAGGAATTTCTTATAATTCTTCAAAACTCGAACTCGAACTAGTACAAATCCAAATGACGCAGAAGCCAATGCCGCGGGCAGAAGTGTATGCGCGTGCGTTGCGCGCAAGTCAAAATCGTAAGGAGTATCGTGTGGAGAGGGCAGGAGACATAATACTTCTACCCCCCCCTCTAAAGTGGAATCTGTTCATGAAATAATTTTGAAACCAGACCTAAGTAAGTCGTAAGTCGTTTCTGCATCTATTTCTGCATAGCTAGAGCTCTTGACATGGCAGTGGTTATAGAAAATACTGACTTTTTAAGCCTGGTCGTCAGTTATTTATTATCCATCGTTTCACTTATGACAAGCGATACTCTCCGGAGCGTGGCGCGTAGGTCACAGACTTGCTTGTTTACAATTTATGGCTTCGATAATTGGCCTACCTGCCCGCATGCCACACCTTACAACTTACAAATCCGCCTACTATGACTATGACTGGACTCCTGTACCCTGCACGGTAGTAGGCGAGCCAGCTTATAAGTATGAGAAGATAGGCGTGGATCTCGTCTTCAGAAGCAACAAAATGGAAGCTTCGTTCACCTCAGCTTCACATAGGCATGTTCCTGTTAATCAATAACAAAGTACGAGTTCCTGCTCTGAATTGGCATTTTGTATACTATATTAACTTTTAAAAAACTTTGATTGGAAGCGAATTGTTTTTCGGAGCACCCCTGAGATGGGATTGGATTTAATGAGCAACGGGAGCTTGCCATCAAGTCGGCACATACAGAGTTTTCCGGGCAAGTGACTGAAACCAGGCCCGGAGTTCATATAACGATATAAGTTCCTATCGAACGCGTTTCTTCGCCGTAGCCGCTGAGAGCACGGGGATGTTGGCTTACTTTTGACACAGGCCCCGAGGGGCCGAAATTAGGCTAACACGTAGAAGAGCAAAGCAAAGCAGCTCATAATAGAAGGAGAGACAACACTAAGTAGAAGAGTAGCTAATCAGTTGCACATTCCCGAGACCCCGAGAGGCCATGGAAGTGGTGGAAAAGTATCTCAGAATTTTGGCTTAGCTACCTCGTACTGCTGGGCTATTGGGTCGGGTGGGGCATTTCAGTATTGCACGTAACTACTACTTACGTATCTGTTCAGTTAGGTTTTAAAAGCGCATGGCAGCTACATGAACCCCGAATCACCAGGGGATTCCTATGATGCCGCCTAAATGGCACCCTTCCCCTGTATAGATACTAACACCAATCCTCCCCTCCGGGGAGGCGCGAAAAAATGGCTCCACAGCTTCGCAGCAAGGCAGCTTCTTCTTATATTTAGCACGAGATAGGAGATCTACTTTACGTCCTTGCTCTAGCTAGCGTTTGACAGATTGCGTGTTGAGCAATGCTAACCCTGCAAGATTCAACTCCCATTGATATGATTCTATCCGTAGCACGTATCAATGCTGAAATTGCGATATACTCGCCGCACCTACTAATCACCGAGTTGCCCGAAGCTAAGAAAGATAGACTTGCTCTTTTGCAGTCCTTGGTCACCAATCACTTGGGTAATTTGGGAGAGTGGGGCGCTTTACCGGATTGGCGACCCATTCATGCGCTCTCTGAAACGACGCTAAGGGAAGAGATTGAGAAGCGCAAGTGGGCGCATCTTGGGAACAAGAATGAACTTTGCAACGAACTGGAAAGGCTCAACCGTATGGACCTTGGTCTAAGAGACAAATCAAATCATGTTTCTCTCCAGTCAGCACTGACGAGGGCGTCATTAAGTACTAACGGAAGCAGCGTAAATCTTGAGCGTGTTGAGAGTACCAAGCGTAAGCGTGACGAGGGTCCTAGCCCATACAACTCCCTTACGTTTGTCCCGCTTCACGAGAGCAACGCAACAGAATTACGGTCAACTATCGACACGCTTGCACACGCGCGTGCGCGAACAGGCATCGGAGCAGTATCAGAATCGGTCCCAGCGTCGGCTTTGACGGTATGCCGCAAAGCCTTGGTGAAAAGCCCAGCTGCAGCCCGCGCCGCCTTGAAGAAGCACAGGACATCCATTAACCAAGCACTTTCGAATATACTCAAAATCGTCGGTAGTTACACAGACGAGGTGCCTAAAAATTTGCATACTTGATCACACTTATCCCCTCCAATGATTGTCTCGAATCCTGCACTCTTAATATGCTGTCAATAGTAACATGCTTCTCCTTCAATTTATTTACTCGTAACTCTACAGTTTGAGCCCCCCTTCTTTCTACTCGTAGAACCAGTCCCACCCAAACGGGCTTGCGTTATGATAATGCAACAAATAAATGCTTACGGTCAGCATTCTCTTTTCTCTTCGCTCGCAGGATGGGCAGTCCCCTCTTCACGAAGCCGTGAGGCAAGGAGACACCAACACGGCACAATTACTCATCGCAGCTGGTGCAGACTTTTGCGCAAGAAACTCGGTAAAATTGGTTTGAAATGTTCTTATAAGCACATGATCATGCATACTTGTGATGTGATGCATCCACTCTTCTCTAAACTTGGCATGATATGACTTCCTCTTACCTCATCATGATACCCGCGCGTGCAAGGCTGGTGCGACACCTCGCAGTATAACCGCCAACGACGCTTGCTCTGATCTCCTCGAACACCACCAAACCGTCTACGATGTCCTTGGATTTCGCCCTACCACGCTCATTTGCTCTGCGGTTGCCCATTGCGCCTCCCTGTCTGGTTCCAACGAGTTTGCGTCGCCAGCGGCGCTGTCCCTGCATTCTTATCACTTCGACCCTTCCTTCCTTTGGGCCACAGCCACCGCACGTGCTTCCCTTTTCTTGTGGGCACGAGACGCTGCTACCGTTCAACTCGCAGCCAAGAACCAACTTTTTGTTGATTTATCAGATGATTTAGCTGGCGACGTTTTGGAGTTTCTTGAGATGACGATGACTCGCAGTAAAGCGCTGCAATTTGCAAGCCATTGCTCGTCGCACGAAGCAATTACTTGGGTGCGCGCAGTAAATGAAGCAGCAGTTGTGGTGAGTTTAAGAGTTGCGCCTTCATGAATTAGCATAGATACCGCGCTTTCCGCGCTCTGTCGCGTATCATAACTTTCTGTGGATTCCTTTGGATTCAGGAGAAGGCGACAGCTGAGCTGGTGCGCGCAGCCGAAGATGGCGAATTGGCGGTCGTTCAGGACTGCATCACGAAAGGCGCTTTCGTTGACGCACGAAATGAGGTGCTTAACCACATGTGCATGCGCCTGAATTCATTTCTTCTTTTCAATTTTTGATGTTTCGATCACTTCATTTTCTTTTATGCTCATAACAAATGCCGTTTCTTCTAAGACAAGTGCCGTATGAATGAAGTACACCCTACCTCTGGACATCAGGATCGCCTTTGGTCTATTTGATATTGTGGTATTTTGGCCATCATCCGAGATTTTTTCTATCTACTTTCGCATTTATCTCTCTTCGCTCGCCGCTTTGTTACGAAAATCGATTGAATCTGTTCTAATGAGCTACCTTGACCTTTTTGTATAATCTTAATGCTCCTTTTTGGCACAGAGAGGCTATACAGCGCTCATCAAAGCCTCGGGCTACGGCCATTCCTCTATTGTGGAGCTTCTTCTCGGAGCCGGTGCTGATGTGGAGGCGAAGACTGATCAGGTTTGTCATGCATTTACTGCAGGTATGAAGTTTGAGCATGCATAGAGATAGTCAAAAGGACAAGTGAGGCAAATAATTGGAGCACAAAAAACAGAAGAATTCGTTCAACCTGATATATTTACCTTTGGAGAGCGTATCTGAAAGACATCCATACTTGATTGAAGTAGTCCTTCCTGAAGCCCTTGAACATATTGTTTTTGCCTCGACACCACTTTCTCAGCGAATCCCTGAACTTTAAATAAACTTTCTGACTTTCTACTAGTCGCAGTACACGGCTCTCATCAAAGCCTCGTATTACGGCCACACCGCTGTCGTTGAACTTCTCATCAGCGCAGGTGCTGACGTGGACGTGAAAGACAGCGCGGTAATCACATATATTTTTACGCGCTGTTATTCTCCTTTTCTTAATTCTCGTTTTTTTTTTTAATACTTCACCTTGATCGTAACCCCCTTCTTGCACTTCTTACGGCTTCTGCGCAACAATAGCTTGGACATACGCCACTCACTGGTGCTGCCTCAAACGGCTGCATTGACATCGTGAAGCTACTCCTTGAAGCAGGCGCCGACATAGAAGCCACGCGTGAGGTAAAAAGTTAAATACTTGCACCAAAACAGTACTTTACTAAAAGCGTAGATTTTCCAGCAATCTGTCTATTACGCAACACCTTTTCTTCATCTATTTCCTTTGCTTTTCATTGACACTTCTGATTTTCTCATTCCTTTATATAGGATGGCGCCACTGCACTTTTTGAAGCCTCAGCTAACAATTGTCCTGACGTTTTAGAGCTTCTTCTTCAAGCGGGCGCCAATGTAAATGTGATAGATGACGTAAGTTACACTGATATTTGTACAGAAGAAGTAGTATTTGTATCAATTGTAACTATAACAGTAATGAAATTTGTAAACAAGTGCACTCAAATGGAAGAGGAGGTATACGAAAGTTTCTCCTGATTACTCCTTAAAATATGCTACCATCTTTTTTGTCTGTACTTCTCCCCCATTTGTCTGCATATCTGCATATCTGCGCTTGCTATTTATGAATGCTTCCTATGCACTGTGCAGCTTTTCTTTCCTTAAAATTAGCTCACATAGGAATTTTATGCCTTCGAGTGAGCCATGATTGATTTTTGATGCTGCAATCTCCCAAGCCCTAGTGAAGCACAGCTGCTTTCATCTCCGCTCTCACCTACGTTCTTATGGCAACGGTAGGATGGCGAGACTCCTCTCTCATGGGCGTCGGGACGCGACTATTTCGAGGTCACGAGGCTCCTGATTCAAGCTGGCGCCGATGCATAGGCCAATTATGAAGTGAGTAAATGAAGTAGAACAACATTCGAAGATAATGTGGAAATTGTGTTGTAAATTGTTGGATTTGTGCATATTTCTCTCTATTCTTCACCTCTCAGCCCCACTTTACCATCCTTCATTTCTATTTTTCCGCCGACGTGAAATTCCTCTTTGAAGCAGGTGCCAAAAGGATTCTCGAGACAATGTAAATGAAAGATTATTCAGGAAAATTTAAGATTTATTCCACATGTGTGGACAACTACTACAATTGAGCAATAATGTGTCGCAAAGTTATGCATTTCAAAGGAGCACTCATTGATAAAATATTGAATATTTTGGGTTAAAGCGCTTCAAAGTTGTCTCATGTCTCTTTACCTTCAGTTTCTCAATTCAATTGCGAATTCTCTCAGTATCAAATTAAATATTCTTACTCTTTACCCATGTTCGATCGCTTGCCTTGTCTCCTCAAGTTCAACTTACACCTCATTACATTCCTCATTTTATTGCTTACTTTCTCGTCTCCTTTGGCTGATAAGTGCCTTTTGTTGTTTGTATGGCTCTACTGCTGCTCCCACAGGACGGCACGACGGCGTTAGATTATACTCGTGAAAGATGTTACACCAAAATTGATGCCATCTTTACGAACTGGTTTATCAAATACAATGGTGCTTGGATAATCAGGTTGGATTAAATTTTACACCCCAATAGCAAAGAAACGTCAACAAGGAGTATAACTTTGCGTATAGATAGTCCGGAACAACTGTGATTGGGCTGGATAATCAGATAGGGATAGTATCAGATAAAAAGCCAAACGCAGCTCAGTACGCAGATCGTAATTTCTCCGTAATATCCCATTGCTCATTGCACCTATATTTTGATTAGACTAGAAGCGATAATCCTTGTCTTGGCAGTCTTATATGTCACGGAAAGTTTCTACGTGTATGAAATGTATCGGAGTCCAGACGTCCAGACGTATGGAGTTATGAAATCGGGCTTCTTCCATTCTAGACTCTAAAAAATAGAGATTAACTTCCAGTGTCTCTTGCCCTCCAGACAAAAGGATCTTCAAGCTTCAAGCCGTGAGCTGCATAGAAAGCCATGCTACAGGGGTATTTAACTGGTGTGTCTATGAGAACCAATTCAATACTCATCAAATTGCTGTTACGCAGCTCCGTGCTGGATACTGGTGTTTCTTTGCAATTCAGACTATAATCTAACCTAGTCCACAACTTAACTGTGAAGGTCATCGTGCTTGATGTGTTTCGTCTGTAGCGTAGAATCGGTTCTAGTGGGAATTGTACCTATAAGTCGTGGAGTCGCGGATCCTTGAGGCTTGAGGCTTGGGTTCAGACAAAAGGAAGAGGGAGAGGGAGAGCTGCAAGTTGTTGTGTTCCTGCAAGTAGACTGGATTTTTTCCCCTCTCTTCTGTACTGTAGTACTACTTCGTACATACAGGGGCCAGTTTAAACTAACCAGGGGCTAGGGCCATGGGCCATAACTCGTGCGTATCCGGGCGGATTTGTCTGAAACTTCGCATGAGCCTCAAGTAATACCTCATTTAACTCCCATTCGCATGAAAGGCACATGAAATTTTGTCTTCACGTTCATTTTTTTGATCAAGCGCAAATAAATGCCCCCCCGAAACAAAATTTGGCTGCACGTCCGTTTTTGTTGCCAACACGAATATGGTCACTAAGAGGGCCAAATGGCACCTAGCTAGAGAGGCCCGTAGGCTCGCATTACTTAGGAAATCAGATGCATTAAACAGCGCGGCAAGAATATTTGGGTTAAAAGTTGATACTTTTGTGCTATATGGCATTTTCCTGTGTCTGGATCCTAAAAAAACACAGTGACTGCAGCGGCGTGCGCGCCGCCACGCCACGATCAACGTAGTTGATTTCAGTGACGTGACAAGGTGTCACGTTGTCAGAACATACGTAAGGTGTCAGAACATATGTACCCAGATAAAAATGTGATGTGACAGAGTGACAGAGTCACAGACACATCTTCTTGGGAGGCAGTTTTTGGTCGTGGTCGCATAAAACATCAACTCTACGTTGATCTATTGCATTTGAATTAGGGATTTCAACTTTTCTTAGGCACAATCGAGGCTGAGCTCTCTGAAATTTCGCGTGTGCGTTAAGACCCACTTTATCTAACTTGCATTCGCATGAAAGGCACATGAAAGGGGCTCTTGGTATTTTTTTTCCCGGACGGGTGACGACAATTTTGGTATAAAAATAGCAACCAATAATGAGCAACTTTC
>Ga0307931_1001702_pt1 | contig 14433 bp, 12 predicted proteins | sample OrgLakmetageno47_FD_201816 | JGI IMG/M metagenome (GOLD analysis project Ga0307931, IMG submission 201816) | Saline water microbial communities from Organic Lake, Antarctica - #47 | ecosystem: Environmental > Aquatic > Non-marine Saline and Alkaline > Saline | place: Antarctica: Organic Lake... | reverse complement strand
CGGACCCTTCTTCATCGTCTTCGGCATCGCCAACGGCTGCTGCTGCTGCTGCTGCATCGCCGCCAACATCTGCCTGGGTAGCACCGCCCAAACCTAAATTCGGAGCGGTATGAAATTAACAAACAGGGTTTTTGGTCTGATGACGAGAAATTGCTCTCCTTGTCTGTGTTGAGTGTATTCATATGAGAAAAATCTGTTTCTTCAGTTTCACTATATTTGACACCTTCGTTGATGTTCGCTGGGTGTATTCCCGCTGATGTCTTCTCTCTGCGCTCTCGTACTGTTGATTTTTTTTATCATACGGGCGAATGGTCTGGGCATCTTCGTCAGGTGATAGGCGGCAAGGACGACTACAAAGCCATCATGGACCCACTCCGGAAGCTCAGTGCCAAAGAAACCATGGAGCATTACCGAAAGAGCGGGTGTGTATTATGTTAGTGTGAAATCATTTCGTTGTAAATGTGTGTGAATGTTTCTGTTTGTCCGAAGTATTTGTCTCTTTTTCCTTTACAGTGTCCAACAGCACCTTCTTTCTTGCTTTTTCTTGAAACGGGATTCATCCTATATTGTCCCCCTCTTCCTTTCTTACCATGCTACGAATGTCATCGTTACATGTAGAGCTCGAGGTGTCGATAACCGTGGCGTGCTTCAATTAGAAGCGTTGCACGCGGTCAAGGACGCAGAGGCGCAAATGAAAGCAGCCGCGGACGAGCAGCAGCACGCCATGGAGCGAGCGCGGGGAGCGGGGGTGTCAAGCGGAGTGAAGCACCACGAGCACCACCACCATGCCGAGTCGCGCGGGGCATTAGGGCATGCCGTGCGCGGAGGCGGGGACGCAGAGAGTGGCAAGAGCCACCACGAAGACGGTTACGACCACGGAGTTCTAGAGCCTGTGGCCAAGACCATCCATTGGAGCGACGGATTGCTCACCTCCTTCCCTCACGATCGCACGGGCGCGGGAGCCGTAGCTCCGCCGGGACATCCCGGCGGCCCGCCTTTGCACAACATGGGCGCGTGCGCTGACGATGACCCGAGGTAATTTTACTGGGTTCGAATGGAAAACGATTTAGCCTTCTTCGGGGTGGGGAAGGGTGAACACAGTACTTTAAGTGGTGTTGATTCCTTTCGACACGAGTGCGCTTTTTCTTATAAATTCACTTTTGGGAATGGACTTTCGGGGCATCGCCGTAAACAACACCTTTCTCGTACGCAGGCGGTGGTCAGTCGACGGCGGCGAATCTTTCTTGCGCGGCGCAGCAGCGAGCGGTGCAGTAGGAGCCAAAGCTGCCGAGAGCTTTCAGCGAGCGCCCTATGTGCCGCGCGATGGCATCGAAGCCAACTTTCAAGGGGTGCTGCGGCGACTGGCGACGGTAGTACTGATAAGATGGAATGAATACTTTTCATTTGTACGCAGTACAGGATGTACACATGATAATATTAGATTGATCGATGAACACTTCCTCTCGCCGTACTTCAATTTTGCGGCTTCTACATGATAATGAGTGTTTTCTCTCTTTCTCATTTCACGGTTGTTGCACTGCCACTATATTCTCAGGTCACTAAAGCCGAAATATCTCACGCAGTGCCCGACGCCAAGAAAGCAATGCTAGCGCCCCCTAAGGAGGCGGCAAAAGCCCGTTTTTTCCCCGACGCGGTGTTTGAAGAAGACCGGGACTACTTGTTGAGCACCTTGGAAAAGGAGGGAGCCACAGACATGCAGGTGTGTTGAAACTCCACTCTCTCTTTTTTTTAACCTCAGACGATTCACACTTCGTGTGTGTTTTCTCTCGATCTCTACGCAGGCGCACAAGCACAAGGGCCACTATCGCTCGTCCGACAGTGCCGTCTACTTCGGAGATCGGTCAGCCCCAGGAGGAGGGGTCTTAGGCGGGCAGCAGCGGCGTGGCGAGTTGAAGACCATGTACGAGCCCGTGCAGGTGTGTGGAAAGTTGGCTCATATATACCCTTACCCTCCTGTTGTATATCAAATAAGAAAAAATTGTGACCGAGTATTCTGTTTTTTCCTTCTTGCTCATACCAACATCTGTTCAAGCGTACAATATCCTCATATGCGTATCTCTACGCCTTGCTTCTTCTTTCACTCATTTACAGGGCGGCTTAGTCTCCAGCCATTCCTCTGCGCAGTGGTTGTCAGTCCTTGCGACCAACGACCAACACGCTACTCACGGTCGCGACGCTACCGCTCAAGCGCGCACCTTGTCTCAGGCCTTCAAAGGGCAGGCCAACTGGGTCTCTGCACAGCAAGCTCTAGTCGAGCACCGCACTGCTCGTTGCGAGCATTTGTTGCATTTATTGCGCACTGAGACCATCGCCGACGCCGCCCGCGAGAAGAAGCTCCTGGAAACCCAAATCCCCAGGAAGGAGTTGAGGAAGCGCCACGCCGAAGCAGCGATGGAGCGGAGCGAAGCGGCGGACCGAATCATGCGAGTGCTGCAAGAGTACGGCATTTTATCGGGGGATGAGATGGCCGATTACTACATGTACACCATCAACGCGATCAAGGACCTCCCTGACGATGATACCGACCACCACCACCACCATCATGGTGGCAGCGAACATGCAGGAAGTTCGAAAGCCAAGAGCATAGCCGCAAGCTCGGGCGACGGGGACCAATCAGAATACGCTGATTCTCGGCCGTCGTCGGCCTCCTCGACCTCCACCGTCGCCACGACCGTCGCCTCCGGCGCGACCACCGCAGCGAATGTGAAGCAACGCAACAAAGCGGCTGCGATAAAGAAGTTAGCAGATGACGCAGCCCTCAAATCGCGAATAGAGAAAGCATCGCAAGGTGGCAGCGGCGCTTCTTCGAGCACAACTGCTCCTCTCAAGGCCATCGGGACATATGTGCCGTCGGCCGAGTCTTACCGACCTTCGCGTGCCCACGCCGATGCCTCGGTGTTTGAAAAAGCGGGCCTCGCCCAAACGGTAGGCATTGTCTTACTGTGCCTCTTATTTCTTTACTTTTTTTTCTTTTCCATTGCTATACTTCACCCTTCCTTTTACATATTTTTGTCTCTCTCTCTCAATTCCTCTTTCACCTATACTGTTGTTTCTGTATTGATATCAATCACTTCGACACTGTATTTGTGGCTCTTTTGATCAGATTCGATCGGGCAAGTTAGAGGAGCACACCACGGTGCCTGCCTTGGTGCAATACCCCGCTGCTTATCAGGTAGCCCCAAACGTTGCCTTAGCCACTGCCCCGCCTCCGAAGTATGGATCCCGTCGGCCCGCCCCGATCCCGTTGCTACCCGACGGTTCTCTCGGCACGTCGGCCCCACTTGAGGCAGCGCTGCATTTCGGAGGCACCGCAGGAGTCGCCCGCGCGGGGGGGATTGCGGTGAAAGCAGTGGGTGAAGCAGCGACGATCGATGGCCGCACCGGCCGCCCGAAGCGCGGCGCAGTGCATGCGCTGAATGAGCAGTCTCAGAAAGCCATGCAATCGAGCATGAAGCCTTCTCACGCGAAAAGTAAAAGTAATAGCACTGGCTGTCACGAACGCAGCAGCGGCCGACGAGGATTCAATTCTCTTGGACTCGATGCACCGAAACCACTCAAACGTGCACCTCGTCCTAGGACTGACCACAGCAGCAGCAGCAGCAGCTACGGCAACAGTGGAGGCAACGACAAGTATTCTGAAAAGGGCTTGAGTGGACTGTTTCCTGGCGGAGAAAAGAGTTGGCTAGTGGGAAAAATTATGAGCGAGACTCATGCGCAGATGCCAGTTGACCCACGCACAGGTAACAGAAGCACATCCATTGATTCGCGATTATGCTTCACTCAAGAAAACCTCCTGCTGTTTTATTTTATGTCAACTGCAAGACAGCCCATGAAGTATTCCTTCTTGTTGTTTCGTTTTGTGCGCTTTTCTCTTTATCCTGGCACCTCGTATGTTTATCTCGTCTTCTTCTTCTTAAATCCTGCAATTACAGGCCGCACAGTGCCGTACGACGTTTATCTCCCAACCCGAGTCTCGGACGCGCCCGCGAACCCGCCTGGCTCGCGGGTCTTCAGTGCGGCCATGGGTCGTGCGCTCGGGAAATTCATCCCAAACGACGATGCCGTCAAGTTCTGCCACCCAAAAAAGCAACCAGCAAGTGCTTCAGGAGCTGCAGTCACCTCAGGAACCAATGCAGTCACTGCGGCAGTACCAGGCGATTCGTCCAGTACACAATCAGTCAAGCCATTCAAAAGCCACATCGGCACGGGGAATGCATACATGAATCTATTCAAATAGTGGTGGGATGCGGCTGTTCATGTGAGAACAGTGGGGTTTTGTAGTCTCCTTTAGGAGCTGCAGAGCTATACATGGAGGGTTCCTGTTGTTGGCGATGCTTGCTCTTACCTCGTTAGCGATACTTGGTCACTTCCCAGTCTCTCCAGATCAACAACAGGTTATGGGCTCGTAGTTACGCACCCTGCGGTGGTGTTATACAAGCGGCAGATTGTAACGTCGCGTTCGATGGTTGAAATGTGGTCTTACCTCGTTAGCGATACTTGCTCACTTCCCAGTCTCTCTAGATCAACAGCGGCTGTATAGATGTAGACGTCCAAATCTTTTTTATCGCATATCGTGCAAAAGCGCCTCGGTTCTAAAGCTCGATTCCCTTGAACTTATGATTAAAGATGAAGGCCAGGAGGACTCACTCAGCTGCATATAGATTTGCTGTTTCCACTTGGAAATCGCAGCACGCCTAAAGAGAAACAAGTAAAGATCGTAAAATTTGGGTTACCTCATTAGGAACCCGAATCTAGATGAGGTTTGTCATTTCGCTCTAGCTTGCATATGTTGTAGCCCACGCCGAGGCGCTTCGATAGAGCCCTTGATCGCTAGAATCCATTGAAACGATGAAGAATAACATTTAGTCGCGACTTCGTAGCGCCGCCTAGTCCAACTCGTTGTTGTCGGATTTCGAGGCCGTGCCGCAGGCCGCGACGACACTGTCGTCATGCAAGGCTTCGTCTTACGCGACATTTGGGGCCTCCCACGGGCGCTAGCTGCCGGGCGGGCTAAGAAACATGATTCCAATGTCATTTAGATCAGGTTTGCCGAGGCACCCGAGCTCGCTAGCGTCTTACCTCATTGGACTTTGAATGCGTTTTTCTCGAAAACAACGAAGCCCTCAAAATGCCACATTCCTTATGAGGTAGCCCACAAATTCATTGATCGGTGCGTGCAGATTTTTCCGCGGTTCGGGGTGTGTAGAAGAAATCATTATCGATCATGCAATGAAACAGCGGAGTTGGAAGTCGGTTAAAGACATTATCATTATGCAAGCCCGCAGCTAGCAATGAATATTGATAGTATTAGCAGCGGATTAAGTGTCTCAAACATATAGCACCATAGAACCAGCTTTCTGAGTGAGTGAACAAGCGTGTTGTAACTTCTGATGGCACACAGTATTGCAGCATCTGATATTACTCGCACTGGCCGTAGCTGGCAGCGCCGCACCGAGGTTAGTTCAATGATTGCCTTCAATAGTCTACATTTCTATTCAAAGAGCTCGAAGTCTCGCGCGGGTTATGTCAAAACCGGGCGAAGACTTATTGATTGTAATGCGTCACGGTGGTAGCCTACTACAATAGTAATTGACGATACTCGAAGTTAGACCTGCTTTGCTAGAATGAAGAATGAGACCTGCTCAAGGATTCTTATTATGATTGCTTGCACAATACTCTGTTTTACTTCCCACAAATATTCACCTGCATATTTCACAGGAAGTCAGCTTTGGGGCGCCGTCCGACTTGTGGCTCTTTGCGTGGCGCGCATGTTTCCGTGGCGACGATGCCGAAGGCTGCCGGCTCATTGAGCGCCTCGTGCGCCACGGAGAAGGACCAACCCAGGTGGGCCAAGGCGCCAATACCTACGGTGCCACACTACTGCACGCAGCAGCGAGTGGCAATTGTGCGGGCGCTCTGCGAACGCTGCTGGCGCAGCCAACGACGAACGTAAACGTTCGCAACAAAGGTGGCAACAAGCTTGGCGCTAGTACGGCACTTCATTGGGTGAGCTGAAACTAGCAATTATAGAAGCTGACTTTCAGATGTGTATGCAATGGTGCTTTGAAAGGCTGTGTTTGATTGATTTGGGCCGTATCCTAGCTTATACTCGAGACTATTGACGTGGTTATTTGTTTATGGTCTGGTGCTTCAACATGGAAAGGCGGCCTCTAGGGGCAACTTAGCAGCCGTGGTAGCGCTTCTAGAAGGCGGTGCTGACCCTTCCATTAAGGATTTGGACGGGTATACGGCATTACGCCTCGCGCTTGACCGCGGCTACGGCGACGTTGCTGACTGTTTGAACCCTGATGGCGACGATTCTGCTTTTGCGATTGGACGGGCTTGCGACACTGCACGTGAGATGGCATTGCTTTACTCTGCGAAGTTTGCTGAAGTTGTGCATCTATTGGATTGCTGCATGCCGTAGCTTCTATATTATGTTGCACGTATGTATGGGTGAGTTGATTTTTGACTTTTGTGTTTGTGCGTGTTATTAGCTGGGCGGTCAAGCAGAGTCGACGTCGCTGCGCGTTCTCAGGTGGGCATAGAAACATCACAATATTCTTTCGCTTCTCTGTTGGAGGTCTGTTTACCACAAAAAAAAACCTAACATTGAACTTGCGTTTGTGTAGCGTGCAGCATTAGAGCGCGAATTCACTGTTGACCCATCGCTCGAGGCTGAAAGAGGCAGTGACAAAGGTGGTGGTGGCGACAGTAATGATGGATCCAAAGGACGAAGATAACCGCGATGTTATTTGTTATTGTGCACTATCCTGGGTTACCACTCAAACATGCATTGATTTCTGCGTGTAGTACTCCATGTGTGTGCCACCCCTCCTCGTGAAATAAGAGAATGTGAATGCGAACTAGTTAGTGCAAGGAGACAACGGGATGCGAATTATGTTATGTGCCGCCCTAAAAAAACATAAATTCCCGCTTCTAGTTCAGCAAATCGCAGGAAACCGAACACTCAGGCGCACGCTAGGAATTCCGCTGTAATCCAGTTGCTTCTTGCTTCTTAGCTCTGTGGTCCTAAATACAATTTCTTAGGCGTGTGGACTAAAGTGTAAAGCGCACTAATCACTAACCAGGATGATAAAATTTAAAATTCTACCCCAACCCCCGAGCAGACCACAAATTAGTCCATTAGTGCGCTTGTACTGGGGTCTAGTGCCTAGTGCTAGTAATTGGACAGCAGCACATGCCACATAACGTAACGGATAGGAGAGTCGCCAGAAATAGGAACAAAAGGGCTGCTGGGGCTTCTAGCTTCGAGTGATCTGGCACCAATCGCTTTTGAGTTGGGATGATAGCTAGATCTCTTGGTCAACGAAACTCTTCGCTTTCCTTCTTGACAAGCGCAAACTTTTCCTTGGTCTCAGGTCGCCCTGTGCTTTTTCGAGTCAGGTGTGTTTGGGCAGAAGCGGGCCCTTTGATTCGGTAGCTTCTTCCTCTTCAGAATATCTCTCCTTCTGAGTGCGAGCGATTTTTTCCTCCGTTTCTGCGCCTGCTTTGTCCTTCTTCTCCCACTCATCTCCTGCATTACGGTAGCAAAAACATTATTAAAAGGAACAAGGGTATGTAAAGAGACGCATATTCCAGGAGATAGAAAGAAAACACAAAAAATCGAGGGAGTTCCCATCGACACAAACGACGTACCGAGGATGGTGAACAGGAAGATGGCAGCAAAGATGGTTAAGAAAGTGGTAAGCTCCAGCACGCTGAGCGACTCGCCGAAGAACATGGTGTCCAGCACGGCGTTGAGAACAATAGCCACCGTGGAGATGAAGGTGCGCGTGAGGGACCCAAATCGCTTCAAGATCACCGAAATGCTCAAGCCGTACACCGCGCTGCGTTAGAGGTGTACACACACGAAAGACAACACAGAGATCCGAGCGTGAACAAAGATGTGACAAAGCATATTCAAAGGAAAAAGAAAAAAAACGCACAAATACTTTGCAACATGCAAACGTAACAAATGGCACAATGAACCAATTCAAGCGCACTATCATCGAACCTGAAGCAGCAGAGGAAGAAAGCCCGGCCGCTGAAGTCCCCAAACCATTCGGCTCCGTTTACTTCCACGGAATACCACCAATTGAACCCGTTCAACAGAATGCCCCACCCGTATAGCAAGCTGTTTTGCAGCATCAGGGGCTGGTCAGCCGAAGCTTGCATCACCATTTGCGTGACGATGTTCCCACTTGCGGCGCACATGATGATCACCGCCATCACCATGAGACCCTCCACGGATGTCTTGAGTGCGCCGCCGCTCGCGTCGCAGCTTCCGCCTGACAATTGGTACTGTACTGCTCCATTGGTGAGCAAGAGAATGGCGAACCATTTCACTTTATTCAACGGTTTGCGAAGCACCACCACCTGGCGAGAATGCAAACCGGGGCAGGTGATGGATTCAGATTTGACACATCAGTTGATGATTTGAAATCTGCGACAACGCAAGCATGCGGCCTAATGCGTTTCGCTGCCTATGTTGCGCAAAGCTTTTAGATGAAAGAAAAGTAGCTAAATGCGAAGAACAAAGTGGAATGATCATAATTACCGTCAAGAGAGCGACAGCCACGATCCTCATGTTGAGCAAGAGCTGAAAAGCGCTGTTGCTCATGTGTTGCAGCGCCATGAAAGATAAGTTGTTTTGGGCGAAAAATACGAAGCCCGGAATGGCGTATCTGCACACGCGCATATTAACATTTGAGCGTAAAATGCATACGTTAGGTAAAAAAGATTTCATGTGTGCATGGAAATGATGTCTAGGTGTACGCGATCATGACGCAGGGCAGAGAAAGGAAAGGGAGAGTTGGGGTTTTACTCACTGCATCAAGTCACGCTGCGAGACTTTCATAAATTTCCGGCCATCCAAATCGTTTGAGTACTTCCAGCCAGTCCAGCCCGCCGCAACGCAAAATTTAATCAACTCGGCCACGAAGTAAATGCAATACTTGTTGTACTGTTCACGGATCGTATTTTTCAAATGCAAGGCACGGGAAGGAAACAAAAAAGCGTGTGTGCGTGTAAGAGAGAATCAAAGAGTGAGCCTCAAAAGCTAACGAAGAGTAGGAGCACTAACTAATTAAGTCGAGCCCTATACTATATGGTAGGTACTTAAATGGTGGCCATCGATCATAAGGAACCTACACATACTCCAACTGCGCGCTGTGAACGTGAGTATACACGACCCATGACAATTTTACCTCATATTTGCCATTGGCAGATTGCGTGATCTTCACTGCGGGCGCAGTAAATGTATTGAAGAATAATGCGAGCGACAGGTAGCCTAAGTCCATGAGCGAAATGCCCATCATGTTGCTGCTTAGACGGCCCTTTGCCTCGCCTCGAACCCAAGCTGGGAATTACCTATGACCAACAGGTGAATTATTTTAATCAAACAATAGGAAAACAATCGCGAATGAATGCGCACGTCGCGGAGCTTGACATGAAAGTAGTAGCTTCGCACCTCGAATATCGACCCGCAGACAACAGGAATAAAGATATAAGAAAGCCCGCGCTCAGCAGCAGCCCTCAGCTTTTTCTCTCTTATCACACCCAACACCCAACTCGCATCATCATCGCAGAAGATGAAGACGGTCGGGTCGGAACGTTGGAACAAACTTGTTGGAACTCCAGTGTCTATTTCTAAATGGGTAATTATTAGAGCATAAAAAGCACGACGACGACACGACAACAACATCAATCTTCTGTTCTTGTGGACTTGTGGATGTTGGGGAAAAAAATGTCTATGGCTGTCGTTTGCTTATAAAAGCGGAATCATCGGCAGTAAGTGACAGACTTCGTTGCCGCCTCTAATTATTCGAAGTGCCACGTCTTTGTGGTTGCTGCTGTCAGCGCTTCCTCTGGCATTAAGTCTTATGTCCTCTATTTCTTTTCGGTTGTCATGAGTAGTGTCTTCATCGCGGCGTGAAGTATCTAGTATTTCTTGTGATCCCGTACAATTGCGAGCCTTCACTTGAACAGCTGAATCCATGAGGTCTTCGGCTCATCCCAATTCTTGCGCGCAGTGCAACGCTAAGTATGGTGATGATAAAGTACACCTCAAGATGTGCTCTGGATGTCGAGCAGTCTTCTACTGCAGCCGAAGCTGCCAGCGACAGCACTGGATAGACGGGCATAAAAGTAAGTGTGGATCTACATTGACGCCAATCATTGCGCCAGATTTTGAGGCTGCGTGCGCTCATGCTACTACACCAGCCTGCGCGCATGCCTCTGTTGGCCAAAAGGCTCGGCTTTACGGTTTGTTCAAACAACAGTCTCACGGCAACTGCACAGGGCAGAGACCAAGCGCTTTCAAACCAGTGCTGCGAGCAAAATTTGACGCTTGGGCTGCAGTCAAAGTGCGTGCTAGATGTGTTTATTGCACTTTCCATCTCTTCCTTCATTTCATTTCAGTATACCTGAGCCTATATTTTATTGTGCTTGCTCAGGGTATGACGCCTGAAAAATCTCGTGCCGAGTATGTGCAATGTGTCCAAGCAATTGACCCGGCCTTTGGTCAAAATATTACAAGTAGTCAAATCAGAGCCTCAGGTGCTAGTACAGCACCTAGGGCAATCTCGAATCGGAGCATGGCGTCAAACAAACCTCCTGTAGAGCGCACTCGTCGCACTGAATTGCTTGATTCCACTGCTCGAGAATCTTCAAAGACAAAGGTTCGGATATCGGCTAGTGCGGCATCTCAGCCCGTCTCAAAGATGAGAAAGAGTCGACGTCGCCGCGGGAAGAGAAAAGGCTCCATCAGGACTTTGGCAGCGCTCATTGCGATGTTTTGTTGGGCGCTGCTGTTGCTAACGGCACCGCTCGCTCGACTCTGCGCCGAAGCTGAGCGACTTTTCATGAGAGGCGCCACTGCAACCACGCAAGATGCACTGTCAGTCTTTGGTTGACTTACCACTAGCGCGTGACGAACGCCAGTCACTTTCAGGGCATAACGTGCTGGCTGCGTCTATTGAACTCGCGCATGTCTTCTCTTGTTTAAGATACGGCAATTGTTCGAACCCAGCCGAAGGTGAACATCGAGTGCTCAGTAGCGATGAAGGTGCGGCCTCCGACTAAGAGGATGTGACAGCAGATTTGCCTATGAGGCACTTGCCAGCTGATCTGGTGGAAATCGCAGGAGCTGTGCAGTGCATTCAACGGTGAAACTCTGTTCAGCACGTGGTGGAATGGAGTAGAACCTAGAACAAGCACCGCAAGAAACTTAAAGGCAGGAAGCCCCGAGTTCCAGTCCCAGGAAGAACCCCTTTAAGCTTTAATTAGCCTCGGCCTTATTTAAGCCATGTGTTCTGAATTATGTGGCTATAACTTATGAATTCAGGGAGTGCGTGGCGGCGTGGCGGGGAGCACCGAATAATTACTTGATCCTAGATCTAGATGGACCTACAACTCTATAACTCTATTCAACTCCCTACAACTATGATATACTCTACACACGCACACGCAGCGCCCAGTGCAACAGTTACTGATATTTGCGCTTATTGAACTGGTGTTAAGACTAGTGGCCCGTAGTATTTCCTTTGGTTTTATTGTAGTCGCGGACTACGGACTATTGGCAAGAAGCGGCGAAGTATTTGTGAGAGTGCATGTGTATTTTTCTTTTGTTTTCTTTTGATTCACTTGGAATTGGTTGTTTTGTTTGTTTGCTGCATTTGCTTTCTTGTGCGCCGTTCTAGTAGCCAGAGCCCTTGGAGACGCGCCGGCTTCCAAGCCCAGCGACACGACGACGCGACGGCGCGGGCGCTCCACCACTGCCGTTGCCGCTTGCCCCAGAGGTTTGTCCAAACATGGGGGAACTGGCCACGGACAAGAGGGAATCTTGCTTGAGCACAGCGGCGAATTCGCTCGAAGCTTGCGCCGACGACGAAGGAGCAGCAGCAGTTGGGTTCACATCCAGTGGGTTCACAGGTGGAGGTGGGTTGGGGGGCACGGAAGGCGCAGCTGCAGGGCCGTTGTCGCTGCCAAAAATGTCGCGCAGCGCCTGGCTTGCCGCAGCTTGCGGATCAGCCGCAAACGCTTTGGCTGCAAACGCAGCTGCTTCTGCGGCGTCTTCCGCGGCTTGTGCTGCCGCGCTGCCTGCGCCACCTCCACCTCCAATGCCACCTCCTGGGAACGCGTTGGTGAAGTCAAAGGAGTCGAGCAGCGGCAAAGTAGCCCGGCTTGCTGCCATCCCGGAGCGGCCAGCAGGCTGAGGCTGCGACACCCGTGGGAGCCGCCGCCCTCCCTTGGAGCGCACGCGCATGAGATCCGGCAGCACGGGCACCGTGGCAAACGCTTTGCCCCCGCTGTCGCCAGTGGGCACCTTTCCACCGAAGTCGTCCGTATCTTCGTCCACAAGGAGCTCGTCCTCAGGCTGGCCGCTGTTGGTGCGGTTCTGAGGCACCTTCATGGTGCTGAGAACGTCCAGCCAAAGCATCATTTCTTCCTCGGAATTGAACGCCACAATCACGCTTCGGCCGCTGTTGCCTGCGGGCTCTCCCGAAGCCGGCGCCGACGCCGCTTTGAGCCAAAACAGCAGCTGCCAGCGGCCCGTGGCGTCGTCAAGCACTTTCTGAAGGGAGTGCACGTTGCGCAAGTGAAGCTTGGTAGCGACCGTCGAGTCGAGCGCACCGGAAGCTGAAGGCGCATGCATCTTGAGGAGACCCGTCGCGGAGAGCACCAGATAACGGCGTGGAGAAAGCCCTTGGACTGCGCCAGGCTGAGCACGCAGATTGCCACCGACAATGCCACTCGCGTTGGCTTCCGTCGCATTCGCCAGTGACGAGGCAATGGCGGTGTTGGTGTTGCCACTTTGAGCTGCGCTGGAATCGCGGCCGTCGAGAATGACCACGTGGGGCGCCCAGCCCTCCGCCAGTGGGGCCACACAGCCACCGTTGCGCCACAAGGTGAGTGTGACCATGGCAGGTTCGTCCTCAACAGCGCCGCCTGAAGCCTGAGCAGCAGCGGCACGGAACTCGTCCGCGTTCTCGTCGTCGTCTTCGTCGTAGGCCCCTAACGCGCTGTTGGTGGCGGCAGCACTTGCGCTGGCCACGCCGCCGCGCGTCGCATCCCAGGTGTTCCCACCAGCATAAGCGGGCTCGGCTTGAATCATGCACGCGGCCGCGAAGAAGTCGTTGCGAGGTAGGGCTACGTCATCCACCGCCACCAGCACGTCCAACGGCTTCACCTGTTTGGAGGCCTCGGCCGCTCCCGGCTTGCCACTGGCCAAACGGCTGAAGCCCGTCACCACCGGCCATACCCGAGCTTCGATTACCTTCGACTCCATCTTTTTCCGGCCAGTCTGGGTCTTCACCTCCGAGCGCACCACAGTTTCGCCACACGCCACCCCCTTCAACTTGAGAAGCATGGCCTTGCCAGCGCGGCGCGGGATGGTGACCCGCAAACGCTCCCATCCCGCCCCCACGAGGCCTTGATGCGCTAGGGCCCGGGCAAACATGGTAGGGTTGGAGGTGGCTTCGCCGTCCGCCACGGAGGCCTCCGCCGCGCGGCGCTCAGCAGCCGCCCCTGCGGCGGACGCCGCCGCCGACGCATCGGCCGACGCTGCCGCTTGCTTGAGGAGGGCGCGGGACTGCGCGGCGGAGGCTTGCGACGCCAGCGCCTGGCGCTCGGCTGCCGACCGTTCCTTGAGCCGGCGAGGCCGCGTGGACTTGAGGCTGCTGACGTTGATGCTTCCCAGGGCCTCAGCCCAGTGGCGAGCTTCTGGCTCGCTCGGGAAGCATAGTACCACCGTCTTGGCGTTGCCTCCGTATGGGTCACCCAAACCGTCCCAGCCCACTTTCACCACTCCGCCGCGGCCCGTGGTGTCGCTCTCCAAGGACGTGCCGTACAGCCCCCCGCTGCCGACGCCGTCGGTCGGTGACACCACCAAGCCCGTCCCACCGCGGTGGCGGCTCGAGGCCGAGGCCTGGGCTGAGGTAGCGTCATTGATGTCTTTGACCAGCTCCGTGCGCTTGAAGCTCAGCCACACTTGCCAAGGCAAGGGGCCGAACTGAAGCTCGCCGCCTCCGCTCGCGTCCTTGTTGTCCTTGATGTTCGGGTCTTGAATCACTTCAATGCTCTTGAGCCGGCCCGACGCACTCAAGTCCCAGCCCCCTTCGAACGCAGACGCTACGCCGCCGCCCACGCCCGTGGACCGGGACACCGAGAGTACCTTGGTGTCCCGCCGGAGCGAAAGGTAAACACGAGGCGGGTCCGCAGCGAGGGAGTTGGCACCACCTGCACCGCTTTCGTCGTCCGCGGAGCCCTCGGTAAAGGAGCCCGTGCGAGACTTCTTCCGCGCCAGAGACGGTTTCCGCATCAAACTCCCAATACCACCTTCGGTGAGGGAGCCGCGTCGAGAGGCAGCCGACAGCGCACCGTTCGACGAGGAAATGCCCCAGGCCCGGC
>Ga0307931_1001698_pt1 | contig 14448 bp, 10 predicted proteins | sample OrgLakmetageno47_FD_201816 | JGI IMG/M metagenome (GOLD analysis project Ga0307931, IMG submission 201816) | Saline water microbial communities from Organic Lake, Antarctica - #47 | ecosystem: Environmental > Aquatic > Non-marine Saline and Alkaline > Saline | place: Antarctica: Organic Lake... | reverse complement strand
AGACCCGCTCGCGAGCACCTTTAGCAGACACACAGGAAGAAAAACAAGTACACAAAAATACGCGGTATGGAATCTTATAGCTTATAATGGAAAATATGAACGGTAAAAAGGGTACGAGAAGCTGGAAAAGCAAGTGAAACGGCCACACGAGAAGCGTCAAATATGTCAGCACGCATTGTCACACCTTGGCGAATGCGGTCAAGCCACGGTCTCCTCCAACCGCGTGGTGCACGGCAGCCTTGTGCACATGTAACAAGTTCTCTACCGTAGGGCCCGTGCCGACCGCAGCCGCCGCCGCTGCCGCTGCCAACATTTGTGGAGAGGCGTTTGGAGGTGGGCGCGGCGGCACTTCCGGTTTGTCGCATCGGCGCAGCAGGCCCAGCAAGCAACGCGCACACGCCAAGCGCTGTTCGTAGGGCCGTGACTCACTGCTAGTGCTAGAGCTGCTGCCGCCACTAGTGCTCTTGTTGCCTTTAATAGGTGAAACAGCTCCATTGCTGGTGGCTGTTACCGAAGTGGCAGTGTCCTCGTCGGCACCCAAAGCATTGAGGAAGCCTTGGAGGAGTTCAGGGCAATGCGTCAAGGGCTGCAAGAGGCGCTCTCCACTAGACGAGTCCGTGGCCAGATTGTCGAGCAAAGCCAAGAAAAAGTCCGCACTTGCCTGCTCGTTACGAGTGACAAAGGGGATTGGCATGAGGGGGGGGGGGGGCAGGAGTAAGACTTGGACGAGCACCTGACACCATACCCAGTACATATCACTGCCTGTTCACTCGCTATCCCTGCTCTCAATATCAGTATTCCTCTCTTCCGCTGGTGCTATTAATCTTTCTTTGCCCTATTGTTCTGACCTCCACGTGCTCCATGGTTCGGCCATTTTCGAACACGTGCGACGCCACTTGCAGCAGCAACGGCCACTCCGCTAACTTGTCAATCATCTGCGACCGCGCCGCCGCAGAGAGGTCGGAGTTTTCAAGCAGGGCCAGAAGAGTGGTGAAAGCTGAAGCGTCGTGAATCTCGTTGAGTAACCCACCGAAGCAGCGCTCGAAGGATGCCGAACTTTCGGCCACCACAGCCACGACTAAATCCATGTCCTGTGTGGATGTGAGTATGCAGTAAGATGTAGCCAAACCCATGCACAAAATGGCAACTTAGAAGTAAATAAGCGGCGAGAAAGCCGAGAGTTTTTCATCGAAATAAGAACATGGAAAGTTTAGATAAGCATACGACAGACCATAAGTGTCGTGTGCACTTTCCTACCTCGTCAGCGATGTGAGTCAAGACGCGGCAAGCGTGCTCGACGCAGGCAACGCTGTTGGCCTCGAACGCTTGAAACACGCCGCGCAGGACCACCGTAGCTTTCGTCGACATGAATTCAATCGACGCGCCCGTGGGGGCTGCACACGCGAGGAGCTGCGCCGCCGAGTAGCTGCGCTTCAGTTCGGTAGTGACGTCATCGCCGCGTCGAGGGCGGCTTCGCAAAGCTTTAGAGGCGGAGGGCGTCACGACGTCGCCAGCATCAGCTACTGCTTCGCTGTTCGTCTCTGCATCGTCAACCTATGATGGTGTGTTGCACAACATTAAAAAGAGTAAGAGAATAGCAGCTTCCGCCAAACTTTGCATCGTATATCTGGATGAGCTGCCTTATGGTATTGTCCACAAAACGAAATATCGAATCAAGAAGAAAACGAAGATGCCACTGCCATGTTAAGATACAACTACAGAACTTTGACACACCTGTGAGATGAAGGAAACTAGCGTTTCGGCAACGCCCTCTTGAAGGAGAAACGACAGCATCTAGTTTCCAGTCAAGAAAAGATCTTGTTATTAGTTAGCGAAAGATTTTGTTTTTGTTAATGGCAAGCAGGCTTCGGCGAAATTCACCTTGTCTGTAATCTCGGGAGTCTCCAAGTCAAGCATCTTTCCAATTAAAATTTTGTTCCGCGCAACTCTTTGCCCTGGCGTCATGGTAGCGGGCGTGTTCCCAGGCGGTGGAGGTGCTGGTGCTGATGGAGGAGGCGGAATATGGTCGCCTTGCTGCATCTTTCGACGAGATTGGATTTAGCTATTAACCTCAGAAAACTATCTAGTCTTATGAAATCAGACCTCTAATGACACTAACTAGACAAGGCCATGTGCCAAAGCACACTAACAAATAGCAACAGGCCACCAGCCACCAGCCACTGAGCCACGGGTTTTGATTTCTTCACCTCGCCGCCGCACACAGCACACAGCCCTTCTGTCCTCACGCTGAAAGAAACCAAGAACAAGGCAAGAAAATCAAGAACCGCAAACACTGAGAAAAAGTGTTGAACTTTTACGATGAATTCGTGAGTTTACTGCTCACCTCCCGATGTTCCTTGTGTGTTGCTTCCTCTTCGTGCTCCCATTTTTTTTGAGACCTGACACCTGACTTGACTACGTTTAGAGCTCACCGTGGAATCGTAGTGTTGCAGCGCTTATCTCGTGCAGCTTCTTCCTTACCTTGACGCACCTCTCTGCACTATGGCTATCTTAAAGCTATTAATCGCAGCGGCGAACCTTGCCACGGTGGTCGCGTTCACTAGCCCTCGGTCGTGGGCTCCCCCTCTGGCAAGGACAACCACTGTGCGCGGGCCTACTTCAGAGCCCATGGTGCCATGGAAAGTCCCGAACACGCCATACTACCAATTCGTGCCAATCGGCCAACGTTTCTACCGGGAGCGTATCATTATCCTTACTGACTTTTTAGACGAGGCGAGGAGCAACAACTTAATCGCCACTCTGCTGTACCTCAAGCAGCAAGATAGCACCAAGCAAATCACGCTCTACTTCAACGTTCCTGGAGCTCTGATGAAGCCTTCTCTAGCGGTCTACGACACAATCAAATCGCTCAAATGTCCAGTCATGACACTGAACTTGGGCCTAGCTACGGGTATGGCGGCATTCCTGTGCGCCGCCGGTACCCCTGGCAAGCGTTTTGCGCTCCCCAACTCGCGCTTTCTACTGCAGAAGACAGGCTTGGACGACCCGTACCGAGGCCAAGCTGTTGACATTGCCCTTCGGGTACGAAACGTTATACTCATACTCGACATTTGCATGGTGTCTTATTAATAAATAGCATCCTCATTGAGTCGCTGAGCCTAGCACGTTGAACGTGTTTTCTTTTGTTGTTGTTGCGCCCAAAGTTATTTCAGATGTTTCCATTAGCTGACATGACAATTTCCCATTTTATTTGTGCCAGGTGTCGGACAATATTTCTGACAACAAACGCTTTGCGCAGGCCCTGTCTGAAATGACAGGCCAAAGCGTGGAAAAAGTGACCGAAGATTTGAAGCGCGACTTCTACCTGAGCTCCGATGAAGCCGTGGCTTACGGCCTCATTGACCGCGTGTTGACGCCCAAGAAAGGCGCGGATGCCATCGTCAAAGAAAGCCCGAGCTTCGGGACCTTTGGTGAAGTACAAGGGTCGGGCTTTGGGGTAGAGCAGCCTGGGCAGTTTGACGAGTACGGAGACCCTGTGGAGGGCTTCAACGGGCCTCCTTAAGGACCGAAGGGACTTGAAGGGCATCGGGCTCACTGATCCCCCGTCTGGTTCATGCCTGACTGACCCACTGCCATAAACTTTCTGATAAGGAACTCCATCGGTACCGAATCGCCTCTTGGCCTTAAGCCACTCTTGGACTCTTGGATCTTGAATGTGAATGCTTTACTGCGACTGCGGCGATTTACACTTTACGCGACTTCGCACTAGGCACTACTGAACTGCGTACTTACAAGAAATAATTCCTGAATTAAGAACCTTTTACCCATTAGCAACACATAACTTATGACCAAGAACCATACCTCGAAGCCATTTTGAGGAATTCGCTATTTACGCGGCGTGATTCGCTCTTCGTTGGCCTGGGCTGTTCGCCTGTGTTCTGTTCCTATCTGCCTTCTCTGCTGTTCCTTCTCGTTTCTCGTTCTTTAAAAACTGGAGTTCCGATTAACGCCGATTGGCGTGCACATATACATGCCAATGCGAGTTAGAGCGCTGATGCTAATGCCATAAAGCAATTCCAGAAGCTATAATTCAATCATTAAGGCGCTGCAGGCTACAAACCACAAACACCGGGAAGAAAAATCAATAGCCACTGTATATTTTTGGGCCCACATTTGGGGGCTTGGCGGCCACGGTGTTCTCTGCATAGGTCCCTTTGCCGCTCAACACCACGTCGAAACTTTCGCCTTTTTCCACCTCAACGCGGAAGCGGGACTGGTACGCGCGCGCGTGCTTGGGGCGGAAAGTCACCACCAGCGGCCGCGGCGCCCGGAAGTTTTCGTCGTTGCGCGCGCACAGGCTCGCGGTCAAGTCCACCTGGCCCGACTTCCAGGCTACTCGCGTGGACTCGCTCGCCGAAGGAAACGCGGGCTTGCGCAATTGGTTCACGTCGTTTGGCAAGGCGGCCGCGGCGTCGCTGAGCGGCAAACTGGGCCCCAGGAGCACGCCGAAATGCTCGGAGAAACTGAACGCGTCTGGGTCGTCCTCTGGCGCCACCAGGGCCTCATCCGGCCTCGCCGGTGCGGTGGCTTCCGTGAAAGCCACGGTATTTGCCGACGGCTGCGCGGCGAAGTCGATGGGGGCCGCTGGGAGCTTGGCCGGCGGCACTGGCACGTGCGTCACCCGCCACGCCGCGGCCACGTCGGTAGGGTTGGACAGGTACAGGGTCGCCGCGCTGGACAGCTCTGTGTGGACCAGGCCAAAGTTGTGCAGTGCCGGCGCCACCACCACCAGCGGCCGCGCCACTACTCCTACGAGCTCCACCCGCTGGGATTGGCCGGTGGCGAACTGGCACACCAGCAAGCCCTTGTCCTGGTCCTTGAGCCGCACGTTGCCTTGCCTCTTGAGGCTCTTGCGGCTGCTGTCGGGCGCGTAGGCCACGTACAGCGTCACCGCTTCCTGAGGCGGCAGCGTGAAAATGCCACCCGCAACGAGGGCCCCCAACCCAGACTTCTGCAGGCCCGCGGACTCGGCTGCGATCGCTGCGCGACCAGGAGGCGACGCCAGCCGCCCCGCAAAGGACGCGCTCAGCGGGTGTGGAGGCGCCAGGCATTTCGCCCCCACGACGCGGAAAGGCTCGGTCGTGCTCACGGCGAAAGTCAGCGGCATGCCGAGCGGGTTGGTGAGCACCACGGACCGCAGCTGAGACAGCTCCGGCTCCTTCGCTGTGCCTGCTGCTGCCGCCCCTGTCGATGGCCTACTTCCACCACCAATGCCACCTTGGTCTACAGCAGTTGTAGTCGCAGTGGCACTGAAATCAGCAGCCGCCACTCCTGATAGGCTGTTGCGCATGGGCTGCAGCGAGCGCGCGGGGCCGCCGGGCCGTGCCGCCCAATCGGATTGCGCCGCGGCAACCGACGCCGCCAGGGAGGACGCGGCTTCGCTGCGCTGCAAAGCTTTGACTTCCACCGGTCCTCGCCCGCCGGGCTCGAGGGCCTGGGCCTGCGCGGCCAGCTGGCCGAGGCCCAAGATCTGGGACGCCTGCGCCACGAACTTGAGGTACTGCTCCCCGCCTTGGTCAACGTGCGCTTGCTTGTCTACCGTGAGCCTTGGAATGGTGGGCTTGGCTTCGAGCTGCACTTGCACCGCGCCCAAAGTTTCTTGGTCCAATCCTTGTTCGGTTCCCGCACCGCTCTTTTTTTTCTTCTTCTTACCCGCCGCCGTCGATGACGACGACGATGATGATGATTGGCTAGTGCTGCCGCTGCTACTGCTGCTGCCACTACCGCTGCCGCTGTCGATGCTGCCACCGAGAGCCACTGAACCCTCGTTGCCAACTTGCTTCGAAGTTGAGGCTGCTTGGCCGTGCGATTCCGGAAACTGCCACTCGGCGTCCAGAGCCATCACGGCTCGCACCAGTTCCAACTTGGCAGCTTCAACTGCGGCTTCTTTCTTTCCACCTGCTGAAGCAGCAGCAGTAGCCTTTTCTTGATCTGTTTGTCCTGATTCTCCTCCGTTTTCAAGCAACCCAACGGCTTGCGTGGCATCGAGGCTGCTCTCATTGGCTGCTTCCGTTGCTACCACAGCAGCGCTTTGCAGAGCTTGGTGGCGCAAGGTCACTTCAAACTTGGCGTCGGAGTGGGGGCCCAGGGTAGCTACAGGGGGATTCACTGTGAACGGCGGGTCGTAGGGCTCCTTTTCGCGCCACGTCAAGCTCAGCACCACGGGCTGCGCGCGGCGCTTTTTGCCGTATGGGCCCTTTTCGGTGTTTTCCGCGTTTAGCGGCGCCACCGCTAAACCCACGTCTACGAGTCGAGCGTTGCGCTCCAGCAACTCGGCGTCGGCGTCCTCGGGCAAGGGCTCCTTCACGGACCAGGTCACTCGAGCGCCCACGGGGCCGTCGTTCCGAATGCGCACCGTCTTTACCATGTCCGCAGAGCCTTCCAGAACGTCCCCAAAGCGCAGCCACGGCCTGCCAGTGGGGTCGGACTTGGCGTCCACGCCCACGCCTTCCTCGACCAGCTTCAGCGGGCAGCCGTCCACCTTGAGCTTCAAGTTGAGCTTCACTAAAGGGGCCCCCTCCAGCACACACTCCAATTCGTCCAGGTACACCCCCGGCATTTCGTTGAAGGCCGACACGGTCACCGCTACGACGCCCCAGGGAGGCAGCACACCTGACGAAGGAAACACCGCAAAGGCGGCGCCGTTGCCCGCGCCCAGCACCCCCTGGTCCTCTTTCGCGTCCAAGCGCTGCGCCACGTGGGCTTTGCCCATTTCCGACTGGTACACCGCCCGCGGCTCGTGCGCGTTGTCCAGCCACCGCTTCTGGGGCTGCTTCTCGCGACCGTCGCCGCCGTGGCTGCTGCTGCCACCGCGGGACAGGGCACCTCGCGAAGTGGAGTCGCGCCGGTGCGCCGTGCCTCCTGCCCTGTCGGCTGCAGTGCCTCCACGAGCACTAACGCCGGCGCCGCCACCGAAACGGGAGTCGCTGAGGCTCTTGTCCCCGAAACCAGCAGCAGCTGCGGCTGTCGTAGGGGTGGTGCTTGCCGGCACGGGGTAGCGAGTAGGCTTGAGGGTAAATGGAGACGCAATGGCGCTGAAGTTGCGAATCGCAAACTGCATGGTGCGCCGCTCAAACAGCGGCACCGAGTCCCCGAAGTTGAACTGAGGAGGGCGCGGCAGCTGCGCGGGCAGCGGGTCTTTGCCCGTGTACTGCGGGTCTTGGGGAGACCCGAGCGGCCGCGGTGGGATTGCACCCTTGGCGATGGGCTCGTAGGCTACAACTACACCACGGCAAGTGGCCTTGAGCTCAAACCCGAGTGGGAGCACCATGCCAAAGCATTCGCATGCGAAGAACTCGCTCAGAACCCCCGGCGTCTTGGCGACCAGAGTAAAGGTGATTTCCAGCGACTGTTTCTCGCTCAGGGTTCCCGCCGACGGGGAAAACGAAAAATGGAACCCCGTGGCTTGGTCCCCGAGGCAACGGCTCCATCCGAAATGGGTGGCCAAATTAGATAAGTTCTTCAGCACCAAAGTGCGCGTCACGGGTACTCCCACATAGCAGCCTCCCAGATTCAATTCGGAGACCGACAAGTACACCTTGGGCGCTTGTACTTCCCCTCGGATGGACACAAATTGCGGTTCGAAAGCAGAGACAGTGGCGTCGCTACCACTACGATTGCTGCTACCACCACCATCAAGGTCAAACGCAGCAGAAGTTGCACACTGCAAAGTTGCTCGGAGCCTTTCCGGTTGCGTGCCCGCCGCGCACACGCAGTCTACGTTGGCCACTTCCCCCGGTTGAAGCAGGCCGCGCGGGGGGTTGAAAGCGAGCACGGCGTGCGGGGCCAGAGGTGGGTTCGCTTCGTGAGCGCGCTGCAGACGGCGTCCTTGGGGGGTGTCAGGAAAGGTCACTGCGGGTGGAGCTAGCCCTCCTGGCCCAATGGAGCTGAGCTGCCACTGCAGCGGGACCGGCCCTAGGTTAGTGAACGACAGAGGCGCTTGAATGTTGCCCATCACTGCCACCAGGCCGAGATCGACTTCGGGCTGCAAGAACTGCAGCCGCGCCCCGGCTGCTTCCAACCCTACTCGTAGTGGCACCCCGTGCAAAGGAGGCCCTAGAGCACGCCAGGCCGCACCGCCGTCTCGGGGTGCTGAAGCCGCGGCGTTGGACCGTAAAAAAGCGTCTTGTTCCATGAGTTTGGCGAGCACGATTCTCTTGGGCACGCTGCTGACTCGGTCGGGTCGCACCCCAAGGAATTGGGCCGTCGCAGCGGCAGACGGCAGAGGGCGAGGCGCAAACACCCCCCCCAGGCACACGCAAGGCACGCTGAGGTCGCAGCGCCCCACGCGCCAAGGTGTCACGGACACGGTCACCGTGACTTGAGAGCCCTTGTGCCCACAAGGGGCCAAATCACCACAGGATGGTTCCACGCTGACGGAGCAGTGGCGCTGTCGGTCCAAAAGCGTTGGCATTCCAGGAAGCGACACCACACCAGCACCTGCCGCAGTCGCAGCAGAAACAGCCGGAGTCCCAGGAGGTGACGGTGGTAATGCCAGTGCCCCTCCTGAACGAGAGGCCGGTGAAGACCCGGCACCATCTTGAACGTCCATCAGAGGCGCGCCAAACCAAAAAGCAGTCGCGCAGGTGCTCGTGTTTTCCAGCACCACTTGAGTGGTTACGGTTTGTCCCACAGCGCAGGTACCCGGCAAACACAGGGTAGGTGGCGTGGCTGTGAAGTTCACTGGCTCGCCCGCGCCCCGAAAGGTAGTCAATAAGGAATCGACGTCACGACGCACGGCCTGAAAGATGACAAAAAAAGAGAACGATTCCGAAAAAGGGCAAGGGTGAAGAAGGAGTTGGTGTGGACAAGAAATGAAAGAGACGAAACAGGACCATACTTCCCAGCCAGTCTCCTTTTTTAGTGTATCTGTTTTCATATATTTTTTATTAGATTACCTGTTGAATGCTCGCATAGGGAATGCGTGCCATTTGGTTTTCGATCGCGTCTGCCAAGGCATGAGGGCATGCACCGTCCATAAACTCGTCTACGTCTAGAAGGCCGTCTAGGCCCCACTCTTTCGACACAAAGCCACCCTCACTACCACTACCACTATTGGCAGCCTCGCGACTGCCAGGGCGCACGCTTTTCGAGCTCTTCGCTGGTGTGCCACGCCTGCTCTTAGGGGTTGAAGCAGCAGCGCCACCGCGACTGCTACCGCCAGAGCCTGCTGTACCGTTGGCATAAGGGGATTGCGCATTGGCCTCGAGCCTTTCCAGCAAGTCACGCACGGGCCGATGGAGCTGAGGACCCAATTCGAGAGTGGCCAGAGCAGCGCGAAGTTCGGGGGCGCCTATGGCCGTGACAACAGCAGCAGCCGCACTACTCTGCACCAGCGGAGGTGGTGGCTTCCTGCTGCCGTTGTTGTTGTTGGCAGTTTCTGAGACAACCATCGCACCACGACCATCAGCATCATCGCCAGCATTAGTGGCAGCTTTCCCCGCCGTTACCGCCGCGCACACGCTCTCAAACCAAGCCCGGCACCGCAGCCGCTGGCCGTGGCCGTACTCCGATAAATGCTGCAGCAGCTGCGGTTGCTTCACGGAAGGCACCGCAAACGCTGGGACTTGCTCGAACACCAGCACGGCTTGTACGCCAATGGGCACGGGCGCACTGGGCGAGCACAGCACGTCAAAGAGTGTGTCGCTTCTCGCGCGGAGTACCCCCCTCCGAGGGGAAATGCTGAACCCTTCGAGGGCGCCTTCCCCTAAGGTGATGGACCCGTCGAGGCTCAGGGCGCCTCCCGACTTCCCACCGCTGCTGCTGGAGCTGCTGGAGCTGCTTGAGCTGCTGGTGCTGGCTACACTTGCATCAGACACACCCATGGGTAACTGACTGTCCTTGTTGCCCACCAAGAGAAGCGGCTGTGAGGACAATGGCGGTGGGGCAATCGCTCCCACGGCGACATGTGCCTCTAAAGGACGCAAATCCCAGCGGTAGTGCAAGTCCAGAGAAGTGGCGTTGCGCAGGCTCAAAGTTTGCGTCGACAAAGCACCCAGGGCTACCGGGTCAAACTGCAGTTGCCGGAGCGTGGAATCGGGGGCCAGGTCTTCGCCGTTGGCCCCGCTGATGCGCACCGCCACTTCTTCTGACAGACCCACAATGTCGTACGATTCCACCTTGTAGCGTTTAGGGAACACGCACAAATTGATAAGACAAAAAAAAAGCAACAAGAAGTCACAACTAGTTTACTAGTAAGCAAAGGCTACCGCCTCGTACTCGTTAAAATGTGCACACAACACTTCAAGTGCACACAATTGAGTTGCACTTCGTTCAATACTCCCAATTATTTCTCCATTTGATTTTTGATTTTTTTTTTTCTAAAGAAGAGCTTCTCACCTGGCAGTTGTCGCAGACCATGATGAAATGCGCGCGGTGTTCTCCGAGGGCCAGGGGGGCATAGTCCACAATCAGCTCGCACTCTTCGCCCGGGCCCAGCGCAAATTCCGTAGGGGTCACGTTGAAGGGTTCCAGCTTCAAGGACTTCAAATAGCGCTGCGCAACCGAGGGGGAGGGATAATCGGCCGGAGACAAGAGGCGAAATTTGCCATGCCCGCCCCGGTTCTTGCACCGAAATGAAATCGCTTGGGCGTCCCCCACGAGGCACGCGCCGAGGTTCAGCTCTTGAGGCAAGCTCAGGATGGGAGGCGGGCGGTGCGCCCACACCCGCACGGGAAACTCGCCGCCGTCCGATCGCACCTGTTTTTGTTTTCATTTTTGTATATGCAACAAAAGGCATGTGGTGTTATTCATCATTTTGTTTAATCATGCACAGTCCTATATCTCTCTTAATTTTTTCCACAAAACGAAAACTCCATGATAATTTTCATTCCTTTACATTCCTTGTCCTATTCTTGCGAACAGAAACAGCAGCTTACCGTTAGAAAGTCTTCGTAGTCTGCGAGCGAGTCTGGCTCGAAGCACACCGTAATGGTCACTGCCATTCCCGGGGCTAGCGACCCCGTGGAGTCAGAGGGGTAGGCCACTTTCGCGATGCTGAAAAACTGGGTGCTCAGCGGCAGCACCGCCAAGCTCCGGGTCACCGCGGTGGCGTTCATGAGGCGCACCGAGGCTTCAAACTTGCCGCCCACCGCGTAGCTCGTGAACTCCACCACGTCGGGGCTCGCCACCAAGTAGCCGTGGTCCCCCGCTGGGGGGGCTTTGGTGCGGTTGGCCCAGTCCTGCATCACTCCGGTAGTGCCCCCTGAGTTAGCCGTGGAGGCAGCACCGTCGCCTGGAATCCTAGTGGGGCCCAAGAGACCAGTGGCCGCGTGAAGAGTGGCAATCCCGTCGGGGAGGGGGCCCGCAGGCGGCAAAGAGAGCAGGCGGTGGTTGTTTTTGTTCCTGGGGTCGTGCCGGGGGTTGCCAGTGTACTGCAGCTTGTTGTCCATCCGCTGCATGACCTGTTCATTCGTAGGTAGTAAATATAGTGGAGCGCGCACATAAACATCAAAAAGGAATAAATGTGGAAGGCACAAGGATGTAGGCAGAAGCATGAAACTATGTTTATTGTATTTATATTATACTCTCCCTCAAACTTCACATGAGGCAGCGCCTGCGATTACCTTCATGTCCAGGTCGTGCTGCTCGCCGTGCACTTCCTTCTTTTTTTTCTTTGGCTTCTTTTCAGGTTCAGTAGGCGACGCCGCTGCTGCCGTTGTGGTAACAAAGCCTGCATTAGCACTCAAGTCAGCATCAATTTCTGCGCGCAGCAAACTGTCCATTTCTGCTTCGGGGCCCTTCTTAGCTGCCTTTTCAGGCTTGTACAGGGCACCATGAGGCCCATAGCTCTGCGTCAGCAACAATTCTTTCCGCTTCGAAAGCGAGCCCGTCATCTTCAAGTAACCCAACCCGTCATCGACGACACCTCCTCCGTTGTCTTCATCAGGTGAATCGCTGTTGTTGTTGTTGTGGCCTTCATCGTCTGACCCGTGTCGGCTCGAGCGCCCTTTGGGTTTGGGCGGCGGTTTCGCCAAGTTGCCACTGCGGTACAAGTAGTCCTTCCAGTTGGCCTCCATAAGAGCCCTCGCGCTCACCAATTCCGGCACGACGGAGGGGTAGCTCTCATCAACAGCCTGTTGCTCCGACGCTGGTGCATTTTGCCCTGCTTCTTCTTGCAAGCGCTGCGCTTCGGTGTCCTCCATCGCGATCCGCGCCGCTGCTAGCGTCTCGCTCAAATGGCTCGGCCCCACTGGCACGTGCGCGTTGACCAGAATTCCCTGCTTCTTCAGCGCGTTTTCTTCCGCGTGGTCCGCAGCTTCGGCTGCCTGCCGCGCCTTCGTCAGCATTTCCAGCGTGCGGCTCGCGTCCCGGCGCTGCGCTATCAACCGCCGGTCCACCGCTTCCATGGCGCGTACGGCCGACTGCTGGAGTGGAGTGAGTTGCGCCGGTGGTGGTGGTGGTAGTGGCGCAGCAGTATCGTCTGCTGGTGGAGCCTCCAGGGCGGCAGCAGCAGCGCTCTCCTCTGCGCCCGCTTCTGCGCCGTTATTCTCCACGTCCTCTCCTTCATTCTCCGCACCATCGTTTGCTTCCACACCTTCACCAGAGCCCTCGCCAGCCTCAGCTGGTTTATCTGCAGCACTAGCAGCGTCCTGGGGCGCTGCTTGTTCTTGGCTGCCATCGTGCTCTTCAGCAGGGGGCTTTCCATCGCCTTCGTAACCGCCTTCGCCTTCACCGTCGCCTTCTCCACCGGCGACACCCTCACTGCCATCGGGCGGCGCTGCATCAGACTCTGGATGCGCCTCGAGTGCAGTTCCTGGACGCGACGGGTCCACATTCGTTGCCGGCGTCGGTGGCGGCTCTGGGCTTGGCGGCAAGGCTGGTTTCTGGTAGAGGTCCCGGAAGAGCGTTCGCAAAATGTGCGAAATCGACCCCACTAGAGCTTGGCCTCCCTCGTCGCCTTTCTTGGTCTCAGCTTCTTCTCCCTCGTCTTCGATATCCTCCTCGTCACCGCTAGTTTCTTCGCCCTCTTCATCTTCGAAGTCGCTCTTTTTGGAGCTGTTGCCCTCGTCGGCAGGAGCCTCCCCAACGGACGAGGACTCTACTTGAGCCTCTGGATTATCCTCCATTTAAAGGCTGGGCTTCAAGTGTCTTTAACAATCAAAATGATACGACAATGAGTTGTCCACAATTTTTAACCAAGCTTCGAACACAACAATTCCTATAAGCGTTATTTCAGTTAACGCTGGCAAGTAGCAGCATTTTCATGGCCCATCTAACTTAATCTCTCTGCTATGCTCTCTCTGCTCACCAGAACCTGGTCAATACTGTGCTAATATGGTATTTTTTAAATATATATCTCTTTTTCCAAAATCTCAGCTCTTCATTTTTCATTTGCATTCAACTTCCGGCTTCTCCGCTATCTATCTTACAAAAGCCTGGGTCGCCAAAGATGGAGTCACTCGCGGAGACGTTCGTCAGCGGGATGGACAAGCTCATCATTCTGAGTGGCGCGCCGCGCAGGTTCGCATCTTTGCCACAACTTTTGTCCTAGCAATGATCGTGGGTTGTTTTACGATGCTCTGTCGTCGCTGACAGTGTTCACTGTAATCGGCTTTTAACCGTCCAGAGAGCATAGCATTGCGCTAGGAGTATAGCTTCATTGGATGTGATAGAATAGTCATTAATCATGTCGGTCGGTATTATTATCACAAATTTGAGTTTGTTTTACTCGTATGTTTCGTGGCTAGTTGGCCTCCATACGCGACTCGCACCTTCGGCTTCCTCGTTGCTGGCTGCTTGTTGCTCGCGCTCGCGCAGAGCGGCGGCGCGGACGCCACAGCAGGCAAGCCGACCGCTGGGCAGACAGGCACCGAGCGAACAGCGCAGCGCAAAGAGTTTCGAAAGTTTCAAGTTTCGTACTTGACCGTATTCCTCATCACTATGCTTGCCGACTGGCTCCAGGGCACCAACATGTACACGCTTTACAGCGGCTACGACATGCCTGTTGGCGTCCTGTTCCTCACAGGCTTCATTTCATCGGCTGTCTTTGGTGCGTGGCTCAATGCTTGCACCCATAGGCTTTGATCTGTGGTGTTTATATTCAAATGTTTGAGTGAACAGCCCTCAGCACACGTGCCCATGATGTTTCCTTGCTGCCTCCTCCTAAGATTTATCTATCTCCGGTTAGGCACTTGGGTGGGCCTGTACGTCGACAGGTACGGCCGCCGCATGGGCTGCATCCTCTTTTGCGTGCTTGAAGTGATCATCAACACCCTCGAGCACTTCCCCTCCCTGTACTTGCTGCTCCTGGGGCGGGTGCTCGGCGGCATCTCCACGTCGCTGCTCTTTTCGGCGTTTGAGTCGTGGATGGTCACCGAGCACCGGGCCCGAGGCTTTCCGGAAGACTGGCTTGCGTCCACGCACGGCTTGGCGAGCACCGGCAACGGCATCGCAGCGGTACTGCCTTCATGCTTTGTTTTATTTTTT
>Ga0307931_1001696_pt1 | contig 14459 bp, 6 predicted proteins | sample OrgLakmetageno47_FD_201816 | JGI IMG/M metagenome (GOLD analysis project Ga0307931, IMG submission 201816) | Saline water microbial communities from Organic Lake, Antarctica - #47 | ecosystem: Environmental > Aquatic > Non-marine Saline and Alkaline > Saline | place: Antarctica: Organic Lake... | reverse complement strand
CATGGAGCTCATCAAAGATGACGGTGATGAAAGAAAGATTTTTTTCAGAAGACCAGCAGCTGGCAGCTGCCCTAATGGAGCATTCTTCAAAAATATACGCCGTCTTCTTCTTGAAAACCTTCGCGTTGAAAAATCTTGAAATGGCTCTTTGCTGATGACTGATGACCAGCAGGTGAAAACTAATGAGCTATAGAAGGATAGCTTGCTTACCTCCTTTCTTTCGACCTTCGACCTTCGACCTTTGACGCCTTCTGTTTTTCTTCATCGTCCGAATTTCTTTATCGCGACAACAAGGCTTCTGAAGTTAGCCAGTCTAGGATTGCTGAGAACACTGAAAGAATAAGGTCATCGATTTATCGAGGAACCCTCCTTTGAATTCTGTAGCTTTGTTCATCAACAGACTAGGAAACCTAGCCTCGTGTTCTTGAACCTTACAAAAATCTTGAACCCATAAAGATGATTAGAACTGTGCTTTCTTTATCGGTCCTCTTTGCAATCGTGAACTCGCTGCAGCCTTCCACACGTGTTCTTTCTAGTCACCAGCGGTTAAGGACCCCACGAACAATCGGTCGAACATTGGTGGCGACGCCGTGTATTTGCATCAATTGCGCACTGGTGAGGGGCCTGGTTAGATCGGAGCGAGTTGTTACAGCAATCTAGAAACCAAGGCTTTCTTATTTGCTTGGCATAGCTTTGACTCCTTAGCTATTATCTTCCTTCCTTTTTGGACGCAGGTCGAGAGGTGCACTGCTTACCATTTTGTTGAGACGAAGCATGGTCAGCCTCACCTCAGTTCGAAACCCAATTTCACACCACGAGAAGGGAGCCCTAAGATCAATGTAGCCATCACCAAAGAGGTGGGAGTTTATGTCTATGGTCTTGATGTCTTGCTCTGCATATATACGTAGGTACAAACGTATGCTTCTGCTTTTTGGATGACACGTTATGCACACTCGTCAAGGGATCGGAGGGAAGCAGCCGTCTATGGCCTCAAGTAGCAGCAAGCACTGCCAGCGAAGATGGGTCCGTTACGACCGCGGGTGACAATGAAAGCAGTGAAACAGCCTGCGGGTGCGAGAATACGGCCGATGCAGAAGCAGTGCAGCTTGCGTTGCCAGTTTTCACCACAGAATACGACGTGGTAGCATGCGAAGACTTCATTGAGGACCAGGGGCGGTGGGTGCGTTTCATGCCCGACGAAATTAGAGATGCGAACCCTGGCTTCATTCCGAGTTGAACTGCTTTAATATTCATCCCAGTTGATTTGTCCTTATCACAAGCACAATTCAAACTTGAGTTGATTAGAGCCAGGGATCTCTACGTCTCTACGTACCGATACTTCACTACGGATGATAAAGGCGTAGAATTAGTGAAATATGTCACGGCGGATGGAAATTTTGTATGGTGTGATGTCTGATATGGGCTGACATTGATTGATAGAACCGCCATGGGAAATTGAAAGGGGCAAGCCACAACAAATACAGTGCAGAATTTCGTGGCACCGCACCTCCGTGGAAAGAAGTCTCAGCAGGAATGATGACTAAACCAGAGCAACAAAGATAGAATAATACGGCAATATCTGTGGGATAATACTTATTGTGGGGATGGAAGCCCCAACCACTCATACACACAACGTCCCATGAGGCGGGGCGTGTGCTTACTAAGGCAGGGCACAGAGACCGTGTCATAGTACTCAGTGAATGGGGTTATGGTGGGCTGCTGACTCAAACTGTGCCGCCACATAAGCAAAGAGGGACACTCGGCGCTCCTACTTTCGGTCGTGCTAATTGAAGTATTACACGGAATTATTTGCATCGGAATTTATCGATGCATCCACTACAGCAGCAGTTTTAAGAGTGGGCAATAACCGGCATGGCCACGGCAGTACCTTACGGGCGGCTCATTTGCCTTTGAATTTTATGAATTTTTAGGTAGGTCTCTCTCTAAATTTAAGGAAGTTCAATTGATTGACTTGAGTAAGTGAAACTGGCATAGGCAAAGTTTCGCAGTGTGGTTGCTAAGTGCTCTTTATGCCTAGGATTAGTCGTCCTGAGGGCAATTATCATGAAGCCCCTCGGTGGCGAATCATAGCGGGCGCGACCTTGGCGAACTTCTAAATAATTTATCAGAAGGAAGCTCGTCCATGTGAGCAGACTAGTATGTCTTAGCTGTTATAATGAATCAAATTTTGAGTCTTTTTATGGAGGGGAAAGAGTCACACCTAAATCCAAGACATTTTTGTTGCCATCTAACCATAACCGAGCTCCCTTGTGGCGGGAAAAGATTCCAGCGACAGCAGGGATTGGAGTGCCGACAGCGAGATGGGTGATAACAACTGCGGCGCTAGCGACGACAGCGATACAGCGGTGGCGGATCCAAACGCAACCGGCAAGAACTCAAAACACTCAGCTCATTCTGGAAACTCCGTCGACGCCGAATAGTGCCCTGCATAGTAATTACTAAATCCAATTCCCCCCTCGGGGGATCAGAAAAAAAACTCAACCCTGAGTCTGCCACGAAGAGACAAAGCGGTTTTACTAATCATGTACACATGTCCGAGTGGCTATGTAAGTGGTGAGTCAAGTCTAGTTAATACTCTCCCAAAAACAAAGAAAGGCAAGTACACAGCAGTCACAGAGGCACATAAAGAATGCACTTGGTTTTGAGCTTCAAATACGCTAGCAAATTCGCTCCAGAAGGCCATAGGCGCAGCATCCACCGCACGGGCTTGTAGTCGCGTCGCCTTGAAGTGTAACGCGGTACGCCTTTCCGCTAACTCGTTTAATTTAACTCCGTACATGAGTCTTTGTCTGTGAGTGGCTGTCCAGGATAATTTCGAGAGCAGTATGGACTGCAAACTCCAACGGAACTCTGACACCGGAGCTCATGACTGTGAATTCAGAATCGTATTGTAGGACTTCAAAAGTGGCGACAATATCCCACGGTCCGTCTGTGAGACACCGCAGCTGCGGCCACCTCGGTGCGACACTAGATTGGCATCAGAGGAGAAGCGGAGGTTCCTGGCGCGGCGTGCCCAAGAGACTGAACAACGGCGCGCTCTCTTCAATGCAGAAACAGACGCAGAAACGGCTTAAGCCCGGTTTCAAAATTATTTCATGAACAGTTTCCACTTTAGAAGGGGGTGGAAGTATTATGCTTCCAGCCCTCTAAACACTATGCTCTTTACGATTTTGACTTGCGCGCAACGCACGCGCGTACACTTCTGCCCGAAACATTGGCTTCTGTGTTATTTGAGTTTGTATTAGTTCGAGTTCGGCACAGTCATGCACGGTGGGCATCAGTCGAGGGAACGGATTCCTAGGAACTTCGGGCCCCACCGACAGATGATGAACCCTTCCGTTGTGAATTTGCAGCGCCGCTTGGTACTTGAAGTATCCGTGGGACTCTCGTTTGATCAAAGGCAGGCACAATGGAGGATTGATTTATTTTGGCGGCAGCTATAAGCATTGTCAGCACGATCTTACCGATCACTAGCGCGGAACCTGCACTCTTCGGGGTATACGCAGTCGACTTGCTCTCAAGGTGGAGGGCCTTGCGAGGGTTTCGAAAAACGCTGGAGGACGACCACGACTAGCGACCGCGGCGTTTGATGGAAGCTTTATGGATTTAGCTCTATGATAGGGAGGGACCGCTAGGCCACAAGCGGCCCGCTTGCATGTTGTTGTTTGTATTTTTGAGGGGGGGGCTTTTCTTTTCACTGCCACTCCGCGGACGAGGAAGGAGTTCCTGCCCCGTCAAAGCCTCTTATGGCTCAGGGGCAGAACAATAGGCGACTTGCGCACTGAAAGGCACACTTTGACCTCTGCCGAGTGGACATCGTGTTCCGCATGTCACGAGCTTCTTTGCTCGCGCGCCTTCCTCTTTATTGTTCTGTGGAGTGCGCCACCCCAAACTGCGGAGTGCGCAACACCCAAAAATACCTCGCTTTGTGCAAATTTTCCGAGGAATTCGGCCAATGCCCCTCTCCCTCCTGAGTCATTCCGCACTTGCTTTGTTTGCGCAACGCATTCGCATTCCCAATTCTGCCCGCAGCATTGGCTTCTGCGTCATTTGGGTTTGTATTAGTTCGAGTTCGAGTTTGATAGCGGTCCAATACGCTTATCCGTGCTTTGAGAGTTCAGCTCAAAAAAAGGCGGTTATTCTATAAAGTCAAGTTACTGGCCGGACTGGGGAGCAACGACTAAAGCTTAGTTCGCGTACATAAATTTCATCCATGCTGGGTCGGGTAGATGCCATTTTTCAAAATTTACCGGTGTGCGCCATTCTGTGTACGCTGATTGGTCAATTCAAATTTTAAAGTCGCTGAGGACAGCTGAAAAACCATTTTGGTGGATTGTTTATAATTTGGCTCTCAGGTTGAGAAGCCACCGGGGTTAACTTTCTACGGTGCCCGCCCTGCCCCTTGAAGGCGCATAGCACACCTTTTGCTGCTTTTCGAATATATTGATTATATGTATTTATCTAACGCACTATTGCTGCCATTTATTTTGTTCAGATCATAAATCGCGAAACAATTTAAACATGGCGTCCTTGATGAAATTTTTCGCAAGTTTTTCGTCCGGTCTCACCGTTGGCAAATCCGCCTCCAAAGAACTCTTTGACTTCATGGGCTGCTTCCAGCCTCTGGCTGAGAAGACCCCCGAGGGCGAGAAATTGCGCAAGCTGGCCTTCCGCGCGGCTGACCCAAACGGCAACGGTCTCTGCTCACTGGCAGAGCTTGAGACCTGGGTCCTCGGTGTGCTTCTCGCTAAATTTCCCAAGAAGTCCAAGGCCGCCCCTGAAGTTGGACGCGACATGTGGGACCGGTTCCGCCCTTGCTACATTCGGGCTTTCACGGACGCCAAGGACTTCAAAGCAGATGATGGTGAAGTGCTCGAGGGTACCAAGAGCGCTACCGCTGACGACTTCGTGTCCAAGGGCGAATTCCGCCTCTTCTGCGCGTACCTCAGCATTTACGCTGCCATGGTGCGTTTTAATAGATGCTGCAGATAGATAGCCAAGCTTTTTATTCTCCTAATATGTGGTGGCGGTTTATCAACCCATACCAACTACCACACCAACACTTAAATCCCATCATAACCCCAAAAAATCTATGGCACTAAGATATGGTATTATATGTGGTATCATTTACCACATCCGCCATCTCGGGAAAGACCGGCGCGTCTGACAACCCTTCTCCCATACCTACTTCCTCTGTAACAGTTCGACGCGTTCTCCAAGATTGACGGCGGCGGCGAAGGCTTGGAAGGGGACGACCGCAAGATCGACATGGGTGAGTGGATGGCAGGTTACAAGGGCGTGAAAGAGCACGGCTTTGTGGCCATGGCGAACCTCAAAAACGATGAAGACGCCAAGGCAGTCTTCAACAAAATTGACGACAACGGCGGCGGCATTATTTTGTTCGAAGAGTGGTGCACTTACTTGAAAAACGCGGAAATTGCCGCGGGCACCAAACTCGGCCTGACGCTCAACGAAGACGAGCCAGGAGGCGTTGGCGGTGGCGCGGCGGCTGGCGGCAAAGCAGCTGACGGCAAAGCGGCCGAGGGCGGCGCCCCCGCGGCCGTCAACACTGCAGCCCCGAACAGCTTCGGCCTGTGCGTGATGAAGGGCAAGACCGGCGCGTCCAAAGACTTTTTCGACTTCCAAGCCGCCTTCGAAGCCATGTGCGCGGAAACCCCGGAAGGCGACGAATTGCGCAAGGAAGGTTTCATCTCTGCCGACCCAAACGGGAACGGCTTGTGCTCATTGGCTGAGCTCGAGACCTATGTCACCAAGACCCTGGTGACCAAGTACCCCAAGGTTGGCAAGGGCAAAGACATGAAAGAGCCCGGCCGCGACCTCTTCACCGCGTTCCGCCCTTGCTACATCCGGGCGTTTACCGACGCCAAGGACTACAAGGCCGACACCGGCAAAGTCATTGAAGGCACCAAGAAGGCCACCGACGACGACTTCGTGTCCAAGGAAGAGTTCCGCCTGTTCAACGTGTACCTCATCCTGTACGCAGCCATGTTCGACGCCTTCGCCAAGATCGACGGCGGTGGTGCTGGTCGTGACGCGAACGACGACAAGCGCGTGGTGGAAGAGGAGTTCCTCAAGGGCTACAAGAGCGTGACGGGCTACGGGTTCAAGCGCCTCGAAGCGCTCGCGCCAATGAAGAAGAAGGAAGCCAAGGAAGCCTTCTCTAAGATCGACGACAACGGCGGTGGAATTGTGCTCTTGGACGAATGGTCGGAGTGGATCAAGCAAGGCGAGCTCGAGGCCAAGACCAACATCGGCGCCCTGCTGGGCGCGGACGAAGCCGGCGGCGTGGGCAAGGACTACAAGCTGGCTGCGGGCAAAGCCAAAGTACTGGGCGAGCACGCCAAGAAGCCTGCTGCGGGCGGCGCCAAGAAACCTGCTGCCGGTGGGGCGAAGAAGCCAGCGGGTGGCGCGAAGAAGCCAGCGGCCAAGTAAACCCGCCTTTTGCTATCACGGAGGGAAGCTGTGTTGCCGGTGGTGCCGCCCCTCTACGTCTCTGAAATTCAAAGGCCAATGTGGTGTGCCTCATGGGCCTCATCTGAGTCGCCTTTTTCACTTCATCCGAGCCGTGCGAATGGACCGGCTTTGTCAAGCCAAAAGAAGGGGTTTGTCAGTTTATTCCCTAAAAGGAGAGCTGGCCGCGTTTTTTGTATATGGTGCGAGGGTTATGCGCTTTCGCTTTATCTTGCGTAACGCCAATAATTTTTGTATGATTACGAAACCGCACTTCTATGATATGTGCGTCATTTGATATTAAACATCGGTACTAGGACTATGGCCGGGTGATAGGAATCGATGTCGAAATTATCATATTATGTTCTCCTTCTCCAGCTTCCATTCCCAAACCTTTTGATGGCTGAAGGACACCTCGAGAGTAAATGATTTTAGAATTGCATAACGCAAAAGGAAACTCAGCCCAGTCAGACTTGTTCTGAAGGTTACATTTTTCTGTTGCTATTTGCCACAGTGGTGTTTCTTTGTATTTTGGGGGAGTACTAACTAGACTAGACTAGACTAGACTAGACTAGACTAGACTAGACTAGACTAGACTAGTTTCCTGTTTCCTGTTGCTTGTTGCTCGAAAACGAAAACAATTACTCGCCACAGAACCCACATAGCACAATACAACCAGTGTCCTGTGTTGATATTGGCACTAGATATATGGAAATTCTTGCTGTTGATACGTGACACGTGATATGGCTGCGTCTATAACGCCCAGCGCAAGGCCCATGGTGGTAGCCAGGTCGCATCAAGAAAGAGGAAGTTTACGAGCAGACCCAGGCTTCTTAGATCTAATCAAAATCGAACAGGCCCTTTCCATTCCCCTCCCTCGGTCGAACAAAGCTCTGTCGCCAATTTCCGCCTTCCGCAAAATCGTCGTCTTCGTCGTCCTCGCCCGTGTTGACGTCCACGAAGGAGCCGCGCAAAACGCTGTCTGCCGAGGGCGGTGGCAGCGGCCGTGGCCCGAAAAGCGCATCGTCCAAATCTTCAGAGTCGCCGACGTCACCATCATCCGCCCGCAGAACAGCCGCCGCGCTGGGAGTTCTCAAAGCGCTGCTACCTGTTGGCCCTCTTCGCAAGTTCCCCCCCACCGCTGCCGGTGCTCCCGCCGTAGTGGCAGAGGAACTGGAGGGCGATGACGAGTCGCCTTGGTCGGGCGCGTTCACAAACGCGCGAAGCGACTCGTACTCGTCGTCCACGTCAAATTCTCGGCCCAACGCTTTAAACTCGGCCGCCAGCGCTGCTTCGCGCGCCTTGTCGAGATCCTCTCCTGGCCTTGATTCTTTGCTGCTGCTTGTCTCGTCGCTGCTGACCCCGCGCGAATTTGGCGAAGGAGGCGGCAAGGGCGGCGCTGGAGCTTTTCCAAAGATGTCTACCAGCGCTGCTGTGACTTGAGAAGCGACCCCTTCGTGAGCAGGCAGAGACAACACGTCGCTTAAGCCTTGGCTGGAACTGTCCTGTGCGCTGCTGCTGCTGTCAGTACTACTATTTTCGTCGCCGCTGCTGCCGCTGCTGTTCACAATGCTACCACTGCTACTGGTAATGTCGCTGCTTTCTGGAGACACTAGGGAGGATGGTAAAGCAGAAGCAGTCACAGATGATGCTTCAACCGCGCTTGTTGTCACTGCTCCCACGGATGAATTCACTGCAGGCAGGGTTGGTGACATTACTGTGCCGTCCGCTTGGTTTGCTGCAACGATCTTTGGAGGCGGTGGCAAAGGTGGAGGCACCAGCTGCTGCTGCTGCTGCCGCTGCTGTGACGTTGCCACTGCATCGGTTGTTACTCTTTTGGGAGGCGGCGGCACCGGAGGAGGAGGAGGCACGGAAAGAGGTGAGGTGGGTACATTATTAGCGGTTGCAGGCAAGCTCGTCGAGAATCGGCGCGGTGGAGGAGGCAAAGGTGGCGGCGTTGCTGCGGCTGTTGCTGCTGTTGCTGCTGTTGCTGCCCCCGCTGCTGCTGTGCTTCCTACGGGTGTCTTCAGAGAGTTCGGTGGTGGAGGTACTGGCGGAGGAACAGTTTGTTTTGCTGCTGCTGTTGTTGGTGTCGTTGTTGTGGTACTCGTAGGTGCTCGTGCTGTGCCTGGTACTACTCTTGCTGCTCGCTCTGCTCCATCTGCATCAGAACTCGATGTTCCAGCACTGCCTTTGGATGGAAGCGGGAAAGCCTCCAGAAAGTCGTCAGGCAAAGAAGATGAAGAAGCAGCAGCAGTGCCACCCCCGAAGAGCATCGTGTTGTTGTCACCAAGGCCGTCATCTAGCCCACTGCCTCTTCTTTTGGAAGATGAGCTGGCCTGCGCACTGCGCGTGAAATCTTCCGCTGCAGACGCCAGCACATCCTCGAGGTCCAACGGGTCGGAGCTACTAGCCTCGTCAAGGCCCATGTGAGGTACCGTGCTCATCCCACCGCCGACGACTACAGCAGGCGACAACGAAGGCGAAGAAGCAAGAAGCGCGTCAGCCACACCGCCTGTGAGCATTGTGTGCTCTTCGTCAACAGTATTTGATGCCGCTGCTCGCGACGACGACGACGACGATGATGATGATGATGATGGAGCCGCTGCCGGTGCCCCTGACCCTTGTGTACCACTGCTGCTGCTGCCAGAACTCGAAGCAACGAGCGTGCGTCCGCGTGTGGCTACGGCAGCAGGCACCACTCTCAACGGAGAGGCGCTGTTCAGATCGAGCGAGCCGTTCAAATCGCCGTCTGCCCATCCGTCGTCGTCGTCGTCGTCACCGTTTTCGCTGCCTCCGCGCTCGTCAGCAGTGCTCCACGGCAGCTGCAGCGCCCCTAAGCCTTGCCCCAGCGGCGCAAACAAGTGGGCCAGAGCTTTGCCCGCTGAGGTGGACGGGTTGGTAGGGTGAATGTAGTGGTGGCGGTCACGCCCTTCTCCTCCCATGACAACTACTCCACCGTTATCGTCTTCGTGTGGTGGTTCTCCATTCTCACCTCCTGCCGCAGCTGTTGCTGTATGAGACCTCGGTGATGTAGGCAAGGTCATGGCAGGCAAACCCAAGCGCCCTAAGAACGCTCGCCCAATAGACTCATGCGGCCCGTCGGGACCGCCGCCGTGAGACGACCGAATGCTGTAACCATCGCTGTTGTCGTCGTCGTGGGCTGCTATTGGCATAGCCAGCTCCACGAGCATCGGTATGCTGAGCACCGGCGCATCGCAAACGAAAGCTAAGCATTGTCGCCAGGCCTTTGCTGGGAGCGCTAGTGTTGCCCCCGCCACTGCCGTTGTTGTTGTTGTTGTTGTTGTTGTTGTTCCTGTCGGTGGTTGAGGAGCAAGTGCTGACGACGGTGATGCATTTCCAGCCCTGTTCTGCCTCTCCTGCTGAAACTGGAATTCCTGGAATAGCCAGGCGGCCGGCGCGCCCGCGCCCGCCACGGTGCAGGGCGCGCAGACCCGCACCAGTTCTCCCTTGTAGGCCAGCAGGGGCAGCGGGCAGCGGGCGGCCGCGCAGGGCCCGCAATACACCCGCCCGCAGGCGCGGCAGTGGTGCTTGCGGACGGACAACGCGTTGAAGTAGCGCATGCAGCGCAAGTTTGCGCACCGAAACGCTTCGTCGTCCGGCACCCACCGCGGCCGCTTGAGCCGCTGCCACGCTTCTCGGCTGTCGGCGGCAGACCCGACCACATGCGCTAACTGGGCTGCCACGCTGTATTCGCCGCCAGATGCACCATGCGAAGAACTTGACACACTGCTTCCTTCACCACTGCCACTGCTGCTGCTGCTGCCGCTGTTGCCGTAACTGCCGTAACTGCCACTGCTACTGGAGTGGCCTCCTCCAAGACCACCCACAATACCCCCATGGAAACCCACTCCGCTGAACCCGCTTCCACCGGCGCCGTTTTTGCTGCTGTTTTCGGCCATGGCGCCCTCCGCCATACCCCCCGCGGTGCTGCCCTGCTGCAGAGAAGTGTCGGGCGTGGTGGTGTAGTCGCGCACAAAACGCATCCGACGGCCGAGGTGCCGCACTGCGCCTAAGAGCTCCCCTACCGTAAACGACTTCAAGCGCGCCTTGAGGTGCACCACTAGAGTGTCGAACTGGCGGGCCAGCAACTCCGCTTCGAGATGAGCCAACAGGGCTAAGCCAAGGGGCACTACAAAGCCCACCATGCTGCCTTCGGCCAAGAACAGGCCCAGGAGAGCACGCGCGGTGTCAAAGGGCACGTTGTAGACGAACAACGTAGTGATCCATTCCACCGCAAACATGGTGGCTCCAACTTCTTCCTGCTCCAAATGAGCGTGCAGGGCTGGCAAGCACCCGCGCAAGTGCCAGTCCAGCCGTAAAATGAGGGTGTGCAGCAGGTCGTCTTGCGTGTCGAACACTTTCCGCAAGCCAGACGCTTGCATCATGCGGGTGAAGAGCAGGAAAGCGGCTTCAGTGCCCTCTGCGTTTATGGCAGCTCGCCGTGCTGCTGCGTCACGCCCGCTGCTGGCCCCAGGAGGTGTTCCTGCATTGCCAGTGCCGTTGCCAGTGCCGCCACTGCTGCTGCTGCTACTGCTACTACTGCTTGCGCTAGTACCCTCGACATCGTTGACGCTGCTGCTAAGTTGGTCGGGTTTCGCCACCGCGAGGCAGAGGGCAGCAATGAAGTTCATGCCTTGCACGTAGCCCACCTGCGGGTCCAAGCACGCGTAAGCTATCAGCAGGCGGTACAGGGATCCGCGCATCGGGTCGGAGTCAACCGTGGTCTCAAACTCCACGCTGCAACGGCTGCGCTGCAAGTCCTTTCGGATCCGGTGGCGCGTCGCGCTGTCTACGCTGGCGCCCGGTGTCCCCTCAGAAGGTCCACCGTCAAGCCCTCTCGATCCCGCAGGCACTCCTACTGGGCCGTCGGCTTGAAGCACCAGCTCGGCCAAGCTAGCCCCTCCAGTCTCAGCTTTTTCAGCGCCTGCCAACCGGCACCATGCGCCTAGGCTCGCCGCTCGAGGTACCGCGCCCGCTGCCACGAGGGCTGCCAAGGGCTGCCGCTGCTGCTGCGACCCTGGCGCGTCCCACTTTGCGAATGCGGCGTGCGCAGCGGCGAGAGCCAACGCTTCTTCTTTTTCTGCTTTGTTGGGGTCATCATTAGTCGATTCCGCAAGAGACGCATTCAGGCTGGCGCCACTGTCTTCAAGTGCAGCGTCAGGAAATGAACCTAGAAGCGCACGAGCAGCAGCCTCCACGCTTGCTGTACTCTCGTCTGTAGGTGCCTCCACCAGGACCGTAGACTCCGACGTGTCGACTAGTCCAGAAGCCGCAGGCGCAACAGAACTGTGACCTGCCAAAGCGAGGCTAGAAGTCTCACTAGAATGTGGTGCTTTCACGAGCTTAATGACCGCATTCTTGGCCAAGCGCTTATGGTTCGCGACGAGCAGACTAGTGACGTCCTCAGCTGACACGCCATCGCCTCTTCGATGTCGCTCCAAAAGCTGCTCCTCGGATATCGCCAAGGTTTCTTCGAGGCCGGCGCCGTCAAGATCGCCCATGCCTTAGCGCCCAGCAGCTACAAGACGAAAAGAATTGCTGCCTGATAACGTAGCGGGCGCCAATCACTTTCTTGAAGCGACAAATGAAAGGATCGCCATTGCCATCATCGTACCCAGAGTCCCAGAGCCCGAACCCTGCTGAATTTAGGAAGACGTCTCATGTCCTAATGTAATATCCGTACAATTTTTAGCCCCAGCCCCGAAATCTGAAATCTGATAACTCGGGCATATGCGCCTGGTTAGCTCCTTCGATTTAGTTTACGCTGCTTTACTTTTCTACCCCACCTGCAGGTATTCTGATTCCAGCTCCTTGGGGCCTGTCTCAGAAATCTTAGTCTGACCTTCGACCTTCCGACCTCCGTCCGAGTCGCCAGTCGACAAGTCACAAGTGGCCATTTCCCGCCGCGCGCGTCCCCGTGAGAATAATTGGTTCCCTTGTCTATTATTCACAACAAAGGCCCTTTCGAATTTTAGCCTTCCAAAGCCCAAAGAACTATGAAAAATTTATTATTCAAAATTTAGGTAAATACAGATATATCCCGCATATTTCAAGCGAGCGGAATAACACAAGAAAGACCCGGGGTAAATCCGGCAAAACGAAGCAATCCGCTGGATTCTCTGGTCATTTCCGGGTCTCACAGCGCCGTCAACGGGCTGCACGTCCTGGCACTGCGCTTCACAGCGGATATCCCTACAACCGCAGCAGGGTTCTTAGCAAGCGCGAGCGTCGCAGCATCCGCCGCACTGGGTGTCGGCCAAGAGAAGCCAAGCGTACTTGTCGGTTGAGCAGCCGTTGGCCGCCGAGCCGCTTGTGCACTATTAATTCACGGACATCGATAACAAATACCGAGAAAGAGCACTCAACGAAGTTACAACACAATAGCTCAATCAGTGGCGGTCAACCTTCATTTTGAACTCCTTACTCAATCTCCATGATCTCAAAACGGTCCTCTTTATATCCCCCGTCCCTCCTCGTACCTGGTAAGGGGCGTCGTCGCCGCAGCGCTGGTAATGGAGGTCGCACTTTTCGGCCGCACACTTGACGCCTTCGCAGCTTTCGAGGTCATCCCCAGGCTTGGCAGAGGCGCAGTTTTCCTAACACCGTGAAGAGCCAAAATGTATGTACATTCACGAAGTTAAGAGTGCGAAAGCCAAGGCTCCAAGTTGAAAGACATGTTTTCGGGCACGATTCGGTCCAAACGCCCACGGAGGTTGTGTTGCAGACGTACCATGTTGCAGGAGTCCGAGCAGTAGTCGCCCCACGAATTGGCGTTGCAGCCCATGTAGGCCGTCTTTTCGTCGAGGCACAAAAAGGGCGCGCTGTTGGCGTCGCAGCCGCCTCGGGTGCATTCGGCGAAGTCGCAGTCGCGTACCGCTGCAGGCGCCGCCAAGGTAGCGGGGCTGCCGCCCGTGTTCGCGGCAAAGCCAAGCATGAAAGCAACGGCAAGCGCACCCTAACAATGGACCCGGTCAAAAAGGCGATAAAATTGTATGCATGCTTAGGGAAAGTATGGCTTATTGTGCATAGCAGAGGTTGAGATTCATCAGAACGTCTCAAAAGGTCAACACTCCCGCAAAAACATCTCCCCATCAATCAAAAGATCCACTCACCGCGACCACGAGGCCCTTCTTGGCATTCATTGGCTCCGACAGCACGGGCTCTTGATTCAAAGCTGCTTCTTCATCGGTCTTTGGGACTTCTTTCACGGCGTTGTAGATGGTTGGCATGGTGTTAAAAGTTCAAGGTGGTGAGATTAGGTTTGAAGTTATCAATTGGTGATAGTTCTCGGTTCTCGAATAACCTTCGGCACAGCGAGCAGATTGATGTTGATGATGTTGATGTTGTCATCATCATGTTGCGAGCTAGCTAGCGAAAATATTCAATTAGGGAAGCTGCTCATTTTCGCGCCTCCCCCGAGGGGAGGACTGAAAAATTTTTGCACTAGTATGGTATAAAAAGAAAAAGAGGGGAAAAACACACTCAGTAAATCCGAGAGAAAAACTGTGCTGCTACTAGCTAGTTTTATCCCGGGTTGAATGGTGGTGTTAGTAGCTATACAGGGGAAGGGCGCCATTTAGGCGGCATCATAACTCGAACTCGAACTAATACAAACCCAAATGACACAGAAGCCAATGCTGCGGGCAGAAGTGTACGCGCGTGCGTTGCGCGCAAGTCAAAATCGTAAAGAGCATAGTGTTTAGAGGGCAGGAAGCATAATACTTCCACCCCCTTCTAAAGTGGAAACTGTTCATGAAATAATTTTGAAACCGGACTTAAGTCGTTTCTGCGTCTGTTTCTGCATTGAAGAGAGCGCACCGTTGTTCAGTCTCTTGGGCACGCCGCGCCAGGAAGCTCCGCTTCTCCTCTGGTGTCACTCTAGTGTCGCACCGAGGTGGCCGCAGCTGCGGTTTTCCAATGCTGAAAGGCGCTTTCGTAACGAG
>Ga0307931_1001688_pt1 | contig 14492 bp, 13 predicted proteins | sample OrgLakmetageno47_FD_201816 | JGI IMG/M metagenome (GOLD analysis project Ga0307931, IMG submission 201816) | Saline water microbial communities from Organic Lake, Antarctica - #47 | ecosystem: Environmental > Aquatic > Non-marine Saline and Alkaline > Saline | place: Antarctica: Organic Lake... | reverse complement strand
TCTCCTTGTTTTGTATCTGCTTTCTCTTCTATGAATTGTCTGCCATTGTGTATGTCTAGAATGGCTTCACCGCGCTCATGTGGGCCTCGCGCAACGGCCGCGCCGATACTGTGAAGGTCCTCTTAAAGAAAGGCGCTAACAAGGACGCCACGAGCAATGTACGAGAGAAAGAGTGAGGATCACACACACACATAGAGATTATTGAGAGAGTTTTCTGAGTGGGGATGAAGAACCATGGTCTCTTCACGACGTTGGCTGTATTTAATAAGAGTGTCTTGGGTTTTTCTTGGAGAGGTTGAGAGAGTCAAATTTTGAGCTGAGCTTGTGTCCGCTTGCTTTTATTTTATTTATCTCACTCGCTACTTTTTTTTGATGTTTTCTCCTCTTCTTTGTGTGTTGGTCATTTGTACTACTTTTCTCTTCCTCGATTAGGATGGCGACACAGCGCTCATGAGTGCCTCGTACTGGGGTCATACCGATACTGTGCGGGTCCTCTTAGAAGCTAGGGCTGACAAGGAGGCCCAGAGCAAGGTAAGAGAGAATAAGAAAGTGATTCTGGTATTGGACTTTCACATACACATATGTGGTTGTAAGAAGTGATAATGTGGGAAAAGGAAGGACCACGGCCTCTTCACAACGTTGACTGAATGCGCCCTGGAGCAATGTGCGCGCCCTTGCTGTTTTTTCTCCTTTTTTTATCTTTTTTTTTCGTTTGGCGTGATGCGCTTCAGGGAATGTCAGATGCAAAAAGGGTATAAGTTTCCTTTTCTTACCTTGACAGTATTTCGGGAGCCATGAGAAGAGCTGAGAGTGCGCCCGAGTGTATCATTGGCCTTTTCTATTCTAATTCACCGAATTATTTTATCTGTATTTCTCTCTCGTCATTTGTTTGTGCCTCCTCTTCTCTCCTTGTTTTGTATCTGCTTTCTCTTCTATGAATTGTCTGCCATTGTGTATGTCTAGAATGGCTTCACCGCGCTCATGTGGGCCTCGCGCAACGGCCGCGCCGATACTGTGAAGGTCCTCTTAAAAGCTGGTGCTAAACAGAACGCCACGAGCAATGTACGAGAGTGAGGTTCACACACACTTTGAGGTGATTGAGAGAGTTCCTTGAGTGGGGGTGAAGCACCATGGCCTCTTCACGACGTTGGCTGTATTTAAGTGTGCCTAGGCGTGGGCGCAGTTTTATTCGGTTTCTTCCACTAAATTAATTTCACTTTTTTTCTGAGAATTATTTCGCTTTTGTATCAAGTTTTTACTCCGGATATATTGATTACGATTTCTTTGAGTTTGTAGTGTGTCTGGTTGTGCTGCCAATTGTCATCTGAGACCATTCTTATGGCAATTTTGCTTAAGCTTTGTGTTATGAACTGTTTTGTTTCACTTATTCGTTTCTCCATGTAATCTTTCTATCCAACGAAATATTTTATTGGCCTTGTATTCTGTGCTTGTAGCCATTCCTCTGTTTTGGTGGCGAAACGGCCTTGGGCTTGGCCAGACGGTACGGCCATACCGCAGTGGTGGATCGCTTCACAGAGGTATGTTTCTATTCTCTTTGTCAATTGAATTCTAAATCATGCACTAATTGTTATGTGCAACAAACGCGTTCGTATAGCTTCCGTGCACTACCCTGCCTGATTGCGCCTCTCATAATTCACAGCGCAACATTTGTATGACACTACACAGTGTTCTCCGTGCCTTGCCGTTAGCTCTCTTGCACAACATTTTTATGACACGCACGTGCTAGTCTTTATCTTTTGCATTCTTCTGTTGGTGTTAGGAACAGCGGCAGGTGGCTGTTAAGGCCTGTGCCGCGGTAGGCCGTCCTATGGGGAGTACATGGTGCTTAAAGTCAAGCAACGACGACATCGCTGCGGGCGAAGTGGGCACGGTGGTGGGGTTTCTGCACGGGCAAGGCAAAGTTCAGGTCAAGTTCAGGAGTGCTACGGAGTACTTTGATCCAGACCAGCTAATCCCTCTTGAAGCCTGGAAGAAGCAAGCGGTACGGAATTCATTCATAGAAAACAAATAAGTGACGGTCTTGCCATTCTTCTTTTTTTATCGCCTTTTTGTGCAACGTAACTTCCCGTCTCAGGCGGCTGCCACGAGGGAGATACTTGGCGCGGCCAAGTGCGGCGATGAGGAGCTCGTTGAGGAATGCATCGCCAAGGGCGCCGAAGTCAATGGGTACAGGGACGCGGTAAGAGAGAGTCTGCACATGTTTCTATTTCTAATTTCTAACCGTCTTAGCTCTCACTGTCAAAAGAAGAAGTGTTGCCATTTTGCCATTTTCATTACCTACAAAAGACCCTCTTTCATTTCTTGTCGACTTTTTTTGTGGGGGCCAAGGCACTTGCCTTCTTGTTATCTTTCATCTTCTTCTTGTCATGCTTGCCGCTATATTTCTTAACTCTTCTTGTATCGTTTCTGCCCTTTTTTTAACGATGCTTTTCCCCTTCGCTGTGGTGTGTCTATTTCTTGCTATGATAGAATGGCAACACAGCGCTCATTTGCGCCTCGCGCGCCGGCCGCACCGCGATTGTGGAGCTTCTACTAGAAGCTGGCGCTGACAAGGACGCCAATAATAATGTATGAGAGGAAATGCTATAAAGGACACACACGCACACACATCCGGTTTTTGAGGAGTGCTAGAGTGGAGAAGAAGGCTCAAGTGCCACTCGTGAAAGGCGCAACTTTATTTGTGATATATTCCTTTGTTTTTGCCTGTGCGTTTAGATGTATGTACCTTTGTGTCATGCACTAACACAAGATTTTTAACCTCTCGTGTCTTAGTCTATTCTCTCATTCATGCCTTTATTCATGTTCTCTTCTCATGTACCCTCGCTCTTCTCCTTTACTCTGCTCCTTATCTTTGCTTTGTGCGTGTTCCTCCCTCTCTCTGTGTATGTACAGAATGGCTACACGGCGCTCGAGGCGGCCACGGCTGAAGGGAAGTTCGCAACTGCGCAGCTCCTAAGGGAGGCAGGCGCCCGGCTTAACGTACAAGTAAGAGAGAAAAAGAGGAAGGCGCCTACCATATAGAGGAGAGACAGAGGTGTGGTGCTGAGAGAGTATAGAAGCTCAATTGCCATATTGGACGATTGTTTCGTTTCTACTGTCTCGTTCTTAGAGTGCGCTTTGAGGGCTGATTGATTTCCTTTCCTGTATGGCACCTCTTTCTCGAAAGGCTTCAGAAAGTTCTCTATCTCGAAAGGCTTCAGAAAGTTTAGAAGAGAAAAAAAAAAGAGTCGGGAGTGGGCGCAAGTATTTTAGAATTTCTTCCTTAGTGTACTGATACTTCAGAAGTGTTTCGGGATGCAACTAGACGTCTTTCGCCTTCTTCATTGCGGGGCCTTCGGTTCTACAGGGCGCATCTTTCTGTAGTGACTTTTCTTTCTTTGCTTTGCCTACGCGCCTACATGCATCCCTTTCTTCTGCCACGCACAACACAAGATTTCAACTTTTTTTGTTCGACTTTGTAACTCACTTGTTTTTTCTCTGTTCTTTTCTTGTGTATGTGTCTATGCGCTCGCTCCTCTTCACGCTCTCTCTCTGCTTCTTTTTGCTTTACGCAACTCTTTTGCGTATACATCTAGCAAGCTGGCCGCACAGTGGCCATGGCGCCTGCACGAGTGGCTGGTGCAACTGCATCAGCTGTGCAAGCCATGGGGCGGCAGTTTTGGTGAGAGAAGAATATGGGGCTGACACGAATGCGCGAAGCAACACGTAAGCAAAGAGGACCTTCGTGGGGGGCGCTCGTTTCTCGTCTTCATACATGTGCATTTGGCGTGTGCACGCACGTGCGCACTTTCTTTACATTTTCAGACGATTGCGAGTTCTTTGAGTATTGCGAGTTCACGAGTGGTGACTTCTGTCGCTCTCGTCACAATACTACCATCAGAACAAGCCGCTCTCTTTCACACATGCGCTGAAGGGATGCTGTGCTATTGATTTTCCTCATGAGCAAATGAGTCACGAAGAATGAGGTTTCATATTTTGCTCGTGCCGTGAACTGATTTGCTATTCCTAATTCCCTTTCTTCGTTGCATATTCACCAATGAAGTATTATCCTGGCCTTAATTTCTGTCTTTTCTTTTGGCTCCGTGTCTGTGCTTTGCAGAAGGACACACCGGCCTTGGATTGGACCTATAACTGAAGGAATGTGGCAATAGCGACACTTCTGAAAGAGCACCAAGATGTGCTTTTACTGCGCGCTTGGATGCCTTATTTTTCTCTCCAATTTTCGGTAACTTCCGTTGCCTCCTTCTCTTTCCCTTTTCCCCCCTCTCGTGCACTTTCGTTGCTTGCGAGATTTCCCATTCAGAATAATTACAAACTGCAACCATTGCCTCCATTCTTTTCAAAGCATCCACCTCTTGTGCCACTTCCTCGTATACCTCTAGATGAGACCGAGCACAATGAAAAAAGGCGTACGAAGGAATTTATTTACAAGATCAACGAAGGCGCTCAAGTGACATGGCGCATGTCAAATGCCAAATGAGCAGCAAATCACTTAGCTACAATTTGGAGAGAAAAAGGGCGGGAGGGAGAGAGAGAGAAAGGCAAATCTACACCGCCAGAGTTCGTGTTTGTGCTTCATTTTTGCCTGTTGGCCCTTTAATTCCGGCTCTTTGGGGCCCGCGTCTAGTATTAGTATAGTGTATAGTGCGGGGGGGGGGAGGGGTAAATTTGATTCTAGGTGCGCGTGAAGTAAATCATCAGCCCCCGATAGTGAATCACGCGTGCACGTGCAGCGGCGGTTGACTTGGAATAAATTATTTGATAACCGGCCGTTGCTTTGCTCTTGCATAAGAAATGATTTGATGGACAAATAGGGCTTTCGATACGCAGCTTGTGTGAACTTGCGAGTGGAACTTGTAGGCTTTGAGAGACTTGTGCGACTTGATAATTTGAATGCCTTAGGCGTGTAGCTTCCTCTCGTGACAGAACTGCTCCGATGATTTATATATCCTGAAAACGAGATATTCACGGCGCAGCTGCTGCCTTATTTCTGTTGGCAAACGGCCCTGTGCCTTGGGAGCGCATGTAAGCATCGGCGTACGCTGTTTCAGCGGACTGTCGCCTCTTGAAAGCCTCGAGGCCGCGCTTCATCACAGGCGAGGCAACCTTCACGTCATGCATTTCATGGTGCACTCCGCCTGGTGGAACGCTTTGCAAAATGTCGAATTGAGAAATGGTGACGCCGTTCACGCCTTTGCTCAGTTGTCGAAGAAGTATTTCTAGCTCGTTGGATTTCTCCAGTGGGCCCAAGTTTTCACGGCACTTATTCCCCCTCTGAAAGCCCCGGTACCCTGCGATGTGCTTCACGCGAGGCTCAAAGCGACTTGATTCGCCGGGCTTGAAGCTTCGGTCCAGTCTCAAGTCTCCTGGTTCCAGTGGCCTCGCGCTCTGTATCCTAGGCGCCCGCAACAGGATTTGCGGAGCGGCATTTTTCGAAATTTCGTCATCTTCTATCTCCTTTTGCACGAGTAAGCTGTGTCCCTGATAGCCTGCCACCGTAGGGCGGCATCTAGGTGGATTTAACACACGCGGAGCAGTTTGCTCAGAGAACCACGCCGGGCATCCTGCTTCTCGCTTTGGCCTAGAGTAGGAAGCAGGAAGATTGCGAGGCGTTAAACAAGTAACTCACTAGAGATCTTCTGCAATTAGCCGGACTGTACCTCAATATTTCAGCTGCGGGCCCCGCGAGCCGCGCAGAAGCTGTGGTAGGCCTAATATTGGGTTTTATTGGCGACACCGGGATAGCCGCCGCTAGCTTGGATGAAGCTGTGCTCGGGCGCGACATCCTTCGTAATAAGCTCTGGTCTCAACGATTGCTTCGATATGACGACTGACGGCACACCACGACCGACGGCGCCGAAAGAAGGATGATGGAAATAAAGAGATGGAAAGAAGTAACAGTAAATCTACGAAATATTCCGCAAAATGGTGCCTGTTCAAAATTTTGAACCATTCAAAAAAAGCTTAGACGAGAAGAGGTGAAGAGGTGAACCGGCTACCGGCTGGCTTGCATTTCATAGTAGTCATTGCTAGAAGCTCCACGTGACGAGTGCTCTTCTACGCTTCATCTCCATTCAGGGATGTCTGCACGCAGCCACGGCACGCTTCAAGGTCGATTACCATTATCATTTGCCCGCTCATTCGTTCACCCACGCCATTCGAATGCTCTCTGACTTGTGTGTATCTTTCACCTGTTTGTGTGTGTAAACAGTGGGCTCGCGTGTCTTCGTGGGGCCCAATGAAACGGAAGAAGGTGCGTTTCAAGCATTTCTAGTGTTTGACTGCTTAGCTGCGAGCGCCGCCACACAGTTGCTGTATATTGTGCCAATCCTGTAACTCCCTGTCCCGTTCCACGCGACCTTTTGGTATGAGCCAATTGCTTCACTATGTGCCACGACGATGATGAAATGATGTGCGTCTTATGAGCTCACACCTAACCTACTCCTATCGTTGCAGTGTACAATGTGCGGGAAGTGAGCGCAGTGAACGTGGCCAAGGGCACGGTAGATGTGATAGCCCCAAAGGGCGGAGTGGTCACAGTGCCTTTGGAGCAATGCTTTGCTATCAACGGCAAACACAACAGCGACTTGTGCGGCCTCCACAACATCCATGAACCGGGTCTGCTTTAGAATCATATAGAGGGCTTCGCTAGTTGTATCATTTATATTGCGTTGATCAGGGGCTTCTCTTTTGAGGCTAGTCAAGGAAGGGGAGGTAACGATGGGTCTATCGTTTTGTAGGAACCGCGTTCTGCATCAACTTCTTTGCCTCTATTTACAGCGCGTAGTGCATACACTAATCGTCCTTCTATTCTGTTATTTCCTCCACAGGCATTCTGGCCAATTTAGAGGCGCGCATCTCAAGCGCTGAGCCTCTGGCCTACACCTACCTCAACACAGTCCTAGTCGCTGTGAACCCACTGAAAGTCCTCAACAACCAGCCGCAGCCCACCGAGTAAGCCTGTAGCCTCATCTTATTAGGCCCTTTTGCACTTATGATGTCCTCGCTGTATCTCTTCTTGGTGTGTCATCCTTTCTGGTGTTTCGTTCTCATAATCACTTCGCTTGCGAAGCCGCAGACATGTGCTTAATCAAATGTGCTCATTTGTATCTTACACCCACTAACTCTCCTTAACTTCCATCTCTCCCTCCACTTCCTTTCCTTCTTCGTGCTTCTTCTTTCCTCTAGTTACGTCGACGGCTCTTTCGATCCCGAAAAACCCCACCCATACGCGATTGCCGAGCTCGCCTACCAGAACCTGCGGGTGCCTCGGGAGTCGGAGCTCTCGAGCCAAAGCATCGTGATTAGTGGGGAGTCGGGGGCGGGCAAGACGGAAACCGCCAAAATTGTGCTGTCGTACCTCTCGAATCGCTCTTCGTCCGATGGAGTCGTAGAAGTGGGCAATGCAAGGGTCTCCGAGTGCATCTTAGACTCGACCCCGATCTTCGAGGAGTTTGGGAATGCCAAGACCCTGCGCAACAACAACTCGTCTCGGTTCGGGAAGTTCATCTCGCTGCAATTCTCGCCCTCGCTGAGTTATACTCTCGTAGGCGCCTATGTGACCACTTATCTCCTCGAGAAGACGCGCGTGTGCTACCAGGTGAGAAAGATTTATTCGAATAGGTTTGTTGTTGTTGTTGTCATTCTTAGAAGAAGATTTGAATTTTATTAAACGTGTGTATGCAGAGAAAAGGGGAAATATTGAGGTCGGAAAGTTTTCGAATTTGTGTATTTGTTTTTTATCTTGCTAATCGATAGATTAATTGACCTGCGCATATGCCTGTTCTACTCTCACTTCTCATTATCCTCCTCCTTCTTCTTATCACCACCACTACTATTATTAGATGACGGGGGAGCGCAACTACCACATTTTCTACGACCTCTTAAGGGGGGGATCTGCGGATTCGAGCCTATGCCTAGACGGGGACCCCATGGACTATTATTACTTGAACCAATCAGTGCCGCCGGGGCAGGTAGAGCTCTTCTATTTTTTTACAATTCAATCGAACTTTTCTGGATGGGAATGATTTTGGTCTAATTCTTTCTTTTTAATTGCACTTTTTTATTTTTAATGTCTCTCCTCACTTTTCCTTCCTTGCGCGTTTTTCTTTAAGTATTATTGAACATTAATCACAACCATAACACACACGCGATCGCACTGATGATTGATTCTCTTAGGTCCCAGAACCCGCGGAGAAGGGCATGTTTGAGCATGTGAGTCACTCCATGGAAGTGATTGGCATCACCGAAGAGATGCGAAGCGACCTGTGGCGGGTCCTCTCCGGCATCTTGCATTTGGGAAACACTGCCATTGTCGAGGCCGATACGGTGGAGGGTTTGAAAGCCTCGATTGAGGAAAAGAGGCATGCCGCCCTGGCAGCGAACATGTTAGGGGTGCCTACCGAGGCTCTGATTGAGCTCTTAACGCTGAGGCGCACGACCATTCGAGACCAAGAGATTGTGATCAAGCTGCAGAAGGATGAGGCCACCTTTCGCCGAGATGCCGTGGCAAAAGCCCTCTATGCGAGTGCGTTCGAGTGGATTGTGAAGTGTGCGAACGATCATTTGGGCTTTCAAGAGGGGGAAACCATGCCGTTCATTGGAGTGTTGGACATCTTTGGCTTCGAATCGTTCGCTGTGAATGGGTTAGAGCAAGTCCTCATCAACTTCGCCAACGAGTATTTGCAAAACGTGTTCAACAAACAGGTTAGGCGTGAAATTCGTTCTATTTTCGTTCATTTTCTGTGCTCGTTGGTCTTATTTGACTATGACAAATCTTTGCATCCTGAGCGTTTCGGTCAGCATTTTCTTAACATATTTCTTTACATGTGCAACCCTCCTCCTTCTCTCCTCCTTTCTTAGGTCTTCGAAGCGGAATTGAAGTTATTTGCCGAGGAAAACATTTTGTGCGCCCTCGATGACTGCCCCGACAACAAGGTGCAGTGTTTTTAGAGATAGAATAGAATGACTTCCTCCAATTGACTTCTTCTGAGTGCGCCTTCCTTGTCTCCTTCCTACTTCCTTCTTTCTTCCCAGCCCTGCGTGGATCTGCTCTCGAGCAAAGGGGGGATTTTGGATGTGCTCAACGCCCAATGCAGCGCAATTCAGCCTTCAGAAGACAAATTCGTGCGGGACTTGCAGAAGGACCACAAAACGAACGCGTTCTTCCCCGAAGTGCACCGCAAGGACGCCAAGGACTCGTTCAAGATTTGGCACTTCGCGGGGCCCGTGCAGTACACCGTACAGGGATGGTTGCTGAAAAACTCCGACCCTCTCCCCGAGACTGCGGGCTCTGTGTTTGGGGCAAATTCACAGCTGCCTCTGGTCAAGAAGTTGTTTGCCGAGGAGCTCAAGAGTGAGGAAGCCTCTGCCGCTGGTGCCGCCGCTGGTGGCGCAGCCGGAGGGAAGAGTGCTGCGAAAGGGAAGCGTAAAGATACGGTCGCGGCGGCGTTTGTGCGCTCGATGCGCTCTTTGACCGAAGAGCTGAGCCGCACCAAGTGCAACTTCATCCGGTGCATCAAACCCAATCCTTTGATGCGTGCGGGCCTCTTTAACCGGGCCTACGTGGTGGATCAGCTCCGGTGTTTGGGTATTCTCGCGACCTGTGAGGTGCTGAAGGCGGGCATGCCGACCCGCGTCACCTACAAGGAGCTTCGCGGGGCTCTGGCGGGGCTACCGAAACAAACCCTGGGGCTGTTCGAGGGGCAGCCGGAGGAAGTGCTGATTGCCGCCAGTATGTGGGCCTTCGAGGTGCCGGCGGACGCTTATCAGCTAGGCCGCACACGGGTGTTCTTCAAGGTGAGGAGGCGATGAGGAGGATGATGAGTTCATGCACATATGCTCGCTGCCCTTTTCAACTCGTCTTACAAATATCTCGTATGAACTGTGATGACTTTCTATGCGTTGTTTTGTTCGTCTCACAAACTTCCTTTTCCTTCAAATGTTAATCCAGGCGGGTGAAATCTCCCGCGTGGAGTCCATCTTGAAGTCGGAGCTCAGTGGTGAGAGTGGCAAGCACATTAACGATCGAATGGTGTTAGCACTCGAGCGCCGCCAGAAAGCATTGGAGGCTGTCACTCAGGTGGAGACTTTGATGGCGAAAGCCAAGCCAGGTGTAGAGGCGGCGTCTTCATTGCTTGAAGATGTCGATGACATGTCGAGGCAGATCGTGAGGGACTTAAGCGGGGCCTCGGAGCATCTTCACAAGGCCTTAGCTGCTAAGACCGCTGCGGTGAAGGAGGCCGCGGATGCCGAGAAAGCTCTGACCAAAGTCAGCGAAGATCCACGCTTGGCCAGTCTCGAGAGTGCGGATGCTTCCGCCGCTATGGCCGCAGCCGAGGTCGAGTTAGACTCTTCCAAAGAGGCAGTCACGGCGATGGGAGCGGGCGCTGACCCTGCGGCATTGCGGCAAGAGTACAGCGCTTTGAAGGAGGCCTCGGTGGATCTAGCGTCCGACACGAGGGCAGTGGTAGGGGACATTTTGAGTGCCATGGCCAGAGTCACGGTGCTGCATCGGGAAGCCTCGGACGGCGCGAAACGGTACGCAAACAGATAAATACTTTGATTTTTGTGGTACTTCTGAACCGCTCTACCGCTCTTTCTCACACCTCTCCCTCTCCTTCTTCGTCTCTCTTCCATCAGTTGCCTTTTGGACTACACCTTGGAGCGCACTTCAGCAGCTGAGTCGGAATGTGAGGGTTTGCTAGCCCTGGTAGTCGAGATCAAAGAGGGAGGTGCTGCAGGCAGCAAAGCGCAAGAAATGACCGCCCAAAATGACACTTTGCGCGAGTCAGCCCAGGCCTGCGGAGTAGAGGTGAGCACTCACGCGCAAGCAGTCAGCAGTCACGCCAATGCTTTGTTAGAGCAGCTTAAAACTGTGCGCGCAGAGATGCGAAAAGCGGAGAGTGCAGCACAGGCAGCAGCGGCAGCAGAGAAAGCGCGTGTGAAAGAGGCAGCGTTAGCCGCAGGAGAAGAGGTGCCGCCCGATGACGTCGCAACGCCTCGCGATTCTCCGCGCAACTTCTCATCCTCTTATCACGGTGGTGGCGGCGGTGGCGGTGGCAACAACGAGGCGCTTATGGCGAGTGTAGCGGCTCTGACGGCGAAAGTAACGCTCATGGAGTCCCAGCACGGCGATCAGCTGCGGGCCCTCGTGTCAAAGACCAAAGAACTGCATAAAGTGGTCAAGTACCAACAAGAGCAACTCGCAGCCTTCAGCTCTGCTTCGTCGTCGTCGTCACCACCGCCAGTTTTGGCCGATGACATTGTGATCAAGGAAGTCGGTTCTTCTTTACCTCCACCAATCAAGGTTGATAGGAATGTGCCTACGAACGAGGAGAATGAGTTTCCCCCAATACCAGCGCCAGCAACTAATAATGAGTATGCTCCCGCCTCTCCTGGAGATGAGGCCTCATCTAAAGAAACCAACATGGAAGACATGGCAAACAAGCTCCTGTCGGAGGCGATGCGGGAGGTGAACCAAGAAGGTGCTGGCAGCTCCTCCTCAAATATGGTACCGGAGGAATACGCCCACGAGGAGCACGCTCGCATGCTCGAGAGGGAGGCGCTCCTTTCGGATCGGGTTGAGAAGCAGGCCGCTCAACTAGCGAGTTTACAGGCGAGCAGCGAGGAGAGGGTGATGGCAGCCGAGGCGAAAGTCTCTAGTCTCGAGGCCTCACTCGAAGCTCTGCAAGCTAAGGTGGATAAAATGTTCGGCTCTACCAGTGAAGCGCCGAACATGCGCGCCCAAGCCATGCAGCACCGCAACAACAACCAGCACCAAGGTCAGCCGCAGACGAGCACTGCTTCACCTACCAGCGGTGGTGGTGGAGGTCCAGGCAGCAAATCCAAAACCAGCAGCAGTGGCGGTGGCACACGAGGCCGCAGCCCTTTTCGAACTACTCCTCAGACAAAGGCAATGGCAGCCGCAGCGAGCAGTTTCATCGCAGGCGCAACTGGTGGCGCTGTCGGTGGTGGCGTAGGTGAGAGCTTATCCGGAGGGGTAGGGGGAGAGCAGGGCTCGTCTCGTCTCAGTCTATGGGCCAACATTCGTGACCGCATGTTCGGAGGCACTGCCACACGCGCGCGCATGCTGAACTTGACCATCATCGAGGCCACCTTCCATGACACCAGCCGCAACCAAAAGCTGCCGCTGGATGCGTTCATAGAGATCCGAAACATCACTACAGGGCAGGTAGAAGCCACCAAGGTTGTGAAGAAGTCTTACAAGCCCAAATACAACGAACATTTCGTGTTCAAAACCAAGCAAAACGCGAATGACATGATCATGATGAAGATCATGGAAAATATGCCCAGCGGCGCTGGCGCCACGATTTTTGGGTCGGTGGCCCTTCCTCTGGACTCGAAACACACGCAAGGGGTGCAGATTCCCATGCCCATCTTCGACGAAGGCTTGAACATGAAAGGAGTCGTGCGAGTGGCTGCGATCTGGTCCACCAGCTATCCTCGGCGCCTGAAAATGGCTCTACAGGGAGTGCAAGATGTGCCTGAGGCAATGGCACCCCCCGGTACTTTCGCGGCGTGCCGATTCGTGTCGACTATCTCAGGACAGGCACAGGCGTCGGAGAAGGTGGCCATCTCAGCGGGCTGCTGTGATTTGAAAGGTCGGATGCTCGAAGGCCTCGAGATGAGTGACGAGAATGACCGCCTTGCGGTGGAACTGCTGCTTTTTCAGGACGAAAATCCCAATAACCCCGGGGTGATCTTCGGTCGAGCAGAGGTGACGTTACCTGGCGACGGCCCAGGCGTGGACGAAGCCATTGTGGTAACCCAATTAGAAGGTGGCGGCGAGCGAGCGGTGGTGTTCCTCCGAACTACATGGGCGGAGTGAGCAAAGGGCGATGCTTGTGTCGTGTCGTCGCATGATGGAAAAGGCATCGAAGAGAAGACGAAGATGTGATTGGGAGTGCACGATGGGTAGTGTACTGCAAGGCGACTGGTCGGCTCTGATAGTGCACCGGTGCCCGGTCCTCTAGTGGAACAATAAACACTGCGGTTGAATTCTTGGTGATCTGTACTTATCTGACTCGTGCGTCCTCATGCCGGGGATTTTGAAATCGCTTCTGCGCCATGCGGATATGTGGGCCTTGACCTTTTTGCCGTTGGCCTGTAAAAATATATATTTCTCGATCAACAATCGTTGCTGTCTAGCTAGACCAAAATTTCCGATGATAACCGTAGCCCTACGGAACGATAGAAATAGGAATCCTACGAATTCGCATAGTTCTTTCTTTCGTTCGCGGTTCGCGTTGGTGGGTTGGTTAGTTGGTCGTCTTTTTTTTTCAACGAGAAGTAGAAAGGAGTGCAGTACTCCCATTATTTTTTGACCTCCAATGCTCCACCGGTTCTACCCGCACAGTTGACAAAAACCAAAGACCAGACCGTGGACCGTGGGCACAAAGGAAGATGCACCCCTCACGGCTCACGGCCACAAGAAACAAGAAACAAGAAACAAAATACAAGAAACAAGAAACAAAATCAAGAAACAAAATCAAGAAAGGGTGCTCCTCCACTCGCAGATAAAGCAATATGCGATACGGAGTTCATGAACGATTTTGGTTTCGCAAAAGGTTTCCCTTTAGAAACATTTCCCATTCGGCCATTATCAATCCGTTATGATGTGAGTTGCGCGTGATGTATGCGCGTGAATTCAGTCTAGTCAGTACTCCCCGAAATTGGAACTCAAACAAGCACAAACCAAATACAACGGGACATCCCTTTAACGTGTAGCAATGGGCATTCACATTTCTGTGTTCCCCGCTCTGCCGCTCTGCCGCGACAACATGAAAGCAATCCAGGCGCTTCCCGCTAGAAAGAAAAAGCCAGAAGAAAAAAAAACGACGAGGCTTGAACCACAAGCCTGGTGGCTAGCCTAGTCTAGTCTACTTAATAATCTCCCAAAAACAAGGAAAGGCAAGTACACAGCAGTCACAGAGGCACATAAAGAATGCACTTGAACTACATATGCGTCATCTATCGCTCCAGAAGGCCAATTAAGGCTCCAACTGGCGTCTTTCCTCCGAACAAGTCGGCGGGACTGAGTACGGATACTACTTACCAGGTGTACCCTTTCTTCCTGGCTGGTGCCCGTAGACCGCAGGAAGCCTGCGAAATAGCTTCACGAATATGGATGATGATGAGTGGGCTGTAGGCTTGTGTGTCGGGCCCGCGCCGATGCAGTTACAGGGGAGAACGAAATTTCTTGCTAGAAAGGCAGGAAGTGAGGAAGGAAGAAGGAAGTCAAGGGTCAAGGTTCAAAAGCGCACTTCGCGCGAAGATCGAACTAATACAAACCCAAATGACACAGAAGCCAATGCTGCGGGCAGAGATCGAACTCGAACTAATACAAACCCAAATGGCACAGAAGCCAATGCTGCGGGCAGAAGTGGGAATGCGCGTGCGTTGCGCAAACAAAGCAAGTGCGGAATGATTCAGGAGGGAGAGGGGCATTG
>Ga0307931_1001682_pt1 | contig 14507 bp, 8 predicted proteins | sample OrgLakmetageno47_FD_201816 | JGI IMG/M metagenome (GOLD analysis project Ga0307931, IMG submission 201816) | Saline water microbial communities from Organic Lake, Antarctica - #47 | ecosystem: Environmental > Aquatic > Non-marine Saline and Alkaline > Saline | place: Antarctica: Organic Lake... | reverse complement strand
CTTGTTCGGAGGAAAGGCGCCAGTTGGAGCCTTAATTGGCCTTCTGGAGCGAATTCGCTAGCGCATTTGCAGCTCAAGTGCATTCTTTATGTGCCTCTGTGACTGCTGTGTACTTGTCTTTCTTTGATTTTGGGAGAGTATTAACTAGACTAGACTAGAGGAAACCAAATGTCTGCTTCAACGGATAACCAAGCGTATCTGTAGAGATACAGGGGAAAATGATGGAATTCATATCTGGATTCTCGATTCTTGATTGCGGATGGTAGAATTTGAAGATTCCCATACGTCACCGTGCTGGCTCTTGCTACTTCTCCTTGCCGCTTTCATAATTATCCGCTCTAATGTCAGCAGTGCAGTCTTCTCTTGAGGATTCGAAGAGAACTCGCGGCTTGCGTGCAATACCGAAATGACGCGATTTTACCACACCTGGAAAAGCGAAAAGCCTTAGAATTGGCGCCATTCTAAGCCGAAGTCGCCTGCCGCACACTAATTCATATCTAGGAAACTTCGCATACGCGCTATTTTAATATTGCTGTCATCTCCAAGAAACAACGAAATCCGTTGGCTGTTGGCTATTAGATATCGGGGGAGCTCAGAATCCGGATTCTCGACCGGTAAGGGGTATCCGAGTGTCCGGTCAGAGGACTGGCAGTTAGAAAAGGCCAGCGCTAGGAATATAGCAAGTGTGTAGCACGTGGTAAAAGTCAACAGTGATACTTTTCGAGCGATTTTAAGGGCATTGGGCGATTTGGGGCAGGACGTTGGAGAACGCGCTCAAAAGTAAGGGCATTTCGAAGGAACTTGATGAGTGGATCGCCATTGCCAAGGACAGGTCGAAGTGGAGACAGCTGACTCACTCCATTCCCAAAACCTCCTGATGCCTGGCGGCTGAAGGACACCTCAAGAGTAAATGATTACAATTGCATTTCGCAAAGGGACACCCAGCCCAGCCAGACTTGTTCTGAAGGTTACATTTTTCTGTTGCTATATGCCACAGTGGTGTTTCTTTGTGTTCTGGGGAGTATTAACTAGACTAGACTAGACTGGGCGATTCATAGATTTGTGCTGCTCGGTGTCTTCTCTTCGCTTTAAAGGAGCACGGACTTATGCAATCCAATCTGCATTGCCGTAACTATCTTTCTTCGAGCTCTTCGATATAAGCAAAGCACGTCTCTAGCTCCGCTGCTTTCTTCTTACGTTCCGCCTGGACAGTGCAATTTTATTTAAACGAAGAAAATAGAAATTTGATGACCGTTGCTGTGGATCCATTGCTTCGAGTCAGGAGCTAACAAGTATCCAATGGCTGTAACCAATATAATTTTCTTGTAAAAATAAGACAAAAATAATGAACACCGTACTTGTAAAGTCGCTCGCAGCTCTGTCACTTGTCCTTCCAGCTCCTCGCACCGCATTTCCAAAGAACCTGCTTTTCTCATGGTCCCTTCTCTGCTGCTGCTCTTGCTGCTGCTGCTGCTGCTGCTGCTGCTGATCTTGCTGCTACTTTTGTTCGGGCTCTTCAGCAAAGCACTGTCGCGCACTCCCATACCAGCAGCAGCCAATTTCCAACGAGTTCTAGCAACATGAGCTCGGTATTCACGGTAAGCGTCTTCTGCTACTGCCTCAGCCGCTGCTTTCTGGGCCTGTTCTTGGTCCAGCGTGGCGCGCAAGTGAGCATTGGCAGCTCGCTCGTCTTCCAGGGCTAATTCAATTGCGGCAGTTGACTGAAAACAAAGGACAAAGGGGCCATCGAGGGAGCGCACAGGACTTTCTTACAATAGAGTACTCGTTGGTGCTGTAGAATAGGGCATACTTCTGTAGTAAGTGCCCTATGCAAATGTGAAGTGTTGGCACAGGACATTATCATTATCGTAGCCTAGCTACAAAAATCACAATAAGCATTTCACTCACCTCAGCTCGGCGCAGAGGTGTTGCTGAATTCTCAGTTCTTTCGAACTCGGTGAGGCGGCCACGTAGAATTTGCTCTGTGTCACTTGCTGCCTTTCGTTCTCTGGCAGATTTTGCCTGATGTGCCACCATAGCCGACAGCATTCGATCGAGGTCTGCAACTGCTTGCCGTCGTCGCAATTCTACCTTTTTTTAATTCACAACCCGCAATGTTGACATTATATTGACTTAAGGGTTCCTCTAAACAGGTCTATTGGCGTCGTGAAGTGCTATTTTGTGTAGCAACAATCAGTGAAGTGTACGCTATTGCTCTTAGATAGTCAGCTCCCTAGGTGTGCGCTGGGCTAAACCTCTTCGAATTGCCTTGACGCTGTGAGCTTAACGCCGTGCCGCTTCCAACCAGCGTGTTGCCCGTGCGGGTCTGGCGTGGACTGAACGTTTCCGCAGCCAGCACACAATCGAAGGGGCTCGCCAGAGAGCGTCACGAAGTATGTGTTTGAGATTCCACACACGTTGCATGAACTCATCATTCACCGACGATTACTACTGTAGTCTAAGAAGCGCCAAAGTACTCTTTGAAGAAAGTAGAAGCAACACGAGGTGAGGCTAGCTTTTGACTGCTGCGTTCTACGCTTTGCGCTCGATGCTGCTTACGGTTACGAAGTTACGAAGACTACTTCGTACTTGCTCGACGTCGCTTGCTTGCTACAGGTACAGATAGTTCCGGGTAATAAGGGCGGGGGAATTTGGCCTCAGCCCTCGCTCTCTTAGCGTTTTTTAGTACTGCAGTATACAGTAAGAAGGAAATCGATTTCTAACAGGTGGAAGTACCGAATTTTAACCCTTATTCCCTTGACGTGGCAACCTCTTATCACCCGGAACTACCTCTACTTACTTTGCCGTACTTCAGTGCCGGTCTTTCGTTAGTGAATAGGAATTGAACGGAACCGAAAGGAAAGTTCGGTTTTGCTACACTAACGAACCAGACTGAAAGAAAAGTTCGTTTCCCGCCGAATTAACGAACCCGCAGCGAAAGAAAAGTTCGGTTCCAAAGAATTAACGAACTAGAAACGAACCCGGAATGGAACCGTGCTGCTTTCTTAAAAAACCGCGGATTTTTCTTCTAAGATTGGGGAAATCGATTTAGAGCCGATTTATGCTTATCGTTTTCCTAGTTATCGGAATCTCAAAGAAGAAAATATCCAGTATAGCAAGTGGATTTGTACTTCGACGCCGAATTTAACTCGAAGTGGGAGTGCCACCCTTAACGAACGGATCCGAACGTAAAGTTCGGCTACTCATTTCTTAACGAACGGAACGGAACTAAAAGTTCCTTTGCAAAAAGTTAGTGAACCAACCCGGAACCGAAGGGAAAGTTCGTTAATTCTTCGGTTCCCTAGAAGTTCCGGGAACTGCACTAACGAAAGACCGGCACTGCCGTACTTCCTTCGGTGCCACCGTACTTATTACGTACAGCCACCAGTTAGTTGCAGGTGAAAAGAAACACTCACGTTGACAGAAAGACTAACAAAATATCGGTGACCCCCCTCTGTAATGACCAAAAGTCCTCGTGTCGCCATGTTTTTGCGCCACGGGCTTGAAAAATTTGCGCAAAGCGTCTCTTGGCGCCCACGGTGTGTCTCGCATAGCTAGAAATTACACAGAGATTATCCTTAAGAAATAGCACTAATACCAAGAAACTGTTTTTTACAGTCTGATGAAGTTTAAGCACTCAAACGGATGCCAAATTTTGTTGTTCTTTCCGTTAAGAATTTGAGGGGTCAAATTTAGTGAATTTTAAAAGAAACTGAGGGGTGTTGGCTCTGGTTACTAAGAAACGTAAACCTTTGTGCCCTGCCTGTCTTCCAGTCACCTAAGAAACTGAGGGGGGCTCACGCGGGAATTTAAGAAATTGCCTTAGAAACGAGGGGGTCGGCCGTTTTCCTGCTTTCATATCACCCACAACTGGCTGTACTTACGTAGGACAAGTTCAGGTGCCCACACGATGCACGGTTCAGGGGAAACTTGCTTTGGTGTCTGTACAGCAAGTGCCTACCCTTAGCGCCTTGGCGCGCGTTCTTGAGGTGCCGTGAATGAGGTGCCCTTGCAGTGCCCGTGGTGCGTTCCCCTTCCTGTGCCCGTGGTCCGATTTTCTCAGTACTGCACATGTACAACAGATCCGCACTCCGCACTACAGTACTGTAGGTACAAAAAAAGGGCGGACACGAACAAACCACGTACGAACGAATTTCTATTTAATGTATAGGATTGTCCCGCTGATTCGGGATTCCGAAAAATAGAAATCCCAACCCAACAGCCAGCACAATTTGGCACAATCCGCAATCCGCAATCCGCCAATCCGCTCTGAACATTTACTCAATCTCGAGTTCTCGGTGGCTCAGCTCGATCGACCTCGACCTACAAACTGCCTAAAGAATTTACAATTCAAGCCCGGTATCAGCAATCCAAACTAATCTGCGTCTGAATTTCTCAAGCGATACACGAAGACTTCGGGGTTCGCAGCCCAGTTTACAGTTTCCATTGTTATATCTCATCTCCATGTTCCACGTCGATTAAAAATTCATGCTGATGGTATTACGTCGATTAAAAATTCATGCTGATGGTATTATGATCGAAGATAGTTCCAAAAGAACGGGAGATGCATCCCGGATAATCCTATTCACGTACTCGTAGTAAAAACAGGCAGCTATTATCTTGCCTTCGACTAAGGAATATCATTCGTTCACGCACGCGTGCACATTCCCATGTAGTAGGGGGCTACTTCCCGCGCGAGAATTGCAAAGCACACTCCAGGGAGCAGCACGGTAAGCGCTGAGTGGCCCCCAGTAAAGGGCTCGTCATGCGCACAGAAGACACTAACAAGCCTAGGCTTCCGGCCGTGACCTCGTTGGTCGTGCCACTCGTTGAGGGCTGGAGGAGTGGCGCCGTTCCTTGCCCTGGTTGAAGGGCAGCGGCCGCAGAGCGCCTGGCTGCAATCGAGGGGCGCTGCAGCAGCGGCCGTTTGCACATGCAGTCCATCGGAGGCAACTCCAGCAAGAGGTCAGACTCTGCTCGAGTGGGCAGCAAGTCCGCAGCGATGACCGGGTGCAGCTCTTGTCCGGTGCATATTTGACACCACTGTGGTGGCTGTGGAGGCAATGGCACATTAGCCGGGCTTGCGTTGTTTCCATTCAAGCGTGCGCCCGTTGATGCCACTGTAGCATGGTACAGCTCAGGAGTGCAACCGCAGGAAAGAAAGTGCTGCTGCCCCACTAACTCGCGATGCAGCACCGGCACCAGCTCCGAGCGACCGCATTGCAAATCCTCAGTGCTGTTGCTGCTGTCTCCACTTTCCGTATTGCTGTTGGGTGGGCTGTCGCCCTTCTTGTCTTGGAGCTGGCGGAGCACCATGTAGTAAGGAAAGGGGCCATCGCGGCGAACGTCGATGATTATCCCGTGAGAGCAAGCGGAAGGGTGTGAATCAATGACGTCAGGACTGGTGTTATCCGTATCTTTCACATCGTTACGATCGTTGTTGGAGCTGTCCTCGTGAGAGGGTGAGTGGCTTCGAGTTGCGATAGCCTGGTTGCCATTAGCATGAGGCGATGACGGTGGTGGCGGGGACAGTAAGTGAGCAGAATAAACAGGCGTGCCGACTTCGAGAAGCTGTTCCACCGGCGAAAATCGCAAGAAACGCTCAAGCGTTGACGGAGGCAACGAAGATGATGATGGCGGGCTGAGCAGCCGGCCCGTCGGCAATCGGCCCGTCGGCACCGAGGAACCCGTCGGAACCGATGGACTCAATGGTGACCGAACCCCCGGGCTGAGGGGGAACTTCGCGCTGCTTCGAGACAGGGGCGAAGAGAGAGGAGAGGCAAGAGTACCACTATTCTCGTTGAGAGATGTCGCGCTGTTTGGTGGACTGAAGGTAGAAGCATGAAGTCGTCCGTTCGCCGAAACAGGCGTGGAGGGGCTCATTGTAGCGCGGGACGACGGGTGGTCACAACCCACAGCACCCATAACAGGGCTAGCAACACTGCTCCCGATGCTCCCACTGCCGTGGGCTCGAGAGCCTGCCCACTTGTTATTTCCTGTATCCTCACGCACTGGCAACGCGATGTGCAGACCCAGTGTCCCCTCTTCGCAACCACTTCCGCCGCGGGCGCACTCGATGGCGACCACAGCGCGGCGCCGGTCTGCTTGTGTTACTGTGGTCAAGTAAGTGGAACCGTCGTTGGCTTCGCCGCCATCTACAGCCGCAAAAGCATCACACAGTAAACTGAAAAACGCATTCAAGCTGCTCGTCAAGAGCCGCGGGGGCTTGTCGTACTTGCCCTTGACTTGCTTGAAGAAACCCGGAATTTCAGGCGTAGAGAGGGAACGCTGGTAGCGCAACTGAGTGTCATGCGCCACCAAGCTTACCGTCATGGTTTGAGAGTCTAGACAAGAGACCTACGAGTACGTGTGTAAGAGGGAAGAAAAGGGAGTGAGAGGGGTAGAGAAAGCAGAAGCAAGCCAAGGTGCACGCTGACGCGCGATCACCATCAAAATGGGGCATAAATCTTGGCAGCAAGCACACTTGGTCATGTGGTGCTTTCAGCTTTCCATAGGTGCCATAAACGTACCGTAGCTGTCATTTGACAACGTTGTAAGGCGATCGTCTCCCGTTGTGGCGCTGACATTGTCGACTAAGTAATACCGGAGTTGCACAAGTGGTGAAGTAACAATAATTAATCGAGAGATCTTATGGCTGAACTGTCCCAAGCTCGAGGCTAGCGGCTAGCAGACAAGAAGCCTAGCAAGTTGGCAACTCTTAGGTAGGTTTCAAAGCTCAAAGCCAAACCGTTTTCATACGTAGCGTACGTAGCGTAGCCAATCAAAATCGTAAAACGACGATGTTCAAGATCACTTCCTAAGATTTTCGGGAGCGTGGTTGGTGTTTGGAGCTTTTTAAGACTCGCCGGTCGCCTGATTGTGCGCGGAGGAGACCGGGAGCGTAGTAAGGGTGCGTTCCAGTAGAAATAAGCTAGCATTATAGTTGTTTGTTGATTTTTAGATACGAAATATGCCCTGCGCATGTTGTAGATCCTATCAATGAGAAGTGCGCAGCTTGTTGCATTTTGACACATGGATGGAGTGCTGCTCACGTGCATGTAATAGGCCTGGATCAAATGATACTAATCTTGGTAGCAAATTGCATTGCTATACACTTCTTTCAGATCGCCTAGCATCAGCGCTACAAGCTACATTCAAGCTGTCTTCGAAAAGTAAGTCCAAGGGCGGCCACGCTGGCTCGGGCGGCGGCAACAACAATGCGCCGCCGCCGCTGCAAGCGCTGCTGCCGCCCGTGCAGCCGGTCGGCAATGTCGACTGCCGCGTCCCTGTAGTGCTCGTAGTGGGTGGACCAGGCGTAGGCAAGACTGCCGTAGCAGCCGCTACGCTTCACGACGCGTTTACCTACAAGGGCATGCGGGTAAGAGAGAGAGAGAGCTTGCACTTCGCTTCTAATTCCGACTTATTCGCTGGAGTGGGCGTGCACGGGCTCTACTCAAAAGAAAGTCAATATTCATAAGAGAGTCAACATATGATGTGCTCAATATAATGCTGCGTAATTTACATGTGTATGCTAGGTGCTTGCGCTCGTGCCGTCGCTGGCGGACTTTCGGGAAGCGCTCGCGCGGTGCGGCGGGCCGCCGGTGCAGGACCCGATGCCGCTGGGGTGTGACGTGGTGCAGGTGGCAGAGGAAGTGAGCGGAGGCTGCGTGTGCTGCACCGTGCGGCGCGACGTGGAAGACGTGCTGGCCGACGAAGCCTTAGCGGGTGCCCCCTCGTTTGATTTGGTGGTCGTGGACACCGCCCCCGCGTCCGACCCGATGCCAGTGATTGCCACCTTGTTTGAAGAGCACGCCAATGAGGTGGTGGCCCCCGAAGTGTCGCAGTGCTTTCGGCTAGACTCCGTGGTGTGCGTCGTCGATGGGCGGGACGTGAGCCATTTGGGCCACACGGTGCACACCGCGCGGCAGTTGGCGTTTGCTGACGTCATTGCCGTTACTTTTGCGCAGGAGCCGCCACGCACGGCGTACGAAGCTGAAGGCGGGCTCTCGGCCACCCTGGCGACGCTAGCGCGGGTGCCCAGCCCACAGGACACCGGGTTTGGCAGTGAGGGCAGCACCCCACTCCCGCTGTCGGTGAGCTTGACCGCTACGTGTCCACCGGCGGACCACAACCGAGGGTGCTTAGCGAGTGCCACTTCAGCCACCAGTCCTAGCCCGTTGCTCCCTACCAAAGCCCGAGAGCTCATCAGTTGCATCAACCCTCTGGCACAAATCAAAGAGCTGCCCCGCATTTTTCCGGGCGAAGGCACCGATGCCCCGGAAGCGCGGCTGCGGCGCAACGCGGGTGCCTTTGTGGGAGGGGACGTGATTCAGTGCGTGTGTGGGTTCAACACCTACTGCGCTGCCGCGTTCGACCGGCTGGATTTGAGTGGGTTGCGGTTGCCAAGGCCGCACGCCCTTTCCCCCTCTGGGGTGTCCACCACCATTGTCCTAGCGGAAGGACGGCTGATGCAGCGGCGGTTTCGGGATTGCATGTCGGCGCTCCTGCGGCTGTGCAAGGAGAACATCTTTCGCATGCGTGGGGAGTTGTGCTATGCGGAGACCGACGACGCGCGGTGGCTCTTTCATGCGGTGAGACGATGTGGATGTAGCGTCAAATAAAGTTATGTTTCGAAATAGAGTGTTTGCTGCTGCTACGGTCGATGCAATTGCGCCATCAAGATTTTCCTTGTCAGGAGCGCGTATCAAAACCACTTGTTTCTTGCTTCCAAACTTCTCATCTCTCCCTTACTTCCTTCCGAAAATGCGTGCTTCCTTTTTTTGTGACTCTTTCCTACTTTTCACAGGTTCACTCTGTGGTGACCATTTCGGAGTCGGAATCTCGTCCTTGGGCCCCGGGGGAGCCTCGGGTCAATCTCTTGGTGGTCACCGGCCACGATTTGCCGATCGCCGAGCTCCACGCGTGTTTGCGCATGTCCCTGATTGAAGAAGCGGAGAAGTCCGCCGAGGCCATGGCGCAGGCCCTGCTCGCAGAACTCGAGGGCGACAACAGCAGCGGTGGCAAAGACAAAGCTTCGTCATCTTCGCCTGGTAGCGCGCCGCTGTCCCTGACGTCAGGCGAAGACGACGACCACAACGATGCCAGCGGCGGTGGCAGCGGTGGCAAGAGCAAAAAGGCGAAAAAGAAGTCCAAAGAAAAAGCCGAAAAAGCCTTGAAAGAAGCCAAGAAAAAGGCCGAAGCCGAAGAGAAAGCCCGGAAGGAAGCGGAGAAGAGGGAAGCGGAGAAAACAGCTCGAGAAGAGGCCCTGAGAGCGAAACTGTTGGAAGAGCGGCGCGCGCGCGACCAGGGGCAGGCCGCTTGGCTGGAAGCGAAAATTCAAAGAGAACAAATGGAAGCCGCGCAGCGCAGCGCTACGAGTGCTGCAAGCGCTGGCAACAGCAACAACGGAAATGGGTCAAAACACGGTGGTGCTGGTAAGCAACCGCAGCAGCCGAAGAAGCAGCACCAGCAGCAGCAGCAGTGGCAGGGTAAAACAGGGGCATCGTCGGCTTCAACTCCTGCTCCAGCGGCCGCCACTACCAGCCGAGAGCAGGAGGTACTCGATCGAGAAGAAGCCGAATTGCAGGCTGCTCTGAAAGCGTCTCTTGAAAACTGCCAGCCGCCGCCAAAACAGTCGAATCCGCCACCTCATCCACAGCAGAAGCAGGGGCAGCAACCACAGCAGCCCCCTAAGCAAGGGCAGCAGCAAAAGCAACCACCACAGCCACCACCTTCGCGTGGTAAAAACGCAGCTCCTGTGGCTCAGCAGGGGAAAGGAGGCCAAGGATGGCCGCAGATGCCGGCAACAGGAGCAGGTTCATCAGCAGGTGCATCATCAGGAGGACAAGGAAGCAATGGTGGGGGCGGCAAGTTCTTTGCGTGTTCGCGGTGTGGGAAACAAACGCCACGCGAGCACGGTGGCGCCAGCTCAGTGAAGAATGCAGGGCCGGTGTGCCGTCTTTGCTTCCGCGCTCAGCAACCACAAAAGCCGACTCCTCAATCTTCACCTGTTGCTCCTGCTGGTGGTGCTCCCCTTGCTGCTGCAACTGGCAACAGTGGGACCTCACCAAGGGGACCCGTGTCGTTTGCGGCGATTGCTCGAGGAGAGCAAGGTGCCAGTGGGCTTTTCCCTTCATCTTCGTCGTCCTCGTCGTCGTCGTCGTCGTCGTCGTCTTCTCCCTCGATACGCCCTCCTCGCCCCGGCGACGGATGGTGCAATGGTTGCGTCGAAGTCAACTGCACCTGCAAAGACCCTACCCGTACGAGTAGAAGTCGGACCCAACAGCAGAACTTAATGGCGCCGTTGGGAAAAAGTGGTAATGCTAAGGAAGCTGGGAATGGTCCTTCCAACTGCGGCCGAAGTGTGTCCCTGAGCAGAGGAAGTGTGGGGATGGGTGGAATAGAAGGAGAAGGCAGCAGCAATGGAGATGCGTTGTCGCCTTTCTTGTCGCTCACGCCGGCCGCAGCTCCCTTTGTCCCCCATCGCTCGCCGTCACCGCCCCCGCTGCCTCTTCCCACCGCTACTAGCCTCGGTGCCCCACCAGGACTGCCGCCCGGTTTCGGCCCCCCTCCGGGGCTCTTTGGAAGCAGTGAAGCTTCAGTGGCGCCGCTGGGCCTGACGTCCGTGCCGCTTCCACACCAAGCAGACTCGGCTGCGAGCCTACCGCCTCCTCCGCCGCCGTCTCCGCCTCGAGGCAGCCACAAGAGCCAAGTTGACGATTTGGACTTGGATTTGATGCACCTGGCCGCGGAAGCGGGCTTGGGCGATATGCTCGACGAAGACGACGACGACGAGGACCAAGGAGTAGGGAGCGGCCGTGGCTCCCCCGATTTGCGCCTCAGCAGCAGCAGCGACAGCGGCAACCACCACGGCTCCACCATGGGAGGAAGTGGTCCGGGGTCGGGGAACAACAATGGCGGCGGGAGTCGCTTGATGGGCCTCTTTGGAAGTTCAGCAAACGAGCGCAGCGATGGCGGCAGCATGGGAGGCTTTTGGTAAAAGGCACTACAGAGCTAGGGAAGGCATAAGCGAGCATGTGGCGTAATGCGAGTTGCTTGTGCCTGTTGTGCTTGGTGCTCGGTGTGCCCTAGGTTAAATTCCCGATGTGCTTTTTGCTCTTGAAAGCCGCCAATATGTCAAAGAAATTCTACGAAAGAGAGCCCAACACACGTACTATTCCTACTAAACTCAGCGCCCGGATTCTTAAATTACGGTCTGGTTGTAGCCACTGGCCTTGTTGGGTGTTGTGGCTTGGAGTTCTTGCTTCGTTTGCTTCGAACTTCACTTCTCCTCTCGCTTCTAACCTTTTGCCTCATATACATTGCATTACCTCGTATTATATAATTATAAGAACAAGAAGAAGAGGGGCTGCTACGTTTCAAGATGCGCAAGCACAAACACGGAGAAAGGAGATCTCAGCAAGTGCCAGTGCCAATAGCCGCGCGCAGTGCTATGGGGAATCTTCGTGACGTCGGCAGGCGGAAGTGTGTGGGGGAGAACAGGGAAGATATGCATGGAGTGCTGAGCTGGTGATGTCTAAATTGTCGTATCTTTCGTGGCTTTTACGGCCAAATTTCGGGAGCTGCAAGATCGAAAGTGCCATTGTAGGCACACACAGGGATTTTTCATCTTTTTTGCCTCGAAGAGCGCCAAGCTGTTCGAGTGATGTCCTTGAGAACACGAACCAGTGCTTATACCGATAAGGTAAAGGCCACAACCGAAACTATGCTTCACTTGTTGCCGTCGCCCTTGGCTTTCTTCATCTTTTTCGACGGCTGCAAGGCCACAGGCGTTGCGTCAACTAAGCGGCGTGCCTTCGCCACTGCAGGTGACTTCTTCGCGGGTCCTGGCGCAGGTGACTTGGGTCGAGCTGGCGACTTGGACTTTTTCCGGTTCACGGTGGCAAACGCCGAGGGCCGCGGACCCGGGCACTTGTTCTTGTGGCGGTGAAAGTTGCTGCAGGTTTGGAAAAAATATCCAGAGACGCATTCAAAGAACACGATTAAGATGAAGCTACTTGATATAGTTACGGGCAAAGTAAGGCTGCGTGTTTTCCAATCACGCGCGTGAACAACTCACTTGTAGTTTTCCCAGATGCAGCAGTCAGGACACCGCTTGAGCTTCGAGCCGCAGCCCTCCGCGCAAATGGCCACTACCACTCCTGCATCGTAGGTGCGCTCGCCTTCCACTCTACTGTGCGGGCAGCGGGGGCGCCCAGGGCCGGGTGGGGACTTTAGTGCGGCGTCAGTCTGAGAAGGAGGAGGCGACTTGGCGCGCGGAGGGCGGGAAAGGGCTGGCTTGCTTGGGGGTTGGGGGGATGCACTGCTTTTCGCCGGGGCGCGACCTAAGAAGAGGGGCAACGGTTTTGGAAAGATTGATTACGGTATACATTCACGAGTGCATTTACGCGCGCAAGTGCACAGGGTCAGTATTTGTGCATTGGTACAATGGCACATGTAAATAAAACTGACCACGCCGCGGCTGAGGCTGTGCTTGGGCTGGGGGCACCACTGCGACGGCTTTGGGCCTCTGGCTGCAGCGCAGCGGAGGGCGCAACGACTGTGTCGCATGAGCCGGCCCAGAATTCGAAGCTGCAAACATTGGTAATTCGTGCGCCACGATCTGCAGGTTCAAAAAGGTATTTATTAAAAAGTGAAAAAAAAGGGTGCCACTCAGGTCGGACCAGCTCCCGCTAAAAACTTGGGCCCACTACTGTGCCCAGCTTGAGAGGGTTGGATCCATGATTTCGTAGTCTAGATATACCTCGTCCATAAGCTCATTTGCGCTCTTTTGAGAGTCTTCCTGAGACAATTCCATCCACGGGAGCATCGTCGCTCGATGCTGTGGGGAATAACCCAGGACTTCGTCTGCGGCTGTAACGTCGTCCGGCGATGTATCATCTACTTCACGCCGCTCGCCGGACCCAAGAAGTCCACCGGAAGAATCAACATCGAAGCAGCCCTCCAAGTCGTCCAAGTCAAAGGAGTCGTCATGCTCAGTGTGCTGGTGGGCCGAACCCAGCACCGCCCCAGTTTCCATGATCGCCGACGCGAAACAATGCTGCGAATGCAAAGGATTAAAACAATGGGTAAAGAGTAGATGTACGCAAACTACATAGCAAGCACAAAATAATATAGGGGGAAGGGGATATCTTACGACTTGTTCAAATCTATATTTAGAGGCAGGCGAGTTTTTGCCACGTGAGGAGGGCGCAATCTGTGATGACTGACTAACGAACATAACACCGATGCAACACGATGCCTGCGAAAGAGATATGTATTATTCATCTTCATGTGTGCGTCGACTAGGAGATGGGAGGTTAGCGTGCGCGCGCGTTGTTGCCAACCTGTTGAGTGCACACGAGCCCCGGCCGGGTTGGCTCTATTGCTCGAATAATCCAAACAATCCAAACAACAGCATGATGCACTCCGTGCCTCCGTGCACTCCTCATCATTCGTATTCGTAAACCTACGTCGCAAGCTTCCTGCGGTCAACAGCGATATCACCCCCTGTACCTGAGAACAACCCTGTAACCTGGAACCTCAAAACAAAATACCCTTTATATTATATGGAAAATCGACCGTGGTTCGTGGTTCGTGTCCCACGTATATTTTTGGACGGACCGGTATAGGGGAAGTGTTTTCTGCTCTGTTCGTGCTGTCGCACACCAACCGGACGAGGAGGACCACGGGCACGGGCACGGGCACCACAAGAAGGACGCGCGCCGAGATACCAAAAGCACAGCTACTGTGTGCTGCTGCGAACTCATAGCGCCCCTAAAACGCGCATTGCGCGGGCGCCTGGACTTGTAGAATATAATACCTAAACCAACTACTAATTTACTTATGTATAGAACATAAAACCAGTCGATGGGTACCTTCAGTGGTGTACTGCATTCGTATGGACATCGCGAGGTGCTGACGTGGCATTCGCTCAATCCGTATAATTGTTCTGTTTGAAGAAGAAGATCACAACCTCATTCACCGACTACTTTGACACGGTCTCTGTGCCCTGCCTTAAGCACACGCCCCGTCTTTTATAACTTCCACTTACAGGGAAGATCAGTTTCTACACATGGGACGCTGTGTGCATTGGTGGTTGGGGTTTCCATCCCCATTATAAGTATTACCTCTCGGGTATTGCCGTACTATTCGACCTTAGTCGTTCTGGTTTAGTCATCATTTCTTAGACTTCTTTCCATGGAGGAGCGGCGCCACGAATCTCGACACTGCCTTTGTCGTGGCTTGCCCCTTTCTTACTACTAATTCAATGCCTCCATTTGTCTTCACTATCCTTAGTAGAGTGCCATCACGTAGAGATTGCTACCCCCCTGAACTATGTTATGGTCCCTTTATGCTTCATAGCACTTCCTCCGAACCCCGGCAGTGCATTACGATCGTCTACGACGACTTATTGTGGAATGCTCTTATGGTCGAGAGAGCATCGAAGCAGTATGACCATGTACATACCTTCCATCGATAAACTTCCTCGGTGGGGCTCGCGGGTG
>Ga0307931_1001679_pt1 | contig 14517 bp, 8 predicted proteins | sample OrgLakmetageno47_FD_201816 | JGI IMG/M metagenome (GOLD analysis project Ga0307931, IMG submission 201816) | Saline water microbial communities from Organic Lake, Antarctica - #47 | ecosystem: Environmental > Aquatic > Non-marine Saline and Alkaline > Saline | place: Antarctica: Organic Lake... | reverse complement strand
TCCCAATTTGAAATGCGAAATATGATAACTACTATGAGCGGCGAAGAACGAACGGTTAACTGTTAACACATAACACATCAGCAAAATCAACAAAAACAAACAAATGTTCGTTCGCGCGCGATATCTCAAGCCTCAGGATTACGTTTCACGTGTACGCGTGATTGACGCGCGGAGGCTGAAAATTTACTTTACGCGTGATTTAAGAGTCATGCGCCAAATTTACGCAATGGACATTTCAAATTAAAAGTGCGAAAGAGAACCACTTCGGTGTCGTTGAAAATTCACTTTCGCCGCGAATTACGACGCGTGATTTACGCGGAACTCCTAACCCAGCGATACCTTCCATGCTTCTATCGAGAGCACATGAGAGCTAAAGAGCTAAATGGCCATCAAATAGCAGTTCTAATGGATTTTGATCATCGGAAAGTCTAGTCCAGCCTAGTCATTACTCCGTAAAATGCAAATACAAGATACCTGTTCATGTGAGAATAGTGGGCTTTGCAGTCTCCTCTAGGAGCAAAGCATCAGCATCAGCTCAAACCCCACTGTTCTCACAAGAAACACCATTGTGACATATAGCAATAGAAAAGTGTAACCTTCAGAACAAGTCTGACTAACCTGGGTGTCCTTTTGCAAAAAGCAATTGTAATCATTTACTCTCGAAGTGTTCAACCACCAGGCATTAGGAGGTTTTGAAATGGATTGAGTCAGCAGTCCCCACTTTGAAGAGTCCTTGGCAATGGCGATCCACTCATCGAACTCCTTGGAAATGCCCTCACTTTTGAGCGCGTTCTCCAACGTCCTGCCCCAAGTCATCTGTGGACAATCAATTGGTCAAGAATGTGATACCCTACCAGTCAGCAACTGCCGTGGCGCCCGGCTCATGGGCATACGTGCGACGTGGCCAGCCCAACGAAGAATCCGATTAAGAAAGTAGCTGTCGATGTCAAGAATGCCCAAACGACGAAAGAGATCCGCGGAAATAGCATGGTGGCGGAAAGCATGGAGGTGTTCCACACGGCACATACTACGAGCACACTTGTTATGGAAACGTCGAACACGCTTGAATATATCTTTACGCAAGGACCAAACTTCTCAACCGCAAAGCGCAAAGTAGGCAAGAGAAGAGCCTTGCATACTGCACCCTTGAGTTCCTCAGAAAGATGCTTGTCAGTAATCTGTATCAAAGTTAAGCGAGAGTAGTGGAGCATTGAACCGAAGTACTTGAAATTCTCTCAAAAAAATCAATGACAAGTGAAATTAGTATAGAAGCGAGATATGTCCGCAGCCCGCAGCCCCGTATACCATTCGCGGCGGTGGACGGTGGGGGTGGCGGTGGAACGCATATTGCCTCAGTCTTGGACGCTGCATCACCGCAACCAACATCCATGCAAAGCCCGAATTTTCGAAGATGGGCATAGATTTATAAGCCACGTACTCGATGTCGTTTATATAGTAGTGCACTTGAAGATTCATATCAATTTCAATTATCAAAATGAAAATAATTATGTGCGGGGAATACCTATGTAGAATGTAAATGTAGAAAAATGTGCTAGGGCAACTTCGGGGTACTAGTGCGCTGAATAAACACTATGCTTGACGCCAGCTGGAAGGGAAGCCGCGAGTACGGGCGGCAATGAACGCGCGGTAGTCTGCCGAGCAGATATCAATCGTACATGCCGCCGGGCGGGGGTCCGTGAGGAAATTGATGGGGCGGCAAAGGCCCGCGAGGTTGAGGCCCGCGTGGTTGGGCTCTATTGCCGCGCCCTCTAATGGGCAGTCGAAGAGGATCATTGCTGTCATCCAGCGGGTCACCGCCCATGGGGCCAAAGCCAGGTCCACCCCCCATAGGGCCATAGGAAGGGGGTTGCATGCCACCCCCCCCTGAGGAACAGCCAAATGGATCGTCGTCGAAGTGAGGGATACGCATGTGATCGTGGTCGGGGCGACTGGGACCTCCGGGGCCTGGAACTGGGCCATACGGGTCGAAGCGAGGCCGCGGGAGGTGCGGTCCGCTGGGCGCTGGGCCCTGAGGGTCGCCTCGAGGCTGGAACATGGGGTGATTGGGACCCATGAGATTGCCCGGAGCGCCGCCACGGCCCAAATCTCCATTGAAGTCGCCATGCCTACCGGGAAACGCCCCATGAATGTCCGTAGGCTTTGGAATAGCTTGAGGTGGTTGTGGTTCTGATTCCACGGGAGCCAGCGGCGCTACAGGTGGTGTTGCGGGTATGGTCAAGGAGGTGACAGAAGCTTCAAGCTCATCGGTGCAATGCCACTCTGGCTTACCGTCCTTCAAACTCACGTATTTCTCCACACTTAATTCAAGTGTTCGTGGCCCTGAAATGCCCACTCCCTTAGCTTCTTGTGAACCTCCTTCAGATGGACCAAAGTGCACCGCAAGGAGGCCACCTAGATTTACGGTGCGCAGTGTATAAGCTGTCCGTTTCGCGTCCCGATACTTGAAGGTGCAGCAGCCGTCGCCGCCATCCGAAGACTGCCAATTTTTAGGGAAATATCTGGTAGCAGGAAGGTCTTGAAGGCGCAAAGGTGCTGCAAACCCAGGCACTGTGGCAGCTCCTTGTACGGCTTCAAAAGTCGTCGCAATGAAACCGCTGCTTCGAATTAGGGAATGCACTGCAAGAGCCAAACAATCCCCACCTCCGCGTGGTTCTGCTTCTGCGCTGATAGCGCTAGATATCCGAGCAAAGTTGGACTCAGACGCCAAGGAATCAGTTGATGCGGCTGCCGAAGGCTTTGCTTCCGCACCTCGAGCGGTCGGTTCTCGCGAGTTCGTGCCAATGACTTCATCCACCGTATTCAGCGCATCCGTCATCTGCTGCCTAACAAAAGAATCTGAAGGCAAAGTCTCCACGACAGCTCGCACTGCAGCCGCGTGTTTAGCTTCAACGTTCATGAGTCGAGAGTAGAAGAAGATGTCGCAAACACTCAGCCACCTCAGGCTACTCTCCGTAGCAGCTAGCAGCTCTACTGTAGCTCCCTACTGTAATTCTAAGCTCTAAGCTCTAAGCCTTTTCTAATTTCTAAAGCAGTTCTTCGTTCTTCAGCTCTTCTTCTCTTGTTTTCGAGAATTCGAGAAACCAGAACTTGAGACACTAATTAAAAGTATGAACCAAGAACCAAGACTTCTGTATAATTATGCGTAAACCCACGAACCGAAGTCGTATTTTTTTCACCATCTCGCGAAATCGCCCACAAGACCAGGTCAATGGGGCTGTCATTCTTCTTTCCTTGAAAGTCTCGCTGGGTCTTCAACCTCGCTTGGCTGACATTTCCTTTGCTCTATCTACTTAACGCTGCGACCTTTTACTTTTGTCTCCGCCACAGTTTCTATACAACATCGTCATCAACAATGGGCAAGGGTTTCGGTAAGTCAATTGCCTTGATTTGGACTCCCACGGCACTAAGCGCTTAGTCGCTACAGCTCGGAACTAGTCTTTGCCACCTGGCTACAAACTTGAACTCATATCAATAATGATTCTTTTGTTGCTACCTCTTTCGTTGCGCAGGTCGTGGCTCGGGTGGTGCGAAGTACAAGATGACGCTTGGTTTGCCGGTACATATCTCGACACCGTTCGTTGCTAGGATCTTTGCTAGACTGAGTCTTCACGGGCCAGAGCGACGAGTCACTCGTCTTTATTTAGCTCCTGCGTTAGTTTTGTTACTGAGAAGCCTCGAGTGTACGCAGAGTGCGTCTTGCCGGTAGCTTTTTTGCTTACTTGTTCTCTTTCCCAATGCAGGTGGCGGCCACAATGAACTGTGCCGACAACACTGGCGGCAAGAACCTCATGATCATCTCAGTTTACGGTATTAAGGGTCGATTGAACCGTTTGCCAAAGGCTGGCCCTGGTGACATGGTGATGGCGTCATGCAAGAAGGGCAAGCCTGAGTTGCGTAAGAAGGTGACCCCTGCTATCGTGGTGCGCCAGCGCAAGGCATTCCGGCGCAAGGATGGCGTCTTCATCTTCTTCGAAGATAACGCTGGTGTGATTGTAAACAACAAAGGGGAAATGAAGGGGTCAGCGGTAATGGGACCCGTGGCGAAGGAGTGCGCCGACCAGTGGCCGCGGATTGCTGCCAACTCCGGTTCAATCCTCTGAGGCCTCGCCGAGGCGGGCGCGGGTTCGTGAATGGATTTGTAGTGCCCATCACGATTTAGGGGGCTCTTTAGGGGCGCTGTTGGGACTTCTTGATTACGTAGGTCCATTCTTTTGCTGCTTAATATCAATAGGGCTCATCTTAAAGCCGCGATTACAACTAATAGTTATAGTTATAAAATTTCGATTCCAATTTGAGCCACACTTTGCTGTTATTGAAGAACCGGGTGAACATTTCATGAGTGACTTATGGCAGTGGAGACCTCGCCTGTTATTGATTATCTTACTGTAGATACCTGAAGGAGGAGAAGGGCGAGAGGGGGGGTGGCTTTTGAGAACCACCCACCACCCTCACCCCAAAGACCAGACCCACCAACAAACCAGCAAACACCAACTCCATACGAGAATTAAATAGATCCCTTTGGCTAGATGACTAGCCCGACTAGCCGGCTGCGATCAAGGAGAGTGTGACTGGGAGAATAGGTGGCGAACTTAATATTTCATATGATATCGAGGTCATCACAAAAAGAGGGCAACGAAGCTCCGGGCGCCGGGCGATATGAAACTTCAGGAGTGCGGTAAAACTTCGACGATGGCCTGCGTCGGGAAAGCAAACAGGCGGCCATCAGAAAGGCGGACGGTGAATCGGTTGAGCTGATAGATGCCCAGGACATCGCAGCAAGCCGAAAGGTCAAGCACCGTTGTCTCTGAGGGCGCAAGCTGCTTGACGGTATAAATGCCACTCCCTAGCCACGTCAGCGACAACTCATGCTCAGACGACTCCCTCGCTACTTCGATCACAAAATCCATGGAAGCGTCATGAGAAGTCAGGAGGTTAGTGAGGCGGAGGGCAACAGGAAAAGTGCACGAAGGCTCGGCGCTAAAGTCGTGATGAACCACTGCTGCCGCATCCACGCTCAGGGCAAGAGGGCAGGGCACAGCGGCAGGGCTGCCAACAGGACACACGCCAATGGCCCGCATTTGGTTGTGGCCTGACACCGTAGCAGCGTCGCGGCCCCAAGTTACCATCACAGCGAGCTCGGAAGGATGCCGAGCACAGAGCGCTGCAGCTGATCCTTCATGAATGCTGCCTCCTCCCTCGAGGGCTCCTCCTGGTGAAGAAGCAGTGCCTACAGCGGCGGCGGCGCGATCACGGCGAATGCTACTGATACCTCTCGGGGCAGTGTCTCCGCTCTGGGCGTCTTCCTCTCGGAGAACGGCGCATTTTCGCTAGGTAGAGGGATGAAGAATACAGAAAAGGTACGCGGGGGTCAAGAACACTGAAGTCGAAACTTGAACAAGAGCTCGTATGGAGGATATTTTGATATGACATTGTACCTGAAAAGCCGATACCATGTCGTCGGTGCACATGTAAGCCACTGCCGTTTTCAGAGGCTCGCTCATGGGCTCAGGTGAAGAAGCAGAAGCGCTTGGAGGGCCGCTGCTAGGGCGCCAGTGCGCCTCCTGCACCGCCAGCAGCTCACTAGAAGGCGCTTTTTTCACGCGGAAATTGAGTAGTGCTGACTCTTGGGGGCGTAAGAACAGGGTACCCTTGTCGCCATAGTTGACGGCCGCCGGCGGCTGGGCCAAAGGTTCAACGGACCAAAGCTTGCTGAGCGCGCAAACGTCATGCACCACGAGGGGAAGGGCGTCCGAGCAAAAGTTCGTGAGTCCAACAGACAAGAGGTACTCGGCATCTTCTTGCAGCGGCGTCACCGTGACTTCAGTGTGCAATGACGGCAGCACGCAGACCTCGCACGAATGCCGCAAGTATCGCATGCAGGGCTTTTGAGGCTCGCGGCTGCCGTACTGCAATAAGAGCTGGAGGGCCTGCTTGCCGCCTCCGACTCCGCGCAACCACAACGGCAGCATCACTTCATCCCCAACTGCTAACCTGTCCAAAACTTCAAGAGCTGTGCCGCTCGCACCCATCAAGGCAGGAGCAGGAGATGCTGCTGGATCGTTTAGGTCAAAAGAAGGAGCTTTCCCCACGTAGCACCACGGCGCGTCACTCTTCACGAAGAGGCCATGCGCAGATGCTCGCCCGACATTCCGCACTTTCAACACCGCCTGCACCACTTCTCCCTGTAGAATGGTGTCGGGAAGGCCTTGGAGCTCGAGGGCGAGCCAGGGGAGGTCGTCCACAACGTCGAAGATTAAAGTGGTGTTGGGGGCGCGAGCACCAGTGGCGCGATGGTCGAGCGAGTCGTGCAGCAAGGGCCCCGGGAGGTCCATCTCGTGCGTGGCCCAGACTTCACCGTTGAGGCGCCACTTGAGACCAGACACCACGAGTCGACCCGTTAAAAGAGGGCACACCCGCAAGAGCACTTGAGTTGTCTCTCGAGGACCCAGGGTCACCGATAAGGAATCCACTACGAGCTCGCCGAAATCTCTCAAGGGCGAAGGGTCCGTAGAGGCCAGCAGCTTGGCGATGGTTGCGTCGAAAGTAGGCGCATCCAAAGTAGTCCCAGGCTCTGAATCCGACGCCTCCATCGCAGCTACTAACTGCACATCGGTCAGAGACACCGCAACGTCCAAAGGGTTCGACAAGACGATTTTCACGGTGACGGATTCACCGCGAGCTCTTGGGTTTTTGCATGTGGATGCTTTGAGGACGCGCACCCCTCGGACAGCGGACCAGTTCTTGGTTGCGTCTTTGCGCTGAAAGGCATTCATGTTCGCCACCCAGCTCTTGGCTGCTTCATCGAGGGTCTTGAAGGTGGCTCCTACTTCGCCCTCCAGCTCACCCACCAGATGCATCCACGCCTTCTCCTCAGCCAAAGACACTTTTGCAGAATTGCCAAGAGCAACCTCTGAGGCGGCTGCCGCGTTTTGAGACTCGTACACTTCAAGCTGTTGGTCAAGCACGCGAGGAATCCCCAGGCCACTCAACATCTCTGCGTCGCCGCTCTGCGCACATATGAGCTGCTCCAGCGCGTCTGGGTGGGCTTGGCACAGGCTGATGAACTCCTTGAGGAAGCGCGCTTGGCGCTCGGGAGACTGGCGACCGGCAGCCACTATCATCAAGTACGAGTTGAGCGCTGAAGTAGGGTCACCCAGGGCAGTGGTGTGCTTGGCGAGGTGCGCTTGCACGTAGTCTTGGATGTGCACCCACCCCGTGCTCGCATACACCTGCTTCGCAGCCGTAAAGCATCGCACTGCGTGCTGCTCTAGCCCTGCGGTTTGGTATTTGATGCCTGCCAAGATCACGTGAAAGGCAAACTTACGGTTGAACGCATGGGTATGAAAGAGCCACGCTGCTTGTTCCAGCAGCACTGCCGACGACAGGAAGGATTCATCCCTGCTAGCACGCACCAGGACCTCAGCAGCATCCCGATGGCGGCCCGGCATTTGGGCGAGGAGGTCCGCCAGCGCGAGCGACGCCTGAGTCGCCAAACGAGTCGCAAGAGTCACCTCTCGCCTGCCTCCTGCCGCTGCTTGGGCAGTCTGGAAGGATGCAATGGCATCTCTCAGAGAGGCCTCCGTCTCGCGCCTCTTGTGAGAGTCGCCCTCAAGAGCGCCGTGGCAGGCAGCCACCATCACCTGACAGCACCCTTGGTACAGCAAGGCCTTGTCGCTCTTGTAGTCGTCGCGAACCAGGCGGTACATCCCCAGGGCCGTCTCAACGTCACGCACGCTTAATGCACAGTCGGCGAGAAGAAGGATCTGAGACTCAATCTGGTCGTGCCGGTACTGCACTCCTTTCTGCCCCCCGCCTCGATCCTCTGCTTCCTTGGGCTTTCGCCACCATGACTTGATCACATTCTTAACCCCTTTACGCGATGACGTAACGCTTGCGTTGAGAACTGCTAGACGCTTCTCCAGCGCAGGCACAACCTCCTTCACTGCAATATGAGCCACCATATCGCGCAGTGCAAGCATGTCGTCGCCTGAGAGCAAGCACCCGCGGGTCAAGGCTGTTTGTGGGTGCCGGGGAATTTGGTCTGCGAAAAACACTGGAGCGAGGCAGGCATCCCAAACATCAGGCGCCGAAAGGTTGGGCTCGGGCAACGAGTTAATGCAGAGAAGCTGGCATGGCGTGCCGCGGAACCGCTGCTTCATGTTTCGCAAGATGGCCTCCGGGTCGACGCTTTTCTCACTGGGGGCTGCGGAATTGTCATGAACAAGGAGGTAAAAGCGACCCACTGTGGGGTCATACTGCCCACTTTGATAGTTGACGGGCATGAAGTGAGCGGAGTCAAGCTGCTCGAAACACGAGACTGGGTCTAGGTCAGAAGTCGCAACTGCCACCAACATCATTGCAGGGCACTCTGCCATACTTTCCTCTCCACATGCCAGAGACGCACGCAGCAGCTGCCGATAGCGTTGGTACCACGGCATGCTTTGTGCCTCCTCGCCGGATTGCATTGCTGTGGCCATCATAGATGCTTCCGCTGGCCGTGGTACTAGTGCCGTCCTCATAAGCTCTTCTGCGACATTGATGGGCCTCGGGCGAAGTTCTGAAGCTCGAATGAAGCGCAGCCTCAGTTCGCTCAGTGGATAATGCGAAGATATTGACCGAAAGTGCGTCCTTATTTGGCAATTCGAAAATGCGGAGAGGAGCTCGTTCCAATGAAGGCCACCATTCAGTTGGGCTATGCGCTCAACCTCTCCAGTAGCTAGCGTACACACCACGGGCGAGGCGGTCTCAGTCGAACTCATGCTTCTTGACCCAGTAGTCACCCTCACTTGCTACGGTACTTACTCTTGTTAGCCACGACTTTTACTGTACTACTCTGAAAAGATAAGAATTCCTCCTGAGCGCTAAGCTGGAGAGCACGCTTCACGCTTCATGGTAGCATCTATTCTCTCGTCGCAAGCAGTATATCGTGTTATCTTATGATTGTCGCAGCGTCGACAACTTTTGTAAGCAAATTATAATTCAGCCTCTCCATTCCGCACGTCGTCACGTCGTACTCTACTATACAGAAGAGAGAGTACAGTAGACGACTACTTACTGCACCAATCGTGGGAAAGATAGACGACTGGAGGAACACAGGATCCTGCCGAAGTCCGTAGTGCTCCATTAAGCCTAGCACTCAAGTGAGGATTGCTCCATACAAGGGGCTTCCGTTTCACTGCCACGCTACTTTGAAACCTCGCATAGATGTCTTGGCACATCGAGGACGACGATGGTGTGGTAGGTCAAGAGGAGTTGTGCGGTTCGGGTATCCAAGTAAAATGTGGGTGTCGGTGTCATAGATGTGGTTGCGCTCTTTCTACTTGAATGCGTCTCATGGGTGTAGTTGACAAGTGCATTTGAACAAGCTGAATCCGAAAGAATACAACAATGGATCCTTGTTCATGCTTGCCACACCATGATGTGCGTTTACCCTGTTTTGCTTTCTTGATCAGAGCCGGCCAGTCGACGACACCTTGCAGAAGTCACTTCATTTAGTCCAGGAGCATGAGGCAACACTGCGCGGGGCAGAGCGGGCGGTGGGCACGGCCACTGAGTCTCTGCCGGGGGAGTACTATCAGCCGGTATCCGTGGACCTGGCACCACAAGAGCGAGTGCTAGGCCTAGATCTCATCAACACGGGCAAGGAAGACAAATTTTTCAAAAAAGTATTAGCTGTTTTTGCGTATCTCTGCGATGAGATCAATGAGCTGCATGACGTCGCAGAGACTACTTTGTTTTCGAAAATCACCATGTTTGGGGTGCCCAAGTGCGGAGCCGAAGACGAAACCATGGCCCCACCAGGTCAGGCCGAAGAGCAAATGGGCCGCTTCCTGCCCTTCTTGCAAGAGCTGTCCAATTTCGTTGAGCGCTGCCACAATTGCGCCGTAAATACCATTCAACAACTCGCCAAGCTTTACTGCGCGAAAGAAAAGCTTTTTCAGAGCACTTTTCAGTTCGTGCACCTGTGGCCCGTGTATGAGAGCTTGGCTCAGCTCCTCGCCGTGCTCGTGACACTCGACATGGCTGTGCTTCAAAACCCTCACTTAGCGCCTGCGTGGTCCGACTACAAGCGCATGATGCAATTCGTGCGAGACAAGCCGGAGGCATACGACGCAGAGGCTCGTGGGGTGCAGCGGTTCGAGCGACTGCTGGTGCATCTAGACCAATCGGTGCTGCGAGGGGCCACTTTCAAGGCCTGCATTGAACTCGACTTCGAAGAGCTAGCCCCACCCGATGAAGATGCGCCCCCCGAATCGGTGAATGTGCGCAACAATTCTCAAATGCTTAACGAGCTCTTCCACTGCATGCGGAATAAAATTGACCGGGCTGAGGCGGCAATCGGGACCCACGCCGAGACCACGGAGCGGCGAGACATGGTGGGCTATCTGGCGCTTTATGTGCTGTACCGGCGCTTGACTCCAGCCTTCGTCGAGCCGGACCAAAAGTTTTACCGCCGCCTGTGGGCCTTGCAACGAAAGCTCCCCGTAGTTGTGCTCTGTGGGAAGCTGGTGTGGACCATTCCCGAGTTCCTCGAGGTGTACGCCCGACTGGAAGTGAAAAAGCTAGATCCCCCGGAGCCTGCCCTGGCTCGGCGCGCCTTTCTCGAGAAGTTGGACGATGTCTTTCCCGCCACAATTCGGAGGGTGCACCTCGAAGTGACTGCTTGGACCATTCAAGTGGAGTCGTCCTTCTCGCCGTCTGCGCAGCAAAAAGACGTGGGTCCGCTGCTCGAGGCACGGGGCTCGCTCCTTCTGCGAGGCCTAGTGCACGCGCACAAGCTCAGCACGCTCGTCAAGACCTTCGTGGGGATGCACCTGTCGCTTGGGGTTCCGATGCAGCGCAAAGTGCTGCGGCCCCTGTGCATGTGCGTGGAGTTGCTGAAAGCGTTGGAGATGGCGATGGCGCGCAAGGCTGAGGTGGTGGCCGAAAGCTTGGGGCACATTCAACGCATTCACAGCGCGCGCCTGCTCAAGGTAACGCGCCTCTTGCGAGCCAAACTTCAGGCTTCAAGGCGGTTCGACGACCACAAAATGGACGTGCTGGCGGCGGTGAACGTGATCGACGCCCTCTTTTACGGCAGCGACTCCTTCTCCAAGTCGCGGCAAAGCGTGCTGGCGCTGGCATGCTGCGTTTGCCTTAACCCTAATATGGTCAAAGAATCGGAAGAAGAGGGGGCCTTTGCGCTCTTGAAACGATTGCAATTGCTTTCCAACTGGCAGGCCTCGTTCAAGACCACCACCAACTGCAGCTTCCTTCTCTGGAACAAGGAGCTCTTGCCCACTTTTGTCGCGGACATTTTTGCGTGCCCTACCGAAGCCAATCGCTTGCAGTATGTGATGGCGGCGTTTGGTAACGCGGATGTTTTGCTGCGATGCGTGCATGAAGCATCCTATGGCGAGCACCTCTTTGCTTACAAGACGTTCATGCTCGAGGCCGTGGAGGCAGGCGTCGTGAACCCTACATGTGTCGGGGTGGAGGAGGACCTGCGGCTTCGCATTCACGCCAAGACTCAAGGCACCATCTCACAAGACACTTTCAACCCCAAGAAAAGGTCTCCGAAAGCTCTGAAGCCCTTCCTGGACCTCAAACCGTTGCGCGTGATGGGCTCCGTCGTGGACGTGAAAGCGAAAGTAACGCACTACCTGGAAACCGTGTTTTACAACTTGACCACTGTAGCACTCTACGACTGGATGACGTAAGTGATTGTTTGTCTTCCCGAAATATTTCCTCAAATAACACACGAACATGCCTCTGCTGTCAACATCATCACGTGAAAGATTTTATTGCTCAATGTTGCCTTTTCTCTTGGTGTTTTCTGACAAGGTGTCTACTGTTGCTTCTAGGAAGTCTTGTTAAGACTTGTGATGTTTTACATGTAAATTGTTTCTTCATTTTGAAAGGTATGCAGACATGCGGAATTTGGCCGCCGAGAAGTTTGGACTCTTGCTCGCAGACAATCATTTGCCCATGGGTTCCCTCGAATACGACCAAGGTCCTTAGACCTTCTTAGACCTCTTGAATGTTTTTCACTTTCATGCGTTGTCTCTGGCATGCTAACTCTTTTTTAAAAAAATACGCACTGCAGGCCTGGACGTGCTCATGATCATGCGCAATATTCATGTCTTCGTGGCGCGATTCAGCTACAACTTGAACCAACAAAACTTTGTAGAGAGGCGCCCTGACCGTGGTTCGAAGAACTTGAACACCATCAACATCCAGAGCATTGCTGCGTCTTTGCGGCAACACGGCCTCGGTATCCTCAACACCACCGTCAACTTCACTTACCAATTTTTGGCCCAAAAGTTCAACGTCTTTTCACAGTTTTTGTTTGACGAATACATCAAGGGTCACCTCTCGAAGGAGCGGCGATGGTTCCGGAAGCACAAAAGCGAATGCAGCAACCAGTACCCGTACGACCGCGCTCTCAAATTCGTCAAAGACATTCGCAAGCTCGGTGTTCTCGACAATGGTCGCACTTTCCTCGACCAATTTCGCATTCTCATCACCGAAATCGGCAACGCACTCGGCTATGTGCGGATGGTCCGATCAGCTGGGATGCTTTTCTGCAGTGAGGCAGTGCGCTTCCTGCCGGACCTTGATAATTTGATCAACTTCGAACAACACGCAGGCAACGGCGCCGCCCCCTCGGCTGAAGACGGCAGTGCCGCGGAAGGAAGCGCACCTGTCGTTGGCGCCGGCCTCCGACCTGAGACTGTGCGTGCCGCGAAAAATTTGGACGACTGCACAACTACGCTGGCGAGTAACTTCAGCGAAGGGTCGGACTACTTCAAGGTGCTTGTGTCCGTGTTCCAACAAGTGCTTTTGAGTGAAGACCATGGGCACCTGGACAACTTTTTCATGATTGTGCCGAGCTTGTGCCTCAACTGGGTCGACGCCAGTTACCAAGCGAAAATGGCCATGTATAAGTCGGCGCGCTCCCGGGACGCTTACTACACGGACGATGGGTTCGCGATGGGGCTCGCCTTCGTGATGGCCATCTTGAAACAAAACACCAAATTTGACGCCATGCATTGGTTCAGGTGCATGCGCGAAAAGCTCGGAGCGGACCAAGCGGCCATCGCTGAGAAGAAAGCCGCCACCAACGCCCGCAGCGCCGCTGCTGCTGCGCCTGCCAAGCGGTCAAGCATATTCTCATCCTCCAAGAAAAAAGAAGTCAAAGTAGAGGTCACGGAGGAGGATGAAGAGGCCGTTCACACTCTTCAGCAAAGCGAAAACAAACTTACGGCCACCCAGCGAGAAAACGAACTCCTCTTCTTCTCGTTGAGCGGCTCCCGCATCTTCTTTAAGCGATAATGCATGCACGTGAAGTTGATCAGGTGCATCCTTTGGCACTGGCAAACCGCTGCTGAGGCCACCCCGGTGCGACATAAGGATTACACGGGATTAAGAGCGAAGGTTTTTGGGCCGGCGCGCCCAAGGCACCGAACGGCAGCGTTCTCTCTTTACTGTATAGAAATGGTTTTTGTCTCGTTCTAAATTAAAACTTCATGAGCAGCTTCCACTCTAGTCTAGTCTAGTTAATACTCCCCAAAAATACAAAGAAACACCACTGTGGCATATAGCAACAGAAAATCAGTCGGTGGATACCTAAAATGGCAAATGGCGGCGGATGGTGTGTAGAAACCAATCTTCCCTGTAAGGGGGAGTTACAGAACCAGAACCCCAAAACCTCAACCCCGACGCCAACCCCAAAACCCCAACCCCAACCGTGTTGATTCCCCTTACAGGGGGGATCAGTTTCTACACACCATCTGCCGCCATTTGAGGTATCCACCGACTGATTTTCTGTTGCTATATGCCACAGTGGTGTTTCTTTGTAATTTTGTAACTTCCCCTTACAGGGGAGATCAGTTTCTACATTTCCCGGGTACTCGCTCCGCGCTGAAAAGGGGAAAAAATTGCGCAGCGAGAAGAAACCCTTGCTTTATCTCTTGGTGCTTGTTGTCTTCCAGTATTTTTCGAACTGTGCAGGATTCGTAGAGGTATGGTGCGCTCCCATTCAGAATACCAACTTTGCGATCAATTTCGGCTATCTAGTCTAGTCTAGTTAATACTCTCCCAAAAACAAAGAAAGACAAGTACACAGCAGTCACAGAGGCACATAAAGAATTTACTTGAGCTGCAAATGCGCTAGCGAATTCGCTCCAGAAGGCCAATCAAGGCTCCAACTGGCGCCTTTCCTCCGAACAAGTCGGCGGGACTGAGTGCTGGGACGTGACACACGAATTTCGGCTATGCTTGCTGTGTTAGATTAGATTAGATTAGATTCTACTCCCCAATTGCAAAGAAACAACAACAAATAGCATAAAGCTGCGTTTTGATGAATCCTCCAGAACAAGTCTGACTGGGCTGAACTCGAACTCGAACTAATACAAACCCAAATGGCACAGAAGCCAATGCTGCGGGCAGAAGTGGGAATGCGCGTGCGTTGCGCAAACAAAGCAAGTGCGGAATGATTCAGGAGGGAGAGGGGCA
>Ga0307931_1001678_pt1 | contig 14521 bp, 9 predicted proteins | sample OrgLakmetageno47_FD_201816 | JGI IMG/M metagenome (GOLD analysis project Ga0307931, IMG submission 201816) | Saline water microbial communities from Organic Lake, Antarctica - #47 | ecosystem: Environmental > Aquatic > Non-marine Saline and Alkaline > Saline | place: Antarctica: Organic Lake... | reverse complement strand
ATTGGCCTTCTGGAGCGAATTCGCTAGCGCATTTGCAGCTCAAGTGCATTCTTTATGTGCCTCTGTGACTGCTGTGTACTTGTCTTTCTTTGTTTTTGGGAGAGTATTAACTAGACTAGACTAGAATTCTGCTAAGACACAAGGACAAGGGTCGGCCGGTTTTCTGCATTCTGTAGTTGAGAACCGGGACCGCTGAGCGCTCAGCGTGAAGGCAAGGGTATCCTTGGTCCTTGGTGAAGGAATGGAATGAGAGAACGTTTGATTGCAGTGTAGCAAGCTGGCTAGCAAATTAGCAAATTAGCAAGCTGGCTAGCAAATTAGCAAGCTAGAGCTAACGCCGAAAAGGCATATCAGATATTGACCTCGAAGCCTATAACGCGAGTAAAGTGACGACTGAATTCTAAATGGGAGATGCCCCAGAAGTAGCTCTAGCTAGCATCTTTGATCAGTCCATTATTGCTCTTGTTCTTTTATAGACTCGATCTTTCAAGAAACCTCACAATAGCTGAGTCTAAGCTCAGTTGGGATGAAAATCTCGAAATAATAATGGTTGACACGTCATGGAGTTTCTTAAGGCAACTTGTTGTGGGCTTCACTCTGCTCCTTGCTGCTTTCTCGTCAACCTACGCCGAGCATGGAGAGAGGACATCTGATATTTCCCGGAGTGTATGCATGCTTGGAAAGTCCACAGCAGCCAGCCACTTCAGAAGTTTGACTGGAAGAGTAAATTCAAGAGTTGAAACACTTACGAATTGTACCTCCGTACTTTCAAGGCACAGGCAATTTGATGGCACGAGATTATACACTCCTCGGCGGCTAAATGCACAAGCAGCTGGTCCTCGACCAACACACAACAATGTTCTGAGTGAGCACAGCAATCATCAAAAAGGCTTTCAAGGCCACAGCTCTCCTGCAAGTAGTAGTAATATTAAGCGAGGCTCTCCGAAGCAACTCTCTGATTCAGATGTAATCTCGAGGCTGCCAAAAGTGGGCATGTTCTACCATATTCCCAAGGTAAAATCATTCTTTGACCAATTACGCGGACACATTTGTGTGGTCATTGTATAGTATCCACCTGCGCGCTTAACCCTTTCACTTCCGTACTATGCCTCATTAGACGGGTGGTTCCTCGATTCGTGAAGCTATGACGCCCGAGTATGAAAAGCGCTTTCCCTGGGGAGCCACTTTTAGCTATCCGATGTAAGTAGCATGCTCATGTTAATAAGCAGCGGCTCATTTTACAAAAGCCTAACGTCTTTTCAGAAAGTGGCTTCAAACCGCCTTTGTTACATTTTTTTTCAGGTGCGGCGTGAAGAGAGCGTCCACCTTTCACTTGACCCCAGACGACATGGCGAAGTGCGGGGTGCCCCCACTGCCTGGGCACTCGTTGTGCGTGGTTCGAGACCCAATCGCGCGCTTTGCGTCAGAGGTTAGAAGCTTCATTGAAGTATCGATTTTTTGGGGGGAGGGACTTCCCTCGTCTCCATTTGATGATGGAGCATGGTTGTCACATTGAAATGTGTGCTTTTACTTTTGGTGCCATAACGCTTCGTATCTACACAAACCAATCCTATACCTAATATTTTCAATCGTGCCCAATCATGATCCACCGCCACTTTGCAGGTGCGATGGCGGGCGAGTTTTCGCAACGGTTGGCTGGGTGATGATCCGTTATTGTTTGCGGCTCGAATGGCCATGGAATGCGAAGCTGCACGGCGATACATCAAAGCCGACGTTTTTTGCCATTGTCAGCCTCAGGTGAACTACCTGTATCGTGGAGCTGCACAGAGAGCAGAAGGAGAAGAAGAAGCTGCGAAAAAGAAATCAGCGAGCCAAATGGTGTCATCGCATACGAGCACTTTGACTTCGGCGGATGCGGTTTCAGTAACAAGAAAAGAGGAGCAGGCGCGTGAAACAGCTCTCACAAGAGCAGGAGTAGAAGGAGTCAATACGACAAAATCGCCACCATTGACGCCAGCGTGCGATTATGTGCTGGCCGATCCATCCGCCCACACCAGGCTGCTGCGCCATTTATTACCGAGGAAGTTGCCACCCGAGCGCGTGAATGTCTCGGAAAATAAAACCGACACAGCGATGCAGTGGCGTGGGCTCAACGAACGGGAGGTGACTCGAAAGTGCTTCAGATTTTCCTCCGTGATTTCGGAACATTTCTTTTTCAATATATGCTGCTCTACTGTATTTCAAAAGCATTTCTAATCCTGTCCATTTGCATTTTTATCATTTCTTCTTTGGTGTGCGTGCTCATAGAAAGCCTGGGTGCGTAGTTTTTACGCGCGCGATTTTGCCGACCAAATCATCGCCTTAGCTTTACAGGGGGCGGTGCTTCGTCACGACAAATCCTCGGGGAAGTATGCCGAGATCAAGGGCTTACGGCGAGGAGCGGAGCAGCCCCGCGTTGAAGGAAAGCGCGATGGTCCGAAAACTATCCCTGCGCGCGGTACACCAGGATTAGAACGAAATGTGAAGGGCCGTCATATGTAGTTGGTCCACTTCCCTTTTGCTGCTTGATTTCGGTATTTGCGTCGCTAGTTGGTAGTTGCTTATGTTGATGCATTTGCCATTCAAACATATAACGAGATATAACACGCAAGCCAAGCGAGCATGTGTAAGGTGCAAGGGCATGTTAGTCATGGGGTGTTTTGGTTGGGAGATCATTAGGAAAATAGCATCTAGTATGACGTATAAAATTCTAAGGTATAAGGTATGACATATAAGTACACACGCAGCCCCACAAGCACCTCGCTTTTTGCAAGTTTTCCGAGGAGATATTTAGCCAATGCCCATCTCCCTCCTGAACCATTCCGCACTTGCTTTGTTTGCGCAACGCACTCGCATTCCCACTTCTGCCCGCAGCATTGGCTTCTGTGTCATCTGGGTTTGTATTAAGTATCTAATCATAAAATGGCTAAAGCCAAAACGAAAGAAGGGCGATGCTCAAGAAAGAATTCGGTAATTCCAATGTTGCCATAAAACGGCCAGTGTGGTAAAAACGAATATGAGCAGCGCGCACTAAACCAAATGCTTTTCAGTCTACAGCTACAGCTACAGGAGAGAAGGCGATCACTTCAGGCCCAAAAATGAAGGGCGCACTTTTAAGACATCCCTGGGAAACTCTCGCTGGACCTGTGCATGAAACTTATGGACCTGTTTTGCTGTCATGAGTGCACGGTGGTCGCCGGCGGCACCTTTGCGAATAAAATGAAAGCCGTTCTTCCACGCCACCGACTGAGGCTGAAAGCGGTCTTCGTGTTCTTTCATGAATTGAAAACTCGTAACCTCCACAAGTGTGGCTAATTCGGTAGGATTCAGGGAAGGCATTCCCAGAAAAGCGTTTAGCTTCTCGAGCTCGTTGGCTGGATCCGCAAGCAAATCTTCGTAGACGACTACGTGCACGTGATCGGCTCCGACGTTGCCGGAATGCCGCAGCGCAAGCCAGCTCTTGACGTGATCTACCCATCGCCCATACGGCAAGGAGCCTGCTAGCCAGCTCTCGAAGAAGTCGTCAAAGGAGCCCTCGAACCCGCCGTCGCCGTCTTGGTTCGACAAGTGGTGGAAGAAAGAGGTCGCCACGTCGCAGCCGTCTCGCAGCACGTAAATGTACCGCGCGCCGCTGCCTGCTTGCTTGGGCATTTGCGACCACCTCAGGTGAGTGTTAAAGATCCGCCGCCCACCGGCGGCTGCCTCGCCCAGTGCACCATCTCTAGGTTGGCCTGTATTCGCGTCCCAGGATTTGTCAATCTCAAAGAAAGGGGCAAAGGCGCTGATGTGCTCGCCTGCTGCCGGCCGCGTGCCTCTAGTGAGCAGCGAGGTGACAATGTGCTGCATCCAAGTGGTTCCTGACTTGGGGTAGGAGCACACGAATACATCGCCGTCGCGCAGTTCAAGATTGCGGCACATGGCTAGAGTGCGCGGCGATGAAATTGGCAGTACTGGCATTGCTGGCAGGGGCGACGAATCGGCCTTCAGAGCTTCAATCTCGGCCTCAGCCACTTGAGCTCGACGCCAAAGATGTCCAAGCACAGCTGCGGTAGAGATGACTACAGCACTTGTGAGAGCTTGCCGGGAGTCCATTGTGCAGGTGCTCTTCTTATACGTAGACTGATAGCGACGACAATGGTGGCAAAAAAACAACGTAGGCGACGAAGCTGTGGATAAGGAAAACTTACTTATTAATGACCACGGAGGCAGCTACAACTATGTATCTTGTCTTTCAAAGTCAGCCCGAGCTCCTATTAGTTCTGCTATTAGAGCTGGCTACGCTCTTGACAGGGTAACTAGCCAGATCAAGTAATACTAAAGTAGCTTGTAGCTTATAGCTTGTAGCTCGTAGCTTGTAGCTCGTAGCTTGTAGCTCGTAGCTTGTAGCTCGTAGCTTGTAGCTCGTAGCTTGTAGCTCGTAGCTTGTAGCTCGTAGCTTGTAGCTCGTAGCTTGTAGCTCGTAGCTTGTAGCTCGTAGTATTTTATAGAAGAAAGCTAGTGCTACTCGACACTCGACTCTAAACCTAACCTGCCAAAGCAGCAAAGCAGCGCGCGATGAAAAGTAAAAAGTAAGAAGTAAAAAGTTCAACGGTAATACCTTAAACCCGTGAATTATTCTATTTCGAGGTTTGAAAAGCGTTCCAAGTTCCAACCGCATCCCTCTCATCTCGGCGCACTCCGTGGACCGCCATCATTCCCTGAGCTGAAGCACTCGGCGAGGGTTCTGACAACATAAGTGCCCACGTGCGCGTTACTTTTCAGTTCAGAGTAGATCCAGGAGCACTATGGCGCAGCCCATGTTTGTCTTCGATATTGCGGGAACCAGTTTGACCGTGACGCCTCAGGACACATCGGTTGTTGTTGGTGCTGCACTCCGCACGGGCCTGGGCGAGGATGACTACAGCCCTCTTCTCGTGCGTGCATTTTCGTCTGTGCTTGGTAACCCGCTGGCGTCGAGTGTATCGAAAGCACAGTTCGATGCGGCAATGCGGGAATTACTGCCTAACGTCGCGGGCTGGAGCGACGACCGAAAAGAGCAAATGTCCTACTTCTTGTCCAATCTATTTTACGCTTTTGACCGCGACGGGCTAGAATCAGTGCCCACTGACGAAATTCTAGTGGCGCTGGCGTTCCTGTGCGGCGGCTCTAAGACGGGAAAGTTGGCATTCTCGTTTGCGCTCTTCGACGCATCTGACGTCGATGCGATTGAGCAAGCGGAGCTCGCACGACTCCTCTCGAGCCTGCTCGCCACGCTATTCGCGCTGTGTGCCGCCAGCAATGCGCTGAGCGACGACGAGTTGGATGCAGCGGTGCACCAGTGCGCCGTGCGCACCGCCCTCGAAGTGTACAGCGACTTGGGCATCATGGACGGCGACTCCATCAGCTTCGACATGTTTGGGAGCTGGTACAACCAGTTTGGATTTGAAACCATCCAGTGGCTCGAGGTAAAGAACGTCGAGGGCCTATTCATTTGCCACTTATTATCAGGAACTGACGCACTCACTGAGTTAATATTTTTTTATTTGTAGCTCTTGTGAGGTGAGATGGTATGCACATGTGTGCACAACCCTACCCTGGCAGTTGCGTTTTCTTGAAGCGCCAGGCGTCCATATTCACATCCTCTTATTTTCGTTTCTGTAACATTTTTGTGCTTATCTCGTCAATGAAATTATCTCTACCTTGCCTCCCTTCGTGTGATTTCCGTGTCTTTAACTCCTCTGCCCACCTTCCCCGAACTCTACCCCCCTCTCTCTTCGATCACAGCTGCTCGACCTTAACAAGTGGCCGGCTGCAGCTAACGTGCGATCGCGCCCACCTCAGAGTGACGTCCGGCCGGCGTCACCTACAGAACGGTTGCCCAAAGACCTGACTCCACCTCAGGCTCAACAGAGCAAGAAGGGTCCGGCTGATGGCAAGACTCCTGTCATTTCCTTTGACTTCCCGGCACCATTCGCTGCCAACGTCTCCATCACGGAGCGTGACGTGGCCAAGCTCGCTCAAGTTCTCAACTTAACGGACTTGCACACGCAAGAACCGACGGTTGTCAGCCGTGTCTTCATGGAAGCAGCGGAGGAGGGCACGCTGGAGCGATCGAGCTTCGACGATTGCATTCGGTTGCTTGTCCCTTTCGAGCAGCTCATCAAGGACGCGGCGTTGGATCCCGCGGAGTCGCTGCAAGTGTCCGAAGAGCTCACGGCGCGGTTTGCGTGCTTTTTCGCGGCCTTTGAGCGCTTTGCGGGGCAAGGTGCCAACGCTGACGAGCTCGCAGCGGGCTTTTCTCTCCTCTGCAAGGGCTCCAAATCCGACAAGCTCGCTCACGCTTGGGAGGTGATTGCCGATGGTGGCTCGGGCCGGCTGGGGCGCCGCGGCCTGTGGCGCTTCCTGCGGTCTTTCCTCCAAATGCTCATGGCTGTGAGCAGTCAAGTGCGCGACCTTTCGCCCGAGGAGCTCGCGGCCACGGCCGACAGTGGCGCAGTGTGGACGGCGGCGCTGGTGTTTGACGAGGCTGACAGGCTAGAAGAAGCGACTATTTCGTTCGACGAATTTGCGGAATGGTATACCACTGGGGGCTTCAAGTCTGCGTCGTGGTTTGAACTGCTTGATCTCAAGAAGTGGGTCATCACTGGAGATGACCCCTTGGGCCGTGACGAGGACGATGAGGTATGTGTATGCGTAGAAGATTGGCTCTTGAATTGGTGTCTCGGGCTTTTTCTTCTTCTTGTTTTGTCACCTTTGTTCACTCTTTCGCTTCTCAAAACTTCACGACTTATTAATTGATAAATACCCATAAAAAATCCCGTACTTCTAAAGGAGGACGATGACGAAGAGGACGATGAGTCGTCAGATGAAGAAGACGATGATGACGACTCCGACGAAGACGATGAAGAATACGTGCCTGAGGACTCTTCAGATGAAGACGACGACGACGACGACGATGAAGAAATGGAAGACGAGGAATATCCGTCCGATGATGAAGACGAGGTTTCTGAAGAGGAATCAGATGACGACGTGCCGTCGGCACCCGTGGTGTTCTCTTTCCAGCTCACTGCGCAAGGCCACTGCTTGTACGTGACTTCAGCTGACTCCGCCTCTGTGATGCGGGTGGTGGCCCTCTCGTCGCTCTTCGAAATGTCGTGCGACGAGCTGCACAGCGCTCTCGCTGCAGATGCTCACATGGATCCAGCCACCAATCTTCCTATGCTCGGCATGGCAGGCTACAATAATGCGCTGCGGCGGTTGCTGCCAGGCGTGACAGAGCTCCAAGACCCGAATGCGCTTAAGTTCTTGACCACAGCCCTCGCCAACGTGTTCTTCGCGTTTGTCCCTGTGGGCGGCGACGCCGCGCCGCTCGATGAGCTGGCTACTGGCCTCAGCCTCTTCGTGCAAGGCTCCAAGTCGGCCAAGCTTCAGCACGCGTTTGCGCTCTTCGACCACGACAACGATGAGCTGCTGGGGGCGGAAGAATTGCAGCGCTTCTTGGGGGCCGTGCTTGCGGTACTCTTTGCTTGCGCAAGACAAACCGCGAAACTACCACCGGATCAGTCACGCGCCCTGTGCGGAGTGGCCACCGATGTATTGGCAAGCCGCATCGCGAGCGAGTACGGGAAGGAGTCCGGCGGGCTGGTGTCGTTCGAGGACTTCGGTGCTTGGTACAACGCAGAGGGCTGTGACGTGGCCCCCTGGCTTGAGCTCTTGGACTTGAAGAAGTGGCAGTTTTCCAAGACCGCCGACGGTGAAGCAGCCGCCAACTTAGCGGCCATGCGGTCAGATGAAGTCGCTGCGGCGGTGGAGGCTGCGGAGGCGCGCGTGGCCACTGCTCAGACCGCCGCCGCTGCTGCCGCACAGGGATGGGCCGTTGACGCCGAAGACGACGACTCGAGCGACGATTCTGGCATTGAAGACGACGACGAGGAAGACGATGATGATGACGAAGAAGATGAAAGCGAGAGCGATGACGACGAAGAAGAGGCGGCTGAAGGCGAAGCAGTCTCATTTGGAGTCGCTGACCCAATGCGCCGTGCGGCGCTGTACGGCATGGGTGCAGATTCGGCCCGCTTTTCGTTTGCGCTCATGGACGCCATTGGCGAGCCCTCCAACTTGACCTTGCGCCTCTCGGACGCGGATGTGGCCGCCCTCAAACAGCTGGTCACCAAGACGGGCCTGAGCGCGCGGCCTGCGGCTGAAGTGTGCGGGCCCATGCTCGATGCCGCACGGGACGGCCTCCTCGCAAAGAAAGACTTTGACGGCGTCGTGCGCGCTCTGGTGCCCTCGGAGACATTAACCGCTGAAGACCGCTCCAAATTCAGCGTCTTGCTCAGTGCCATCTTCTACAACTTCGAAGCCACTTCAGAGAGCAGCCCCATCAGCGGCAACGGCAGCGCGGGCGATTACACGGGGGATTCAGCCAATGCACTCGAGCTCGCAGTGGGCATGAGTTTGTTGTGCGCAGGAGACAAAAGCAGCAAACTCAACTACGCTTGGCGCGTCATTGATCTCGACGATGATGGTCTGTTGAATCGAGCGGAGCTGCTCTTTTTCTTGCGGGCCTTTGTCCGTATGCTTCTGGCGCTTAGCTTTGAAGCGTCGGAGCTCGGCCCTGTAACTGCCCGACAAGCAGCGACCAACATGGCGTCGTGGTTGAGTGGCACGGTGGTTTCCCGCTACGGGGACGCTGCGGGCCGCGTGAGCTTCGACGCCTTTGCCCAATGGTACCACGACGGCTTCCACCAAGTAGCGCCCTGGCTCGAGCTCCTGGACCTCAAGAAGTGGGTCCTTTGATGAAGGAATTAGGGTACACAGGGCCTCCTTTTCAGGCTCCCGACTAGGCCGGCAGCAACAAATACACAAACATGCGCGCGAAATAGGACTAGGACATGCACGGATGATTCATATTCAAAGCACGCGTGCTTCTCTTGTAAGGACGAAACTGTGTTCTTGTGGCAGCAGGAGTAGCGAATAGTAACAACCGAAATCGAAATAAGCGACATTACGGCTTCCGCCTAAATTTTTAAGATGGACTACGGCCGCGCGACACTCACTGATGAAATGGATGTGGATATGAACATAAGACAAGACCAACTGGCAGCTAAAGGGGGTTCACTTCTGAGATATCACCTCTATTGGCTATTGGCCATAGCATACGCAAATCGAGGCGGGATTCCCCCTATAACTGAGCTCATACAGCCTTACCACCCACTGTGGCCCGATATTTTGACAATACCGAGGGGGAATCCCGATACCAAGAAGCACGATATTCTATTGAATTCGGGGCCTTGAATGGGCCGAAATCGCTCGAAATCTGCAGTGCAGCCGAGCTGCACTGGCTTTGCTAGATGAGCGCCAAAAAAGAAATAATGGTACCCAACGGACAAATTTTCCGTGGTTTTACGTCGCGGCCCTACCGGGTATACCAAATACGGCTTATCTGTGCATTGGATGATAAATAAATCACGTCTATGATACGAAATGGCCAATAATGCGCAAAATTTCCACTTTTGCGAAAAGTGACCCCCTTTAGCTGCCAGTTAGACATAAAAGATACAAATAAAAATTTTAAACCAAATATCCAAACGAAGCCGAATAAAGCAGAAGCAGAGTAGCCGTACGTCGAATCCGACACTCGCACACCCAAATTCCTTGTATGCGAAGTGGGAAGTAGTAATGTGTATTTCAAGGCAGTATGTCTGTTGTACTTAGTAGTTCATAGTTCTAATATATATTTGATTTGTATTTTGCTACTGCTACCTAGTTGCTTTGGCTCGCGGCAATGGCACAAAATTAACTAAGCTGGGTAAAAAAATTTGCCACAATTACAAATGTCAAAAGCCGAGTCGTTGTGTGCGCACGGCGAATGGGAAAGTCCGAAAGTGCAGCTGGAGAGCTCGTCACGGTGTCATGTATCTCGAAATATTTTTGATTTTGCCTCAGGGTACGCTTTTCTCTTCATTCGTCCGTCTCGGTGTCCTGAAAACATAGAAAGAAGATTTAATGGCATGAAATTTGAAGGAATTATCCTCAAAAGAGTTTAGAATGTTGAACAAACGAAGCGCCTGAAAGCTATGTTCAAACCCACTCCTGTTATGCTCTCGTTCCCTGCTCCTACTGCCCAAACTCTTACCGGAGACACGTAAGCCAGGCCCGGAAACGGCACAGCCTCTTCGCCCAGTGCAATCAACAGGCACCGCGGCAGGTCGCCATGATTGCCGCTCTTGCCTTGTCGCTTCCGACGCCCGGAGGTGGTGCGGCCTCCTCCTGCTGTAGTTGTACCAGTGGCGTCGTTGCCGGTGCCATGGCGGCTGTGGTCGGGCTTGTTCGCATCGTCGTCGGCGAATGCATTCACAATGGCCACCGCATGGCTTTGCTTCAAATGAAAGAGAGAAGCCCGCAAGGGTTGCAGCGCTGTGGTCATCGCATGCCAGTGACCTCCCGGGGCCACGCTGGACCGCAACTGCGCCATGTCGCTCAAAGGAGCCAAGTGCATGGCATTCAACGACTCTACACTGCTTCCTTGGCCCCCACAGCTGCCGCAGGCCTTCAAATAAGAAGCAAACTTCTCCACTTGAGTCCAGCCGCCGTGCTGCGCCACAGCCTCCTGCAAGCCTGGCCATTCCAAAAGCGCGTGCAAGAAGGCTGCGCCTCGAGCCCCTGCGGCAGCCGCATGAGCCCGGTGCACGGTAGACATCGCCACCGACAGATCTTGGCTTGGAAAGTCGGCAAAGGTCGAAGTGAAGTTGGCAGTGAGGGATGCGGCGTCAGGTTCGTCAGAGCTACCGTCCGCATGATGTGCCCAATGCATGGCTTCCAGCGCGTGCGTCACGACAGATGCTACTGCACCCTCTGCAAACGGGCACTCGTTCTCGTGCTTGGTTGCCGCAGCAGCAGTAGCAGCTTTAGCCACAGGCGGTGCTTCCAGCGGCGGTTCGTCAAAGGTGAAGAGCTTGTGCGCGTTGCTGCGACAACCCGATTCTGAGTAGGACTCCGAAGTATTTTGCGTGTGACAAGGCGTAGTGGCAGGGGGTGGGGGCGCATTCAATAGCCTTCGAAGATGGAAGCGCACTTGACCGGACGCCAATTCCATGAGCCTCGAGCGCAACGGCCCCACTGCTGTTGTTGAAACTGAAATGGTGCAGTCACTGTCATCATTTCCAACATCCGAGCAACGCAATTCGGCGGCTAAGAGCTCCGCATTCGCAGCTAGATGCTTCACAGAAAAGCCCCTTTCGGAGCACGCGTTATCAAGGACCATCCTCAAGGACTCCTTGTCGCTGACTTCACCACTAGATTCCTCGCTCGCATTGGCATCTGCGCGCAACGCGCAGGCAACTGCCACGAGAGCCGAAGATACACGTTGCAACAAGGAGAGGCGGCTGCCTTCCTGAGCTTGAACGAGTTGTTGTTTTGCAGTCATCACCGCTGCGAGGGCGTCTACACACGCTTCCGCTTCCAAATCGGAGCTTTCAAGGGTGTCCACGGGAGGTGCCACCGCCGAAAAGTCATGCGACGCAAATTGCACGCGACGCTTTCCGGCCACGGCCACCGTAGATGAGACTGTAGTATTTGCGCAGCCTTTGGCCACTTGGGTTTCTGCTGCTGCAGCAGCGGCCACGAAAGGTGCTAGCGCCGTAGCAGCGTCGCCATTGTCATCTACCATAGCACAGGCAGCGGCCATCGATAAGTTGCTCACTGTCGAGGGCACTGGTGATGCCTCGCTTGATGCTGATGACGATAAGAAAGTTGCCAAGGCAGAGGCGAGTGAGTCTGCAGTCAGAGCACTCAAAGGCACAGTCGCATGTGCCGAAGTCTCATCTGCCTCTCGAACGTCATCGGAGGCTACGGTGGGTGATGCCACTGACGTAACCGCTGCATTTGACTGTTGTGCAACTTCTCCGGCTCCTTGTTCCTCTTCGTCCACATCGTGCGAAGGCGCCATGAGCGCAGGCGAGCTATTCTGTGTGTTTTTGCAAGCTGGCTGTGCTGCTGGCGACAAGGCTACGCCTGGCGACGGCGGCGGCGCCCCCTTGCACGGTGAGAAGAAGTCAGCTGCTCCTCCTCCTGCTTCCTGCCCTGTGCTCGCATGTGCTGCCTCTGAAGGGTGCGAGTCTGCCGTGTTGGATGCCATAACATTCATCACGCCATGAGTCTCAGTGGAATTGTCATCGTCATGGGCCACTGCGCTCGAGGAAGCAAGTTCATGGCCCCAGTGCAAGACGCCCACATTCCAGTCGTCTCCTGGGTCCAGATCCTCAGAAGCTAAGGGCGGTGGAGGAGGGTTCGCTTCTTCCTCTCCTGCCTCGTCGTTTAGGAGGAGGTTGTCACTGAGGAGGCTCTTTTTGTTGCCCGCGCTTTTTGGGAAGTCGCCAAACACACCACTGCGGCGCCGCCTGCCTTTCGCCTTCTTGGCTCGTGCTTTCTGTGCAGCTGCTGCCACTTTGGGAGCTCCTTCCTCCTTCTCGACCGCTGGAAGAGAGACACTGGTCGAGGGCATGTCTTTTGGAAATGGGTCGCCTTCTATTGGCTGGATATTTTCTTCCTGGCCGATACCGTTCCCATCATCATTTGGTGCCAGTTCCGGTTCAGATAAAACGGTTTCCTTGTGGTCAGAAGGAGCAACGGTCTCGGGCAAGGCAGCAACATTGTCCGTCATCGCCAGCGCTGCTTCAATGCTCAACTGAGGAATGGCCTCAGCTTCTTCGTTCAACTCGTCAGCAGCTATTGCTTCGTCCTCAGCCAAAGGTGACGGTGGTGGCGATGGTACGACCGACATGCGCTGCAGTCGCATCGACCGTCGTCGCCCGCCCTTCCCGCTGTGCCCTCCGCCGCTATTCGAGGCCTCCTCCTCGCCTGCCGCTGCTGCCAAGGCCACGGCTGCGGCGCCAAGCACCAGTGGAGAGTGGTCTTCGTCATTGTCGGGTGAGTCTTCTGATGCAATGGCTTCAAGACCTTCGTGCGCATCGGTGGCCTGAGCCTCAACAGCAGGTGTGGTTGTGGCCTCGAAATCAGTCGCTTCTTCAACAGATAAAGCAGGCTCTGCTTCGGTGGCTTCAAATGGTGCATCGGTGGCTTGAAACAAGTTAAGATCACATGAACCAGATTGCTGCATAGATTCCACGCCGCTCGATGTCTCTTGCTCCTGGATTGTTTCCTTGCTCTGTGTGTGATTGATCGTCTCTGTGAGAGCAGCAGAATCAGCAGCTTGTTCTTCCAGAACGCGCACGCGTGATCGCATACGCTGCACTTCTTTATCTCGGCCTTCAAGCGCTGCACTCAAAAGCAAAGACTCCTCATTATGCACTGCGAGAACTTCAGCCTGCTCCGCTACTGCTGCTTCTGCGGCAGAGAGTGCCTCTTTCGTTTCTACGAGTGTTTTGCGAGCTTCTGCCAGATCAGCTATGGCGACCTCATTAGCATCGTTCGACTTCGCAAGGGCTGCCTCGAGCGCTTTGACCCGATTATCGCTCTTCGAAGAAGTTTTTGATTTTTCGGCTGCAGCTGCAGCAGCTTCACGCACTAACGCGTTGGCGCGTGCTTCGCTTGCCGCTGCTGCTGCAGAGGCTGCGTCGCGCGAAGCTAGGGCTTCAACCAGACGGGCTTCAGCTGAAGCTTGCGCCGATTGCGCAGACTCGCGGGCTGAGACAGCGTCTGCTATACTTCCTAGTGCAGTTTTTTTCTCAGCAATGGCGCAGTCACGTTCCTTCATCATATCAACGAGCTTTGCTTCGAGGCCCGGACTGTGAGCGAAGGTCGCCTGTTGCGCCAAGGTTGGCAACGGGCTGTTTTCATCCTCAAACCCTCCGGTCTCTCTTGCTGTTTTCAGCTCTGCAGTAAGTTTTCGGACTTTATTTTGCTCCCCTGCGAGCTTTGCTTCAAGCTGCAAGCATCGATCCCTGTCAGAAAGGTTCGGCTTGTGTACCGAAGAGACAAGCTGCTGTTGTTGCTTCTGCTGCTGCCACCCGGGATTACGCTGGGGCGTGGGCTGTAACGTAGACAAAGGAAATGAGCTGGTGCATACCAATAAAAGCAATGCATTGAATTTACCGTGAAGCTAAAGCTGTTCGAGAGATCTTTCAAAGCGCCGCCGCCGAGCGACATTCGTCCTGCCATTCTTGGTACTCCTTTTGTCTTCTCGTCTTCTCGTTTTCAACTTTTCAACGACTACTAGAAAACCCTAATACAATATATAATATCTAAGATCTAATACAGTCCTGTGTATGCATATACTAATAAGCCACGATTTAAGTAGGACGGAATTCTTTTTGAACAGCCTGGGGGTAAAGTCTTAGCAACGAAACGCCAGTCGGGATAAAAGAACCTTAATTTAATCGAATGTATGCCCAAATGACACAGGCGATAATGCTACAGGTAGAAGCGCATGCGATGCGCGTGAATCTAAATCGTGGTTATGAATTTGCAGCACCGCTTGGTACTTGAATTATCCGTGGGACTCTCGTTTGATCAAAGGCAGGCACAATGGAGGATTGATTTATTTTGGCAGCAGCTACAAGCATTGTCAGCACGATCTTGC
>Ga0307931_1001674_pt1 | contig 14544 bp, 17 predicted proteins | sample OrgLakmetageno47_FD_201816 | JGI IMG/M metagenome (GOLD analysis project Ga0307931, IMG submission 201816) | Saline water microbial communities from Organic Lake, Antarctica - #47 | ecosystem: Environmental > Aquatic > Non-marine Saline and Alkaline > Saline | place: Antarctica: Organic Lake... | reverse complement strand
CCGCACAACGTGTACCACGAAGTAATCAGAGTCCCCTTCTTTCTGTTTTTCTGCAGAAACACCTTCGACCAATCAAACCCATTTGACCGTAGATGTCCATATCTTGGGACCGTAGATGTCACAGTACTACAGCAGCAAACGAAATTATTGGCTCTACGCCGATAGAACTAATCGCGCAGTCAATTGGCTTATTTTTGTTCTACTTCTTCCTCATGCGGTCCGCACCAAATGTCTCAAATATGTCAGCTTGTATTCATGCGTGCATCCATGCCCTGATCACAGCCACTCTGGTTCCGCAGCAGCTGAGCTTCACCTATGTGCAGACTGCGCTGCTCTCTGTCGCCATTTCTCACTCATTATTCAAAAAAGACAAGGACTTTTTCTATGATTTGACTTCTTCAATAATCGTCGTTCCCGTTAGTCTCATGTCCTGGTTCGAAGCTTTCGTTTGTGACTCATTTTACAAGAAAATTGGAGGGCACGTTTACTATGACGCTACCATACCGATAGCCATATTTCTCTACTATGTTGTTGCTCTCAAATACCAGCCAGAGGAAAAACGAATCAGTTCTCAAAAAGAGAAATAGGTCAAACATCAGAAATATAGAGTTACAATGTTCCCATACGTACTAGTACATATTCGTCTGTTTTGATTTTAGAATATATCATTACATTAAACCATTCAGCATAATGAGATTGTGCAGGTACAATGCAATACGCTATTTTCCATATTATTCATACTGCTGGTTTGTTCCAATACAATTCGCTTTCGAGTACCTAGCCTCTATTATATCATGATTATAAAAAGTCACTCTATTATGATAAATAGAAAAGCGCAGGTACCTTTATGAGCAGATAAAACAACTGAGAAAGAGCTTTTATCGTAAGTTACTTATCCATGCACCAACGATTAAGGTGTTGTTCTCACTGGAGCACTTTCAGTTCAAGCATTCAACTGATTAAAACCAAGTTCTGAGTCATGACTCAAAAATGAGTCCTGCATGTGAAACATACGAAGCTTTCATTGGAACCTTCTTGTGGCGACCCTCGTTCCTGACTGAGAGCGTCAGAGGGCAAGTTGTTAAGGGAAATGTAAATGAAAAAAAGGAACATTTTTGATGACCCCATCAGATATGGGTTCAGACCTTGTCGCAATATGTCAATCAATCATGTATCGTTTCTTAATTCCCTGTGAACAATCGTCTTCACTACTACTAACTTATCACTTTCAATTCTTCTACCACGTGCATAATAAGGATAGCCTTGTCCGAGCATTCTTCTTCAAAGTCGACGTCACAGCGTCACAGCGGGCACCTGATTTCTAAGCATTATAAACATTGAACAATGGTGCGTATTGGCCTAATAGGCGACGTTGCAAATGTATTCGCATTGACAAATTCACTAGTCTTTTTGACTCTCGTGTTGGCGAACTTCCATGGCTTTGCTGATCACGCTTCTGAAAGTTTCCAAAAAGAAGGATTCTGTGTCTCCTGGCCAGGTACTTTGTACAACTCGCATTACCTCGCCTTCTATGTCGACACAGTTTGTGCCATTATACTGGCCTATCTCAGCATAAAGCACGCGGGTATGGCCGGTGACGAGCCTGTCAAGTTTGCAGCCGCTGGAGTCTTCTTCCACGGCCTTGCCCATCTGAGTATCACAATAAATAACGTACCAAACGAAATTGCAAGCTCAACACAAAAGGACTCAATTGCTCGATCAGTTGGTCTTATATTATTTTACTTCTTTCTTTTGCGGTCCGCATCAAATGTCTCAAATATGTCAGCTTGTATCCATGCTTGCATTCATGGACCGATTGCGATATACCTTGTACCATTGCGGCTAAATTTCACTTATGTGCAGACTTCGCTGCTCTCTATCGCCACTTTTCACTCTTTGTTCAAGAAAGACAAGGACGTCTTTTACGATTTGAGTTCCTTGATCATCATTGTTCCCGTTGGCCTCATGTCCTGGTTAGAGGGCTTCATTTGCGACTCCTTCTACATCAAATTCGGAGGGCACGTATACTACGACGCCATTATTCCGGTATCCATGTTTCTATATTATGCTGTCACTCTCAGATACTACCAACCAAAGGAAAAAAGTACTGAATAAAGAAATAGTACAGCTTGTCATGGTGTCATGGTATTCGAGTACGTCTAATTCTTTCTATTGACCATTGCGCATCGTTCTGGAATCGAAATGAACTTCTTACCTTCTGATATGCATAAGGTTTCTAGACTTACTTGGTGTGGACCTTGATGTGCATAATTGAATTCTGCGATAAAAAAGGCGCTCGTTTGTCGTTTGACTCAGCTGCTAGTACGATACGATACGCGATACGTAGGAATGTTTATGTATTGACCACTGCCAGGACGATGCTTCGGATGGCACCACTTTGGAACTATTCGGTTGATGTGCGCCTTAGCCTTTGTTGACTGATACGTCAAAACATCTACCTCTATCGCCCATCTGCCTTTGTGCTGCTACTATATTAGGTATACGTAATATACTGGCCTATGTAGCCTATGCGGCTCTCGCAGCTCGCAGCAACATAACACATGAATATGAAGCACCTTCCCTGCATTAACAATAGTAAATGACTAACTTATATCCTAAGCTCATGAGCGAACAGTTCGCGTTCCTGGCGCGTGCAACCAAGTATGCTAATAGAAGAAGACGGCGATTTTTTTCTTCGAACAGGAAGTCAAGAGCCGCCTTTTCCGTCTCCATTTGCGGACTCAGCATCCTCTTTTCTCACCTCCTTCCCTAAAAACTCTGTACCGAGGGTCTCCGATGTGTTCTGTTTAAGCGCTTCAGCACACGAAGCATGATCTGAGCCACCAGATTTGAGTAGCGGGTGCGGATGCTTGATCTCAGATCCGTTGGCTATCAGAGCTGCGGCCTGTGCGACATCGGATGCAAGACCGCCAGCAGCAAAGCAAACATCGCAACAACACCACTCATCCGTTGAGCATTCCTGGCAATCCCAGCGCGCCTCACCTGCTGGTATAGTGTAATTGCATATGTCGCAGAACCATTCCATCGTGAGTGCCTTCGAGTGTGCTGCGCTTGCAGGCGCTGCTGCTCTTTTGGAATCCTGTGCAAAGACCAATTGAGGCGTACGGCGAAATATATCGTAGGCCCAATTCAAAACAAAAGAAACGCAAGTGTTAATACTATCCAAGTGGACATCGAAGACCGATGACAAGCAAAAGATTAGTCACGCATCGGTTTACACACTCATTCAATGAAAGTATCAAGCGAGAGATGAAAAATATATTGGAGCTGCCGAGCTGCCGATGGGCGGAGGTCGTTGAAATTCACTGTCCACGGAAACTGGTAGCAGCTTTCATCAGTCGTCCACGCTCATAGAAATGCGTTCCACGAGTTTCGACCTCCAAATCTCTAGCAACATGTACCTGTGCAGTGGCTGTCGTGGGAAGGAGACCTGCCCACGATCCAGCATTTGTCTCCGAGCCGCTCGTTTCGATATTGGAGGTCTCTGACGAGACTGCTATGCGTTGAGTAGTGACAGTAACAGGCTTGGCAAAAGAAAACTTCTTAGCGTTTAGTGTAGCAGGAGGACCTGGAACACGCTCTAGTTCCTCCACCGGCCGCCGTTGCGCCTGCGCTGCTGTCGACCATGGTGCATATCGGTTTTCAGACGCTGCCGCTGCAGCCAGAACTGAATCAAGCAATGGACCCATGTCGTCATCCTCGTCTTTGTCCTCATTAACAAGCGAATTGATACTTTGCTCGGCAATGCTAGGTGCTCCAGCTATTTGACTTTCATCGTCCGAATCTGCTGGAGGCTCAACGGATGGATCGATAGGTTGCGAGGAGTCGAAGTTAATTACCGTTCTTAACAAGTCCGGCCCAGCAAAACGAGCCCTCTTCTTACTACGAATCGGCACGGACGTTAATGCCGAAGTAGATTTAGATAGGATAGCGGGCGATGCAGTAGGCACAGCCACAGATGTGAGCGCAGTTGTGAGCGAGGATGAGTTTTCAAATTTATGAACGGGAGCAACGACTGTGTCCTCCCCATCAGAGTCGGAACCATATCCAACCAAGCCTAGACCGTTCATCTGTCACTCGTAAAATCCGACGCAATAACTAGCTTCTGTCCTAATGTTGCTAATACTTGTGGGAACCCTAAATGGCTTGATTTGGCAGGAAGTCTACAGGACTCGACTATATCTGTGGCTATTTCACCGCTGTGGCGTGGAGCTGCGCAGTCAGTAGGCCACGCGAGGATTAGGGAAACAGTCAAAACCGAGATGCTGAGTCGAAACGAAACCCCGATTGTTCTGGCTCTGTTCCTCCCACCCGTTTCGATTCGAAACAAACCGAGGTTACGCGAAAATTCGGGGGTTTCGTTTCTAGCAACGAAACGGAGAACTCAGGTTACTAACGTACCTGTTTCGCCCGAAGAAACGAAACGGCGGATTTCCGCGAATTTCATGCCTATAGTGTCGCCCTGTCGTGGCTGAGATCTACAGAGATTAAGGATTTTTTAGCATCAGGGCCACTTGCAAGTGCCCGATTGCGAATTTTTATCTCCTACTTGCATTTCAAGCCAATCCGAATCAAGTGCGCGTGCTAGGTTAACACTTTTCAACTTTTCGTTGATGGGCGGATAATAACCCTTGAGGAAGCAACGGAGCGAAACAAAGACGCAGAATTCACTAGAATTCGGGACAAAACCGGGCGTCGAGTGTTTCTGTTTCGACCTGCGAAACACGAAACACCGCGCGTGGAGTGTCCAGTTTGTTTCGCCGGTACGAAATCGGGAAAAATACTGTGTTTGTTTCGATATCCGTTTCGTTTCGGTGTTTCGACTGTGACCCTAGCGAGGATGACTGACAAGTGACAAGCAAGAAGAGAACTCACCGAAACAACTGAACATTACAGGGCTGATTCGATCCTACCAAGGGGCAAGGGGTAGGGGTGTCGGACGGTGTCGGGCAGTGTCCAGTGTCCGGTGCAAGGCGACGTCGGCGATTAGGCATAACAATAATTGAATAGTTCAATCCAGTCTCTTTGATCAAGTCATATTTCAGCAGAGACCTCAGCCCTGGAACTTATCCTAACGTAGGTCTCCGTGGTTTTGGTATTGGTTTGCGTCTTAGTTCAAGTTTAAGAACTGCCATCTTAAAGGGCGATCTCGATCTCGAGTTGGGGAGTAGGAGTAGGGGAAACTAGAAGCCAATTGACGAATCCTCTACTGGTGTATCATTCCGGTGGCATGCGGCAATGGCGTTCACGAAACCACCGAACCCTTTACCTCACTTATCCGTATTTTATCGGATTGCCTGTGTTGATTCCTCTTGGCTACTTCTGTTTTCTTTATAGGCGGTTTGGTGGTTAGTGCTTACTGACCGCACAGCCCGCATTCGCATCTCAGTGCCAATTGAAGAGGAGGCGATTCCGCGAGCCGGGATTTATAGAAACAGCCATCGCGCCAATTCATCCTCACTGACACTTGGAAGAAGTCAACTAGGACTTCGCCTCGGCGGGGTCACTTGTCGGGTCAAGGTTGATCTCACACCCCGTCGGTAACTTCGCAGTCAGCAGAGTGGCCTCATAATCGGTCACTACAAGCGCGTTGTCGCTAAGGTCAAGGAGCCTCAAGTTGCCTGGTTTTCCCAGCGCTCCCAGCACGTTCACCGGAAGCATTCCTGTGAACTGGTTTGTACCCAAGTGCATTTGCCTCAACTGGGTAAGCAAAGAGAGGGCTTCTGGCAAAGGTCCTGTCAGAGTGTTGTCCGAGAGGTTGAGCTGGATGAGCAAAGGGCAGTTTTCGAATATTTCTACGGGTAATGTGCCCGTCAGACTGTTTTGAGGAAACCAAACAAAGGTGCAAGGATTATTAGATGGAGAACGGTAGAAAAGTGTGAAGCATTGCTGAAGCTGGGTTGACGGTGCATGGATTCTCCAGAATCGAAATTAGTAGTGCCCTACTTAACAACAACTGCTAGATGCCGCTATGGAGGTAACCCATATCAATCAAACACCCGTACCTGTTAGCGCGGCAGTCCAGTTTCTTCAGGCCTGTAAGCTCTGCAATCGCGTCCGGCAACTTTCCCGTAAATTTATTGTTGCCCAAATTGAGCACTACTAAGCTCGTGAGCCTTGACAGATCCGGGCTCACTTTCCCTAGCAAGTCATTGTTCGACAGGTTGAGGCACTGCAATTTCCAAAGCGTGCGCAAGCCCCGTGACGGGAGGTGGCCCCCAAATTGGTTGTAGCTCAGGTCTAGCAGTTTGAGAGACTTGAGCTTGCTGACGCCATCCGGCAAAGAACCCGTGAGTTTGTTGCGCGAAAAGTTAATCCACTCCAGCGTGGGCACGTCGAGGAGCACGTTTGGAAACGGGCCTGTGAATGCGTTGCGGCACAGGTCGAGGTTGCGCAAAGCTGCGAAGTGGTACGGGCGCTTCAAGAACTGGTCAGCGGTGGTGCGCTCGCACGCTCGTTCCAAAGCTTCCTCTAATTTGCCTTCCAGTTTGTTCCCATGCAAGTTGACTGATTGGAGCATTCGGAACCCGTTCATGGCCGCACCCCAGTCGCTCGACAAGCCGCCATCGGGCAAAGCTGACCTTTGGTTGTTTAAACCGTTGAACGGCAGCATAAGCTCAGCGCAATTGCCCTCGGGTGTGATCTTGATGCCACTGTACTTTTTCAGCAATTTGGCGCGCTCACCCCAGCCCCACTGTAGTAGCAACGCATTTCATAGCAAACAAAAGAAGCAACAACTTTTGAGGTCCTAGATCGAAGCAGGGTCAACGAGATGCATTCAAATACAATACAAGACGCCAAACCCAATAATTAGCACTTATAGGTAAAAGAGCATAGCCCAAAGTACCTTATCTTGCCAGCAGTCGGTGCCCCCCGTCGATGCGAAGAATGCTATGCAGGCGTCCAATTCGTTCGCTTCTTTCCCTAAATCCTGTGCCTGTGCAGCTTTGGCCGCTCGCTGCCTTGCAATCTCGGCGTCTGACATAGTAAGTGGTATGAGCTCACTGCAATCTAGCTACTAGTCCAAATCTACTTTCCACTCGCGTTATCTGCGAGATGCCTGAAGCCCAAATCAGGGCTAGCTAGGTTTTTGTGCTCTCTCAGTATAAGTATGATGTATCAACAACGAGACAACACGCCGATGATCCTGCGATGATGAAAGATTATCATAAAAATGATGATGAAGCTACTGACAATAGGGAGTTGCGAACATCGCAGATACTCCTCAAGTCTCAAGTCCTCAAGGTGATGCAAGAATGACCGGTGGGTGGACGGACGGTTCATCAAATATCCAGACATCCAGACAAAGAGCAGACGACGACGAGATGAGGAGCCGTTGAATAGATTCTTTGGGTCGCCATAAATCACGAAGCTCACGTTTTAAGTGCATACAACAAGCTAGCTAGCCTCTAACGTCTAAACAAAAGAAAAGAGCTAAGGCAACATCTCTGATTAGGTTTACTGGAAGCAAGCGTTCTCTGGCCCTGTGTGTGCGTAGCCCCTTGTCACGGAGTACTAATGTTGACCCCTAAGTTGATCGTTTTCGGCCTGCTCCTCTACATGCTGCGGCCGCCAAGAACGTCAGCCTACGATTTCGTGAAATGGGACGTTGAGCCAGTGATTGACGTGCGTATTTCGCCTTTACAATGATTTATAAGTGCATTTGCCTGCTTTCCATTGTCATGGCCTTCTTACGTGTTTTCGTTGTTCTACTCTGCAGTTCACTGAAGACCCTCAACTTGCTCGCACGGTGTACTTCATCCATATGCGCAAAGCAGCCGGCACTGCGGTGCGACAGTTCTTTCGAACCATCTACCACCGCAAATCATGCATACCGCTGAAGGAGCGCAAACTTGTGCATTCAGACCAAGAGAACTGGCGGTAAATTGATTTAATTAGAATCTGATAGGAATTATACACACAACGGAGTCAAATCTGATTTAGATAGCTTGTCAGGAATGCTACGCCTGGTGCCGGTACACGTAGCTTCGTTCAAGGTTTAGTTTCTCTTCCGTTTGCTCCTCTCATTCTTCTGGCTTGCTTGTGTTTTGTTTACTTAATGCGTGAGTTTAGGTGCAACCATTTGGCTTTCTTTCACGTCGAGTGGCACTGTTTCATGGGCAGCGAAATCGCAGGCATGCGGCGTCGCGCGCTCCTGGAGAACACGGGGGCTTCACCACATGGAACAGAAGCAACAAGGGGTAGCGGTGGCCTCACCCGCGACTCGCTCTTAACCCACTTTTACCCCATGCGGCAGGCCAAGTTTGTGACCTGCTTGCGGCACCCCATTGATCGGCTCATTTCGATCACCTGGTACGGCGAGTCGTCGCACGGAATGCAGTACATGAAGTACTTGCACCAAACCAAAACCATTGGCTTCGACCAGGAGGGCAATGACCTGTCGATTCGGCCCGAAGGCGACCACAAACGCACTTGGTATCTTAGACTAATCAAGCAATTTGTGGCAAATTAGGGAAAGATAAACTTGCTCGGTTATTTCGTTTCTTTGCTTCACATGTATCTCTGTTTCTAACTACGATCGTATTTGACACGTTATTTTCTTTGCTGCTTCTCGTACCTTCATTACGACGCTCTTCACAGGTACCGCAACAGCATCGACATCGCGAAGACCAAAGCAGCCCAAAATGCCACCCTGTGGAACGAATGGGTACACACAAGAAATCATCATGAATGAGACAACCTTGCCTAGCCGCATCATGCTTTGTGCTATGTTTTTTTTTCATTTCAAAATGTAGCAGTGTTCAGTGACTGACGTCGATGGCCTCTTTTTAATACCCTCATCACTACCACATTAGGTGCGCACGGTGGAGCAATCGACGATTTGGAACTACTACGTGACTCGTTTGGCGGGCAACAGCTGCCACCGCAAAGAGAAAGCGTGTTCGTTGGCCACCCGTTGCCTGGCGCTGGGGCCACAGGGAGGAGCTGGAGCTGACAATGTCGACCCAAGGACCATTGACCCTGAACACCCTTACGGTAGGTGTAGCAGCAGCAGTACTTATTGAGATTTGACTCTTTACTCTGAAGCATCTTCTTTCTTTTGTTACCTTACATTAAGTGCTCGGATACACTGCGCCAGCTTTACAACAGTCTTCACTCATGACTCAATTGAAAAACGTGAAGATAAGTATTGAGGCGTGCACTTCGTTATTTCCCCGTGCAGTCGTTTTCCCTTTACATTTTCATTTGCCTCTCTTTTCTTCTTTAGGCTGCGATGCCCTCTTCACCAACGACTACTCGTTTCCCAAGCCGAAATTCAACACCAAGCGCACCTCGGACCCGGAGACATTCGGCGAAGAAAGGCCGGCGCCGCCCAATGTGCCGAGTCCGATGGCGAGATGGGTCAGCAACGCGTTAACTGGGTCCTGCGCCAAACACAGCCATAAGGTGAGATGAATGGGAAGTAGAAGGGCGTTGAAGTGTGTATTGGATTTGTAAGCACGTTCTAAAAGGGGAGGACTCGAGAATTGGACCATGAATGAAAGAGTGTGAAATGGTATTTTTTTATCCTCAAGGTGTAACCTTTTTCTTATTCCATTTTTCCTGTGTTCTTTTTCCTTTTTATGTCAAAAATATTCCCTCCCTTCCTGAGCCTGCCATCCTTTCCTGATAATTTGATGTGCACACCTATCTACATTTCTGTGAATACCTCTCTCTCTGGATCAGATCACCACCTACACCAACAAAACCCGCCGGGACCTTGAGGACGCCAAGGACGTGTTGACCATGTTTGACGCAGTGCTGGTGTCGGAGCGCTTGGGGGAGCCCGGAGTGATGCTGGTGATGGAGCACGTGTTCGGCGCTGCCGCCAAGGGTATGGAGTTCCCCAACGCCAACCGTGGGTTATTTACGCACGGTGGGTGAAGGCAGAGTAACAGTTGAATGACAACATGAGAATGAAATTGTGGTTGTCGCAAGTATTGAATGAGGATGACGAGACGGGAAATTCTAAACGACATTTCAATTTGCTTTCGTCAGTTTTTCTTTTACCTGACTATTCCTTCTCATGGGCTCATTGCGCGAAATCTTACCTATTTTTGATTGCTATTGGTGATAATCTTCTTCCTTTCTTTTTTGTTATCGTTGAAGACCTCGAGACCAAGATGCGAGCGGGATGGCGCAAGGCAGTTCCCGAGGAGTCCCTGAAGCTCATGCTGCACTTGAACGCCCTCGACATTCGCCTCTATTGGTTCGCCGACAAACTCCTTGATGCGCGCATTAGCAAACTTCAGGGAACAGATGCTGCATAGTAATGCTTCCTGCTCTATTATTTCCTTGGCTGCAACTTTGATAACTCCATATTATGCGAGCCAGGATCTAGATGTCAAAATCTGATTTATAAACAATTCAGACGGCGCTGTTAACTCTATAAGTGGCTTTCAAAATGCCTCCTGAGCGAGATATTTGTTTCTGGTGGATTGTTAGTAATCTAGCGTTAGCACTGCTGGCACCTAGAGAAACGCGCATGATCCACACGTACTCCTCAGCCGAAAAGAAGTCTTCAAAAAGTAAGCACGGATCCGTTCTAAATTCTACTATATTCGACCTAAACACTGCTGAATACTGCGAATAGAGGGAAAATAGGGAATCCAGTGAACTGGGCTCCTAGTATCCATTTGCCTTTCCTTATACTTATACCTCGCAACAGAAATAAAAGCAACTAACACGCAGCTATGAAAGAAGAACTACGCTTCAGCTTTGCTTGCGACTTCAAGATCTTCCGGAATGAGAGCTAAATTGCCTTTTGCCTTGCTACTGCCGCCCCCGCCCTTTCTGTTTTTCCTCCTGGCTTCCCGACTGGCTTCTTTGCTGGCGTCCCGGACATCTGGGGTTGGGCCAGCGCCTCCGCTTGCCATCCACGCTCGCTGGTCGTTGTACTGCACGAGCCACTGCTTCTGTTCCCCCGTCAGTTGTTCCTTTGGAGTAGCATGCGCTTTCTTCAGGCAGTGGTCCCACCTCCGCCGGCAGTCCACTGCTTTCCGCCGCTGCGGTAAACCCCTAGCCGCTAAATTCGGGTCTTGCCGTAGTTTTTGCCGTAAATTCGCTGCGACGGCGTCCCACATGAACCCACCGTGCATGGCCTCTCGCGCGTTGCGGGCTTCTAGGTCCACTAGCCCCATCAACAGCCTCGTCTCAGTGCGGCTCCACCCTACCGAGGGGGTGTTGGCACGCCGCTGACTCCCGAAATTCGAACCCGCGTCCGAGTCTCCCGCAGTGCTGTAGGAAGCCGCAGAGCCTAGCTTAGTAGACGCCCGACTAGAGGCGCCGCTCCGCACGGATTTGTTGTCGTCGCCATAGCTGCTGCTGCTGTGCTGCGACCGCTGGTATGCCGCGCCCTGTTGCTGTGTTGACGGGCGTGTGTTCGGACCTCGGCGGCCGCCGCCATCCAAAGGGACCATCGCGCTCGTGCCGTTCCGAGGCCCCACTTTCTGGTGGCCGCCTCCCATATTGCTATTGTTGCTACCCCCCGCCAGGAGGGGAGCCAATTGCTGCCGCATGCGCGCGTGGTCGTCTCCGGCCCCTTCGCCGTGGCGTTGTTGGCCCCTGTCGTCGTCGTCGTAGTGGTGGTAATTACCATCGTCATCCGGGGGTGAAGCTTCTTTCACGCCATTGCGGCCACCCTGTAGTGCGATGCTTCTCAGAGCAGCGTCGGTCAGGGCCGCGTGAGGCTGCACGTGCGACGCCACGTCCGCCTCTTGCTTCCCCACCGCCGCCGCTGCAGCAATAGCTAGGGACTGCGCTCGTTCAGCTGCGTCAATCGCGGCTTGGCTAGCTTCCTGAGCGGCCTCTGCTGCGGCGTTGGCGGCAGCTCTGGCAGCAACTTCGTCTTGTTGGGCGGCAGCAGCCGCATCGAGCTTGGCCTTTGCTTCAGCGGCCACCTTGGCAGCGATAGCAGCGCGGCTGGCCTCCTTTTGCTCTAATTTAACGGCTTCGGCTGCGAGCTCTTTCGCGGTTCGCTCTCGCTGTGCGCGCCCTCCGTTGCTCCCTCGCACTGACCCACCGTTTGCAGCTCGCAATTGAGCTGCGTTCACCGCTGTCACGGTTTGTGAACCTCCTCCACTGCCAGTGCTGCCATCGCTGCCAAAAGCTGACCGGAGCAAATCAAACGGGGAGCTGAGCGCTAGTGCAGACGAAGAATAATCCCCCTGTACTGGAGCAGCAGGCGCTGTAGCTGCCATGGGCAAGGGAGCGTTGTTCGCAGGATTGGGATTGCCCATGAAGAGGTCAAGGAAGGAGGGCGCAGCTATGGTGGTCACGCTCCTTTCGGCTTGATGTGCACTGGTGGTGTCAGCTGGTGATGGTGCAGGATTAGCAGTAGGCGATGGCGAGAAGAAAGAAGAAGGCGAGGTCCAGCTACTCGCAGAAGTCGTAAACGGCGCCGAGAAGGAGGGTGCCGAAAAGGTCGACGAGGCAGGGTCGCCGCCTGAAGTTGAAGGACTGCCGAGTGACAGGAAGGAACTTTGAAGCAAGCTCGCAAGTGTGGTGTCGGCGGATGAAGCGCTACCGCTGCTATTGTTGTCACTTGGAGAAGTCGTTGGTGTAAGTTTATTAGTACTACCCGTCGAATTGTTGGCAGGAGCTGGTCTAGTATTAGCTTTAGCCGAAGGCGCTGGAGCTCGGCTGTGAGAAGGAGGCTTGGCCTGAGCAGCGTCGCTATCGTCGGACTCTTCGGAGCCCGAGGAGTCTTCTTCTTCTGATTCGCCTTCCCCACTTTCGCCTCCTTTTTCTTCTTGCTTGTACTGCGCTGCAAACATTTCCAGAAAAGGTGTTGTAGTGGCTTCTTTCTTGGCCTCGGACGGTGCTGCTGGAGCTTGCGGCGGTGATATGAGCGTAGGCTTCGAAGACTTCAGAACTCCATAAGGGTTCTTGAGGACTGGTCTCGGTTGAGGAGAAGGTGCAGTGTTAGGACCTGGTGCTGCCTCCTTTCCTGACTTCGCTTTTTGTGCTAAAGCCTTGAAGTAGGCTTCATCGTCGTCGTCGTCGTCAGATCCACCGCCATCATCGCTGCCCGCGCCCGTCACCCACGCAGGGGCAGAATTGCTGGGTTTGTTCTGGTGAGCTGCAACTGTTGCAGAGGAAGTACTTGTAGGGCCTTGCACGCCACCAAAGCGCACGCCATGCATGGGACTTTTGCCAGTGCTACTACTAGATGCGCGGCGTCCTTGGCTCTCATCGTTGTCCTCCAGCTCGCGGCGTTTGGTTTCGGGAGTGGGGCCGAGACGAGCTGCTGCTAGCTTCTGCTGGTTGGCGTGGGTCTTGCCTGCAGCCAAACGGGTCTCAAGGGCTTGCTCGAAGGCTCTTACGGACACCATCCCAGACTTCTTGCCTGGGCTGCTTTTCATCAACTGCTCCATTTCAGCGGTCCCCAAATTCAAAGCCAGTTTCGACAAGAAGGGCCGAAGTGTACCCTACAAGAAAGAGAAGAGAAATACTTAACATAGACCCAACCCGTTGAGAAATTCAGCGTAAGCAGAAATGTGGACTTATATGACGACCAACTTGATTGGAAGCAGTACTAGGTTTTTCAAACCCACGTCTTCATTTCATCTTAATTGTTCAACGGAAGAGGAGGAACAGGCACTCTACGCGCACCTTCGAGAAGGACCAGAAGGTCACCTCGTCCCCATCTGTAGCTTCAGCCCGTGCAGCCACAAATGGTTGTCTCCAAGTGCCCTCAGGCTGGCTAGACGCAGCAACAGCAAGAGTCACGCGCGCCCACGCCGCATCTGCTGGCTGCCCACTGCCCACGCCCTCGATAGTGTCTGCCACAGCGAGCACAGCTGCCAGTTGGGTTGCCGTCACTTCCTCGCCCAGCGCATGCGATACAAGCGTTACACTCGAGGGGGCTAGCTTGAATGCCGACTCCTTCGCGAGCAAGCGGTAGATCGCTCCAAAGTTGACAGGTTCGCCAGAGGTGCGAACGCGTGCAATTAGTGCATCGGCACTCAGGCCTTGTTTGGCTAACTGACGACTGAGCGCGCGCAACGCTCCAATTTCTTCGCTCGCCATGATGGCTGAGTCAATCGGTCAATGAAAATACTCTTTGTCGAGACAAACGCACCTCACGACTCTCGTTTGAGTAGGATACTTGGTACTTATAAAACGGGCGAAACTGACTGCACCTTTCCTCCTTAGAGAACTACCCGAATGAAGGAAGAATGGAGTATGATGCAAACTTCACTCTAGGCAAACCCTTCTTCAAAATCAATGCGATATCAGTCGCAGAAGAGCTATTGTTTTGCCGTCGTTTCTATCCTTGCCACGCCCACGCGCCCACGCGCCCTCAACACATTACAGTAAGACAAGATAGATAAGGTACTACTGTACAGACGGAGTCGTTCTCTGTTGTCGTCTGTCTTGTTGACAACTCCATCATAGGGAAGAAGTTGAAACACGGAAAATAGGAAGAAACGAAACATGGACTTTTCAGGGATTGTTTCCCAGGTGCACCGAAGTGGACGAGAAACCGGGGAAAAAGCACGACATAATTGTTTCGTTTCT
>Ga0307931_1001673_pt1 | contig 14546 bp, 18 predicted proteins | sample OrgLakmetageno47_FD_201816 | JGI IMG/M metagenome (GOLD analysis project Ga0307931, IMG submission 201816) | Saline water microbial communities from Organic Lake, Antarctica - #47 | ecosystem: Environmental > Aquatic > Non-marine Saline and Alkaline > Saline | place: Antarctica: Organic Lake... | reverse complement strand
GGCGCCGGGGTTGATTTGACGCCGGCGGCTGCTGGAGCTGGCACGTACTTGGTGCTAACCTTGTCAAGAATCGCTTTCAGACCTGCCACAGGACCAGCCTTGTCAGCTTTGGCCTTGGTGAGTTGCGCAGGTAGCTTGGCTAAGCTCTCAGCAGGAGCATACTTTTCCAAGATCTCAGTGATGCGCTTCTCGAGATCTTCGACTGATTCGATTTCCTTGGGCTCTGCCGCTGCAGTAGTCTTCACTTGAGGAGCAGCAGCAGGTGCAGAAAATCCAAAAGACGTAGATGGTACGGTCGCTGTCTTGGCAGTTGTGGCAGCAGAAGCACCAAAGCTAAAGCTAGATGATGGTATGGTTGCTGGCTTCACATCAGCAGCAGGAGCACCAAAACTGAACCCCGTAGATGGCTTTGTGGCTGTTGCTTTGGCATCAGCGTCAGTAATAGGAGCGCCAAAACTGAAGGCGGTCGCTGGCACGGTTGCAGGCTTGGCATCGGCAGCATCTGATGCAGGAGCACCACCACCAAAACTGAAGCCTGGAGCCGGCACTGGGGCAGGTTTGGCCTCCGCTGAGGATTTACTTGGTGCGACAGGAGGAGACGCTGCCGATGCAACTGCTGGTGGCGGCTTCACGCTATCCTTCGTCTTGATGCCCACCTTCCCGCCCGCGATAGCAGCTGCGCGTGCTTCGCGGACAGCCCAGTCCGCGGCAATGGCCGAAGCACCGTCCACGTTCTGGGAAAAAGAAACACCGCAGAGACAAGACAAGGAAAAGTTCAGGAGAGGATATAATTTACGCCCGGAGCCAAGTAATCGAAAATTCAAACAAGAGTGCCTAGCTGTATGAAATGAAAATGCATGGGATAGAGTGGCAGCGATGGCGGAATCATTCAAAGTGCAGCTGCTCGTATACCGTGGACGCAGGAGGCGACGCCAGGGCGGTCAGCGCATTGCGCTCGGGCCTCGCCAAAGCAGGTTGCGCCCGCAGGAGCTCCGCTGGGACGCCGTCCCGGGCCCACGTGTCAGCCAAGCGAATGGCGTCGCGGCGCTTCAGGGGCATGACCATGCCCAGGCCCGCCAAGTCCTCCTCGGTGCACTGGCGCAGCTGGCGGCCGTTGATGTGCTGCTCGCGAAAGAGTGCCACGTCCGGCGGGCCGAAGTGGGTGTTCGCCAACAGGGTGCACAGGTCGGTGCAGGACACGTCGTCGAGAGCGCGCCGCGCGCCCTGCGTCGCTTGCCCGTTCGGCGACAAGAGGACCCCGCTGCCGTTACGGCGAGGAGGGGGCGACCTCTGATTGGGTTAGGCAGACACGAGGGCGCAGAGAATATGAGAGAAAGGAAGAAATAAGCTATTCAAGTGAGTATACCGCAGGTATTGTAGCATTACAGATGCTTGGGTACTATATGCTGCATAATTCCCATGTAAGTGCTCTTTTGTGTATTTTCAAAGCAAGCGAAGTAGGCGCTCACCAGCATGCTAAGGGACGGTCGTGTTGGAGTCAAGCGCGATGGCGACGCTCCCGCTTTGCCATGTGACCTGCATGTTAAGGCACGAGAAGGAAATTGTTGAGGCATGGTGCCAGCCTAGATACACACTTTTGAAAAAAAACAAGCAGAGGGGCGCTAGCTGGCTAGCTAGCAAAAAGCAGCAAACCCACCCACCCCATATACTCGCCACACTAATTGAGGAAGTAATCCTCGAGCTTACCAATTCAAATCTTTCCCGAAATTGCTACGGGCCCGCTGCCGATTGGGAGTCGAAGGGCTTCGCAACGAGAGATCCATTGAGGCCTGTCGGTTCATTGTTCGGCCTCCTCCTCTCTAGGCAAAGGTTCTAGTTGGCTATTCTTGGACTGATTTAATGATTTCAAACGGTTCTCTACTCTTCTTTGTGGTCGACGAAAGAGCGATGAACACGCCACACGCCACGTCAAAACAAGAATTGCACTAATATGGTAGATTGATTTTATTTGTTCTATGTCGTGAAGTCGTGAATCATATCAGAAAATGGGCTCTTTCGTTTTGGGTGGCATACTAGCCCTGGCGTGTACGCCAACCGATGCCTTTTTTAGGACGCCGTATGCTCTACGAGCACCAACTCATGCGAACTCGCACTCGCAGCATGGTTCTCAAAGCCGTCTGACGAAAGGGCTAGCGAGCTTGCCAAATTATGGCGCATTCGGTGACGGCGATGAATGCGCTTCAGACAACATTTTCCCACCAAAGGAGCCGTTGCCACTGCAGTCTAGTCTGAAATCGAAGGAGAGCATGTTGTCACCAGCAGGGGACAATGCAACTCCTAAGAGTTTAGACGAGCTCAAGGGTGAGTCTACATCACCACTAGAAAAAGAAAAAAAACTGATTTAAATTGCGACAACTGCAGAATGATTTACTCTCTCTCTCTATGAATGCGTAATAATAGGGCTCTTAGGTGACTTAGATGGTCTCGAGGATGACATGGCCGCAGGTTATGAGGGTTTAGGCGGTGATATGGACCTTGATGCTCTGATGGCGCAACTCCAGGGAATTCAGGTGATTCGATCTACACAACTTCAATTAGCGTAGACGTCACCTAATAGGCCCTAACTATGTTTCCATACGTTTTGCCCATATTTACCTAATTTTACTCAATGCTAATTTTGATTTATGCTATTATTTATTTCGAAAGTTGTGTTACCCTTTTATGGTGTTGGCGTTCTGAATTGGACTGTTGTTGGGAAAAAAAACACACACACACATTCACACACAGGCAGGGCAGGCCGCTGAGGGCCAAGCTTTCGACCAATCGTACGCGGATCAGCCGGGCTACGTGCCTGAAGTGCCGCCTCCTCCCTCCGGCAAGGGCGACGGCTACAGCTGGGCCAGTGACGAGCTCCGGATGCTCTTGCGCATTCCCCTCCCACCCAACTCCAAGGCCAAAAGCGTGAACGTCGACGTGACTCCTACAACCATCAAGGTGGTCCACCGTGCTATGCTTTTGTTGTTTCTAACCGCGAGTGAACTCTCATCCGATTTTGCAGGACGACGACGAATGTGCTTTGTGTCTTCAAAGAAAATTACAAGCTTGCGCTGTAGACTTGACACCTTCCCAGTGAATCTCTTTCATTTACCTCCTTTGAGTACGCTAAATTCAATGGTATTTATTCTCGTAACAGGCAAGGTTAGGCGACCGCGTGCTGTTGGAGGGTAAGCTGGGTGGGAAGTGCGCGCCTGACGACACGTTTTGGGTCCTCGACGACGACGAATCTGATAGCGCTGAAGAGGGCAGCAAGGTGGTTATTTCACTTGAACCTCTGCTTTTGTGTGTTTGCGCGTGCGCGCTCGTATTTTTGAATACGTGTTTCGGTGTCATCACGTACCTACAGTTTTGAGTCTTCTAAACGCCACATTGTGTACTACCATGATAAGCAAGTGTGTGATTTGCATCTCGGTGACACCGACACCCATCGTCATTTATCTCTCTCTTCGAGTGCAGGTGCTGGCAGTAGACATCGAAAGGGCGCGGGGTGCACCCGCATGGGCGCAGTTGCTGGAAGGAGAAAACGACCCGCTGCAAGCCAAGGTTAGTTTTATTTTTTTAGACTCTGTGACAACTGCCTTTGTACTATTACATACCATCACGATGGCTTTAAGATATTACTTTTGTCGCAGTTGCTTTCAGACATTGCGCCAAGTGCTTAGCTACATACTATCACAATGGCACTCGTTTTCTCTAAGAGGGACAAGATAAAGAACACGCAAATCCCTTCCACCGTGAACTTGACATTTTTCCAAAGCTACACACAAGTGCTTCGCACAATTTATGTGTGGCCCACAGGTGACGGACCGCGTATGGTTTGAGCTCGCAGTCAACGGAACCACCATGACCGACCGCATCGAATTTGGGCTCTTTGGGGCGCGGTGCCCTAAAACCGTTGCGAACTTTGTGGCACTTTGCCGCGGCGACACCCCAAGCACCACCCGGCCCGGCCAGTTGCTGAGCTTGAGAGGCTCCGCGTTCCACCGGATCATTCCCGGGTTCATGCTGCAGGGGGGCGACATTACTGCGGGAGACGGCACGGGCGGCGAGTCTATTTACGGAGCCAAGGTATCGCTGAAATTCCTACAATTGAACGATTACAACAAGTCAGGCCTCAAGAAGTCTACGGTGTTTAACTTCAAGCGTATAGTACACTTTTCAGCGCACTGCATGGAAAGTTTGCGTCTTCTTCATTGTCACCCATTCTCTCATTCGCTTTACATGCTATTTTGCTCTGCGATCTTGCCTAACAGTTTGACGACGAGGATTTTTCTTTGGGCCACGCTACAGAAGGCCTTTTGTCCATGGCCAACAGCGGTCCCAACACCTGCGGGTCCCAGTTTTTCATCACGACCGCGCCCGCTACCTGGCTCGACGGCAAGCACACGGTCGTTGGCCGGGTCTTGTCGGGCTATTCGGAAGTCGTGGTGCCTGCGGAAAGCTGCGGGTCTCGAGGCGGTGATGTGAGCGGCACTGTGACGATCACGGACTGCGGCGTCGTGGACGAACACTAGCTTTTTTGTTTCCTTCTAGAGCCCTACTTACGCCTGTCCGTTTTTAATTCCTTTGAAAGCTTGAGAATCCCAATGCGAGTTCGAATACCAAAAGCGGGTACGGGAATCCCGCACGAATGGACTTGGACTTGGACTTGTAAACCCGCTATTTAGTATTCGACTTAGGTGATAGGCAATGAGCACATTTGCCTTAATTTTTGTCGCATTCGAACGTATCCATAATTACATAAAATACGTAGATATCGCTTCAAATCCAAATCATTGTAGGGCGGATTCAAAGCGAGTAGCAAGGAAAGGGGCTAAAGGACCGGGTTCTCCGCCATTGAAACGCAAGCCGGCTCGGTTGTATGAAACACCTTAACTTAAGCTTATGGTGTCATGAACAGCCCGTCTGCTTTGTGCGAAGTAGATTTCACGACGCCACCGCTCTCCTAGAAGAATATATCATAGCGCTTAGTTGCAGTAGTGAATCACGATGTGCTTTTGAAATATGCTCAGTCAAGTCCAGTTGAAATACAATATCTGACTTGGCAACGAGGCAGTATATAGCTGTTCAGACCCTAAAAAGTGTTTGAGATGAATTTTGAAAATGCAAACTACTATAGATTACCTTGAAGGCCGTCCAAAGCGCAAAATGAGGCTGCTCCTTGTGAAATGCGACAGCAGCGGCGTCCTTGTACACCTCCTGAGAAGTTGTCAAAAAAAAAAAAAGCAGTGCAGGAAATGAATTAATAGACATAATATGGATGAGTTTGAGGAGGCAGCGCAAGGTTACAAAATTGCACTGTGACTAGCCAGGAATTATTAAGTAGACATCTTCCACTTGTCAACAGTTCATGCGTCATGGCTGGACGTACATAAAAGAAATATTTGTTCTCGTTGTCCATGCTGCGAATTACGTCAAAACGAATGCACCCAGGCTCCTGTCATTCCAATGAAAGTAAGGTCAGCGATATGACTTGATGATGTTCAAATGATGCAAAGTACAAATCGTGGACCTTTCGGCTGCCAACAGCATCTTTTTCCATAACGTCCAAGAATTCCTGTGTGCGCTCAGGAACAATTTCAGCTTCGACTACAATCGCGAAAGGTGCATCTGCTGCTGCTGCTAGTGCCGTGCTATCCTAGAATGGATAGAAAGCGCATGTTTTATCACTCATTATGATAACTTAGTCAATGGAGCCACTTGCTTTGTGAAGTGTGCTCGTTTCGTTTGAACTACGAAACGTCTAGATACGTTCAAGTCTCACGCCAACATGTGCAGCACGGTTAGTACCTGAGCCCGAGTGCCCACTGAACTCCGAGTAATTGGAGAAAATGCTAGCAAACTAAGTGCGCAGCTTGCATTGGCAACTAGCACGAGCAGTGCAAGGAAAGAGGAGCCGCGTAGCATTTGTGATGCCAACATGAATTACTTCAAATCGTACGTCGCGTAGGTTACGCTGTTGCTGTTGAGCTTTCTGATTTCTGAAGAGTCAGAAAATCGAAGTTGGGATTTTTTTGTCGGGTTGTTCGAAAGCTGGTATCACTCCTGGCATTGGGGCTGAGTTAGACCTTGTCAAAACAAATTATGCTCTGTAGGTTTGTAGTTAGCAGTTTAAGTGTTTCATTTAACATCTGACACAGGCCCCGAAGGACAAAGATTGAAGAGGCAGAGTAAGAAAGCCAACAGGCCGAAACATTTTCGATTGTTTGGAAAGAACTTTAAGATTAGCAAGCGCGGCCCGGAGCCGGGGCTCGGCTCCGGAAATCTTTTTCAATTAGAGTAAGGTGCACATGCCCGAGTATATAGAAGCTTAAGCCCCCTCCTCTGCGGGCGGAAACTCTTCTTTTGAGCTGCACTCTCAGAGCACGGAGGAGCGTACCACTTTAGACCGCTACCATCACTTCCATGGCCACTCGGGCATGTGCGCCTGGTTAGCCCCTTAGGTTAAGTCCGCGCTGCTTTGCTTTTCTTCTCTACCTGTTAGCCTTCTAATTCCGGCCCTTCGGGGCCTGTCTCGAGACACAAAACCAGAATGTTTCGTTGTATTAATTACAAATTTCTGCCTCTACCTCAACTTAATAATAAAATTTTTAGACCCGTGTTAAAATAAAATAGGAGAAATTTGGGCGTTGGGGAAATAGCGGCAACAACACAGCACTCCATTTGGAATTCATATCGGGGATGTGTACCTGTGCCTGATTAGCTTCTTAGCTTTAGCTGCTTTGCTTCTTATTTCTATCACTATCTCTGCCTGCTGGCCTCTTAATTCCGGCCCTTTGGGGCCTGTGTCTAAAAAAAAAGAAATGTTCAGGGCTCTCGCCAGCGTTTGAAGCCGCCTCGCCACGAAAGAGCAATCAAAACAGCAATCAAATCTTTCGACCAACACCAACTGATAAATTCTTCTGAGCAGATCGTGAAAGGCGGCGCAGCCCTGAATTTTCTCGAATGCGATCAGGACTCTCATTCGCAGCCCCGTCTGCCTTGCCCGTGCTGCTGCTGCTGCTGCTGTACATGTTTTCATAGGACTGTGTTTCTAGGTTCCACATTTTTCGCACGCGCGGTGCCGGCCTATTGTCGGCATCACCGTCATTATGTGCTTTGTCCTCGCATTTGGCTTCGCTGCTGCTCTTGTCACCCTTCTTGAGGTGGCTGCTGTTGCTGCTGTGCTTGCTTGGGCTGTGGTTGAGGTGCCGTAGGGTGTCGGCGCTGCTTCGCCGCAGCAACCGGTGCTGCACATGGGAGGAAGACGACGACGATGACGATGATGATGATGGAGGTGGGAGCAAAGTATGCGCAGGGTGGCTGCTCTCGCTAGGCCTTCCTTTCGCTCCATCGTCACGTGCTGACGCAGGAGGGCCGTTGCTCTTCTCCCCAAGCGAGGCCCGTGCTGCTTGCGCTGCGGCCCATTCCGCTGTGATTGAACCCGAGCGGGTGGGAACCATGGAGGCTGCACGCTTGGGCACCGGGCGAGGGCGCGACCGTGGGCTGCGGTTGCTGGGAGACGCCAAGGGGCGCAGTGGGGTCCGCGCCAGCGACTGAGACCGCCCACCGCCACCGCTGCTGCCAACACTGCCGCCGCCGCTGAAGCTGCGCCTGCGGTTGTGCCGCCCGTGGTGCTCGTGGTTGGGGTCGTGGTCCAGGTGGTGCTCGAGGCGCGACGGCGGCGGCAACGCCAAGTCAAACAAGTGGTCCCGAATCGACACGTCCTGGGAGCCCGTAAGCAGCGAACGCGCTTGCAACGCGTAGCTGCCCCAGTACGACGACCCCCAGCTTCCTCGGCTTTCGCTGCCGCTGCGACGGGGGTGGTCATGACGGGGGTGTTTGGTGTCCTGATCATCCGACGAAATCGGGATGGGTTGGTGCTTTGGCGAATGTGGTGGCGTACTCAGCGATGGTGTGGCAGCGGAAAGAGATGGAGCAGCATTGTCCAACGACAGTGGTGGCAACGCTGACTCCCCACTTGGCTCGGAATGGCTTTTGCTCTTTTCGTTGCTGTCGCTGTCGTTGCTGCCACTTGGGTTGGCGCTTTTGTCGTTCGTTGGCCTTGGCCCTTGCGGCGAGAGCGCAGGTGACGCCGAGGGTGACATCGACGACGGCACCGAGGAACCACTGCGCCGCCTTCTTTCGGCCCCAGACTCTGACTCCGTGCCCGACAGCGACGAGCCGCGGGTCTTGCTCGGGCTCCGGGTCACACTCTGCCGCAGGTGGTGCCGCCGCCCCAGTTGCGCCAAGTCGCGGTTGGTGCGGTTGCTCCGGGCGCGCTCGCGCAGCGACGTCATGGCCTCGCGGTTCTTGTCACTGCTGCTGCTGTACTTGTCACCGCTAGGGCCATCATCATATTCGCTGCTGTTACGATCACTGTCCTTGCGCTCCTCCCCGGCGGCGTTCTTCTCATCATTATTATCCCCGTCGTTGGCATCACCGTTATCGCCGAGGAGGGTGTTCCCTTCAGGCCAGAAAACGCCGGGAAAGAACAAGTCCAGGACAAGCCAGGGCAAAGCTTGGAGCAGGGCTAAGCCGCGCGGCAGTTCTTCAGATAAGCGGTGGTGGGCGTAAGTAATTCCTGGAATGATGAGCGTGTGGAAGAGGATGCGAGGCACCTTTGTGATGCCACCCAGACAAACCCGTGGGCAGAGTAAGCACAAATCCAGTGGATAAAAATTTGTACACTTGCTTCAACAATAGCAATATATATAAAAACTGGTGCAAAGGGCATCTGATTTTTAAGGACTCGCTGTCCTATCTAGAAAGGGGGCAAAGCGTTTGTGTGAAAACTGTGGGATCAGCGCGCAGCATCTTGGGCCCCAGCAATTGCCTACCTTCTCTCTGAAACGGGGGACGAGAAGGCCTACGAGAAGTGCTGACTTCGCATACCTGACACCAGGATCCCCAACATAAGAAAAGAGCAGAGTTGGGTGAAATGTCGACCTCGGGATAAATTAGGCTAGCTAGTTAGGCTAGCTATTAACAGGGGAAAGTGCTGAAAGCAGTTGAGACAGCGACATCCAATTAGCTTACCAGTAGAAAGGAAACCAGGAGAAAAGCCACTCAAGGTACTGGCCATAGAGCTGCAATGATCCTAGGACGGCCCAGAAGACCAACAAGTCAAAGTCCACCTGGCAAGCAAACGCACCCACTCGTGAGCGTTTCATAGACACCGTTGTAACAGTTCTGCCAGAAATGGCAAGCGGAGTTAAATCGCTAACCTCGTTATCTTTGAGCCGCTTAAGGGAGCGGTAGCCACCAGCAGCAAAGCAGCCTAGATTAAGGATCTCTGCTGAGAGCCACATGGCCCACTTGGTTTTTCTCCTTGCGAGCCAACTTAGGTCTGAACACGAGCCCTCTTTGGTTGGGTTGGCGTGAAGAAAACTACCTGCCAGATTTCAGATTTCAGATTTTGTTTCCCCAGAAGAGGGGGACCCTTGGGCGAACGAGTCAACGATCAACGATGTTGGGGTTTGTCATCATCATCGAATCATCGATGATGTCATCCGTGTGTGGAGCAGAAACATAAAAAAAGGCATCAGAAAATGTCTGCTGACGCGTTTACGTTCGTACTATAGCTTTCTCGTACATAGCTTGTGAATAGTGGGCGTACTTTCGAGCGCTTCCTGACTCGAAAATTCAAAATGCTTTCTAAGTTTGCTACAGCTTGTGTAGTACTCTTGAATGCCTGCGGGAAGCCTGTACTGGCTTTCCGCCCAGTAGGACTGCCAGCTACTAGTCAGAGACTAAGCAAGACTGGTAGCTCGCACGGGCGGCGCGTAGCTGTAGTAGTTCCTGCTGAACCAATTCCAGTCGGCACAGTGGTAGGCACGGCACGCAACGTTGACCGCGCTGCCAAAGCCTACCCTGCGTCTCTAGACAGCACTGCTGACGGTCCACCGGTCAGTTGTCTGCGTAATGCATACTTTGAAAGCACAGCTGTCCGTTTGGTCTAGGTTTGGTGCTATTAATTCATCATAGTAGATTGTTTTATTATGGATACATATGATTACTTTGCCATACGTATTGAGACTGCATTCAGGCATTATAGATTGTATGCTCAGAATATATTTGTTTGATTGCACGGTAAATAAATTGTATTTGTGTTTTGTTGCCACTCTGGGGAATTAGGTGGACCGGTTAGCAACCTTGAGTCAGTACAAAGCACAAATTGCCGCTGAAAAAGCTGCGTCGCATGACTGGGCAGGGATTGTGGGCTCCGTAGGGCCTGTTGATCTGGTAAGGACGCTCTTGCTTGAGAATCCTTGAAGAGTGGTATTGTTCTTTGTCGAGGCGGATGCGTACAATACTGAGTAAATCACACCTTTTCAAACTGATATGCATGAACTAACTCTTATATCTTGATTAGATTGAAGCACTGCACAGGAGGCTAATGTGAATTGTACCTCTTCGTTCCTTCTGGAACTTCTTTAGGTTGCCGCGGGTCTCTTTGGAGTAGTGCTGTGGTTTGGAGTCCTCAACGACCTTCTGTTCCCGAAAGCGCAACGGCCGGCTGACCTCCTCCTGCCATGGGTCTGCCGCAATCTGCTTGGTAAGCGCTCAAATGATTTATTCTTGCGCTCATCTTTTCGCGGTAGAACCAGAAAAGAAGAGATGTTGGAGTGTTACAGCTTTTAAATGATGCGAATGCAAGATAACTTCCGTACTCGTCGAATGCTCGTAAAATATTTTCACGGATTGTACTGATGGTCTTGTCTTCGTCCTCCTCTCAACCAGGTCTTCAAGGCGATTGGCTGGACGACTTTGCTCGAGGCTCTCGCGGCGAGTATCCCCTTGCGGTGAAATTAGGCGGAGGAGCTCTCTTCGGGACCGCGGGGTTGATTCTGGAACAGGTGCCGTGTTTACGAACAAATGATAGGAAAAGGAATAGAAAATGATAATAAGAATAATTGCAAAAATAGCACAGAGCGTCAAGAAGAGAGTTTCGAGTAAGATGTTTGATGTGGTACAAGATGAAATTGAACGCCTCTTTAATTGAAACGAGTCATTCTTTGAGCCCAGCTTGTATACTTGAATTCCTTTCTGACAGTCTATAGTGTCTATGCTGTTGGTATTGTTGGTATCGTTACAGACGGTCCGAGTGCTCTACGGCAGCGACAGCGGCGGCGGCCTCAATGACGGTGCTTTCTTTGCGTGCCAGCTGGGGATTGTCGGGTGCCTGTGGGCGGGAGTCTACGAAATCGGCCGGCAAGATGTGGGGGTCGCATTACGGTCCCGGGAAGAAGACGACGCACGAGACAAAGTGTGGGAAGAGTTTCAGGTGAATGGGTGGTTGTGACCCAATTTACGTAACTGACAAGAAAAAATGCTGCCCTTTTGGTTGTTCTCGTGCACTTTTGGGAGAAAAAACGATCTCTTAAGAATTTCTCGCTGATGCAAGAGCATCTTCGTCTCGTTCTTGTTTTACAGCGCCGCATGTCTTCTCGTTTCGCTGCTTTCTTTTTCCCCGTCTTGGAAGGTGTTTGCCGAGAAGTACTTGGAGCGTTGCAGCGAAACCACGTCCATCAACCAGGTGGAAGTGCTGCGGTTGTTTCGGCGCACCCACAGCCGCCACCGGAGGCCGGACCAGCCGGGCGCCGCCAGCGACTACCTCCTGGCCGAAGCCCTCCTTTATTGGCACCAGAGCCCGGGTGCTTTTCCTGCCACACCTGCTCCGGCCCCTGTCGCTGCCCCTGTCGCTGCTGGTGCTGGTACCCGTGAAAGTGACGGTGGCGATGGCCGCACTGGCGCTGTTTCTACTGCCCCTGCTTCTGCTACAAGAATCGTGCGAACCCCGCCGCCACCATCGCCTTCGGGCTTTTACAAGGGAATTCGCCTCAAGAACACCTTCACTGGTTTTTGAGGAAGGTCAAACTACAGATGTCCGCAGTGCTATGTGCTACCAGCGAAATTGAACTTTGTTATGGAAAGATCGGCGTTCTTCGCTACCCTTCTCCTGGGTTGGACCTACATCGGCATTCCTATCCTATCCTACCCTATCCGAAATCTCCTTCCTTGTTCTGCTTGCTGCTTGGTTCTTATTTTAGTTCTAGTTTTCAATCTTTAACACAGTGGAAATCATTCAACAGCCACTACCGTAGCACTACCATTCTGCTCGGCCGAAGAAATTTATGAAGTATAATGTACAAAGTCAAGAACACATAACACGCCGCGCGGCCGAAGTGTGGAAGTAGTATAATTGGACAGTACAATGAAACGACCGAGACCTTATGTCCCTCAATTCTCAATTCCCTTCGAATACCAATATCCGACATCCGATAAAAATGAACTAGCATGGTCCACGTTGTATAATTTGAGCTGGTTACTGTGTTATCGGTTTGGGTGTGTCTGACGTGCGCACGTAGCCCTTGTAAGACACGATGGGGCCTATAAATGGGTGTATCACATTCACATCAACGTCCCACCTGCGTGTAAAAGTAGCAGAATTATCAATAGCAACAAGAAGTTTGTGAAAGGACTGTGAAGCGCTTTGAGTAATGTTCGTGAAATATTAGTTGAATGAGGGACTTGGGCTGTTTCACTGCACATAGAACCTTAGGAATGAAGGACAGTACTCTAAAGATGTTAGAGTAGTCTCTTACCCGTCTCCATCAGAGTGCGCTATGGAAGCGCCATCAGCAGTCATGGCGAGGAAAGACGGCAACCGCATTCCGAGCACCCACACCGCCTGTCAAGAGAGGGTGTAGAGTAGCGTGCGCTTGCGTAACATACACATTTATAGTGCGTGCACAGTACAGAAAAGGTGAGGAAAGCTCTCAAAGTAAACTTCGCAATGTTCTTCAAAATGTCTCAATCACCTTGGTAACGTGCAGAAATCCAACTTGGCTGGCACCTCCTGAGCCCTCCTGCATAAAATGAGTTCAAACGAGAATAACGTTCAAATATTATCAATGTCAACAACAAAGATGGATATAGAAGTGTATATTGCAAACTGCTTTTATTTAAATGGCATGCTCATGAGGAGATTTTCTTCTGGTGCGGGGGCGTATTATAGTACCTCTGACGAAGCGGAACAAGGCTCGAGCGTGAATCCAAAAGCAGCGAAGTCTTTGATGCCCATCCAAGTAAAACTGTCCACGGCCAGCTGAGAGGTCTCATCAAAGTACCATCTATATTCATGGGCGCAACATCAAAACTTGGTGAACAAAGATAGCGTCTACCTTCATCAAAATGTTGGAGAAAGGTGAAAGATTTATAAACATGATATTTCAGAACATGGTGCGATTACACAAACTAGCCTATTTCATTGTACCGGCTCTCGAGGTCGGCTCTCGCTCCGGGAAAGATGCGCTTCCAGTTCACGCCTCCGCTCGCCTCGCAGTACTCGGACGTCACCACTGTGTTATCGAGGTTGTTGCGCTGTTGCCAATAAAGAGGTACACATCATCGTGTCAACCTCTATTCTGCACATATCTACTAGTCCATGCAAGAGAGTCTTAAGGCACCTTTTCTGGCGGTGTGTTCGGTGGTAGCTGCCCCAGTGCCGCTACTATCTTAATGCACAGCAACCAATTATTAGTTTTGACGCGATCATAGGTATCTTTCATGCCACAAAGGCATGGGAGTCCCAGTCGTAACTTCTGTCTGCCAGAATATTACATTTACATAGAACCTACCGCTGCGAGCCCACTGCCACGTTCGACCAGCAAAGGCCCAGCGCAATGTCCACCTGTAACGTGGAAAGCTAGCATTGAGGGCGGCAGTGCAGCAAGTACCTGCATGAAATCATGTCCAGCACGCGCATGCACACATGAAGTGTCACTTTGCGGTAAGACGGGAGCAAGAACTCTGGAAAAAAAATCCTGTCTTATGTTTGATAATGAGAACTCATGAAACGGCCGCATGAAACACTGCATTCACAATAAAACGATCAAATGACGACCAACTTGCGGTCAATCATCATTTTAGTGCACTGGACGAGTAGCCTGCCGTACGCATGCTGCATTACTAACCTCGGCAGGCAGAATACGCAGGAACGGCGAATTGGCAGCGGCATCCTCTGTGAGGTCCAATCCGTACGTGGCGCTACTGGGTGAAATTTTCACGGACAGATAGCATAGTTGACCACGATTCAAATGTGTTCTTATCTGCGTTCGACCATGAGCTGCCGCTACATTCGTTAGTCTTGTTGTGATACAAAGAGCCATTCTTTGCTGCGAAGCGAAGCGTCAAGCGTCATTAGCGTCAAGCACCAAACACCAAACACCACGTACGCACTGTTCTAATGTAATACTTTGGGGGCGGTGAGTTGACGGTTTGACGGTTGACGGACGGTTGTGGTTGTGAGTCTGAAACCCCACAATAGTATGAACATCTAGCGTGTTAATTAAGTGCATGGCCCACGTCTCCTCATTCCCAAGTAAGCGCGCCGCATCTCGTTCACCACCGCAATGGCCCCGTGGTGATTATGACGGCCACGAATGGAAGTGGAGTGGAACTCGAACTCGAACTAATATAAGTGGAGTGGAGACCGTATGACCTTAACATTGTTGAGACAGGCCCCGAAGGGCCGGAATTAGAAG
>Ga0307931_1001672_pt1 | contig 14565 bp, 7 predicted proteins | sample OrgLakmetageno47_FD_201816 | JGI IMG/M metagenome (GOLD analysis project Ga0307931, IMG submission 201816) | Saline water microbial communities from Organic Lake, Antarctica - #47 | ecosystem: Environmental > Aquatic > Non-marine Saline and Alkaline > Saline | place: Antarctica: Organic Lake... | reverse complement strand
TTGCTGACTTCACTGACTTTGGCGGCGAGCTACGTTCTATATCAAGTGCATGTGTATACGGTAATTACGGTGCGTACGGCACTGGCCCTGGGGTTATAGCTTACTTAATAAGCCAAAACTTTGCTTACATTGGCAACGGAAAAAATGACGACAACGACAATCAAACTGTAATACAAGCAAACGAAGTAGTTGAATTAAACCGTGCTAAGATTAGATACAGTTCAGTAGATCACAACGGTGACTTTAGAGTAGGCGACTCGTTTTATGTAAATCAACAAACTGGCGAAGTATTCTTTACTAGCGCAAATTTAAACATTGACACTAGCACAGGAATAAGCATTACTACTAACGGTAGTACTACTAACATTACCGGTGAGTTTATTGATACTGGCAATCTGCGCATAGCAGAAAACACTGTATCTAGTGTGTCAGGCGATATTATTCTTGACGCAGACTCGGGCACTGTACGCATTAATTCTACAGGTGCTCTGACTCTGCCTGCAGGAACAACTGCTGAGCGCCCTGTCGCGCCGGAAGCGGGCATGATACGCTACAACACAGACGTTGGGCTGTACGAAGGGTATGATGGTAATTGGACGGCGCTAAACGGTGTGTACGACCTAGATTTAAACACCAGAGTCACAGCAGAATTAACGCCAGGCGCAAACGATAACATAATTAGATTTTATATTGAAGACGTAGAACGCCTCTTTCTGGATAGCAACAAACTACAAACTTCAAGAATCGTAGTTGACGATATAAGTATAGACGGAAATACTATTGCAACTGAATCTACTAACACTGACCTGGTGTTGTCAGCAAACGGAACCGGTGCAGTAGTTATTGACGAACTTGCTTTTACTAATAGTACAATTACTAATAGAACACCAGACGGCGTAATGACATTTGATCAACTCGGAACTGGTTACTTTAAGATTTCCGGAACCAGCGGATTTGTTGTACCAACAGGAACAAATTTCAACAGACCTCCTACTACATTTTCAGAAGTTGGACTTACTCGATTTAACATAGAGCTGCGAGTGCTAGAAGTATGGGACGGATTTACTTGGGTGTCAGCAGCTGGCAACGCTGGCGGCTTATCGGTGACCCAAGCAGAAGACATTGCATTAGGATACATATTAATACTAGGATAAGAAATGGCAACGATATTTAAAAATAAAGTAGTTAAAGATGTAGGTACAGTTCCTATACTAGCAATAGAAGTATCTAACAATGCCAAGACTACTATTGTGGGATTAAGTTTAACTAACCTGCTAGAGAACATTGTATACGCAAGTGTATTAGTACATGACGACACTAGTGTTGAAGGATACTATTTAAAGGATGTAATGGTTCCTCCTAACACAAGTCTGCGAGCAGTAACTAACGGTGAAAAGTTAATATTAGCATCAAACAATCAATTATATCTAGTTGCTGACGAAGAAAATGCATTAGATGTAATAGTTAGTTATGTTGATATTATATAAGGAAATAACATGTCAAATTATATAGGGATTAACCCTGGTGAAATTTTTAACTCTTTGCAAAACCGTTTCTTTTACGGACTACGTCTATCTACCGACGGCGCATTATTTTTGAATAAAGTCGATCAATTAAATAAAGACGATCAAGTAACAATTAACTTGCCGGGAGATACTTCTGAAAACTACGCAGGATTTGAAGAAGGTCAAGATTTTTTTGAAGGCAGAGATATATACGGCGAAATAATATATCAAAATTTAAAATACGAACAATATAGATGGGATAATAGAAACATTTACTATTATGTTAACGATATGGGCGAGTTAGTTGCAAGAGTCAACAAAGTTTTTAACTACGACAACACAGTGTCGTCAGACGGATAATAAATAAAAGACAAGACAAATAGGAAAGCAAATGGCTGATTTTAATATAGATAGATTGAAGTTTAAATGGAAAGGAGAATGGAGTCCGTTAACTGAATATACTATCAATGACATTGCATACTTTGAAGGTAAGTCGTACGTTGCTAAATCAGTACACTCGAGCTCTTCTTCGTTCTATGCCGACTATGGTGTTATTCCCCGGTTCACGAATATTACGGTTGCAAGAAACACCCAAGATACTGCTAATGTCTTTTACATTAACGGTAACGAATCTCCAGTAATTGATTTAAAAATTGGCAGCACTTATATTTTTGATGTATCGGATTCTAGCTGTACTGGTTTAGATTTTAGGTTTTCAAGAACAATTGACGGTACACATGACGACTTTGGTACACTGTACTCAGACGGTGTTCAAATAACAGGTACGTCAGGAACCAACGGTGCAACTGTTACTATTACTGTTAAACAGTCAGCTCCTCAGCTATACTATTTCGCAGCACAAATCACTGGCTACGGAAACAACGCATCGGTTGCATCTCCGTTATGGGAGTTAGTGCATGACGGAGTAAACTGGAAGAAATTGTGGTCTCCTGAATTGTTTTATAATATAGGCGACATAGTTAAATGGCAAGGATATTTGTATCAATGTATCAACCAACACACTTCAACAGCTGATGCTAATGCAGGCCCAGTCGCAGATATAAGCAATTGGAAATTAATTGCAGTTACTGATACATGGACTGATACATGGACTATTAGCACAAATTACTATCCAGGCAATGTTTCTCGCTATAACGGTATTACCTACAGGTGCATTGAACAGCATACATCAACTCTAGATTCTGTTTTAGGTTTAGAGAACGATCAGTCTAAGTGGGAAGTTGTAACAAGAAGTGACAACTGGCGCACAAACTGGCAGACGTCAGTTCGTTACATTGTAGATGATATAGTAAAATACGGGGCTTCTGTTTATCGATGCACGGAAGGACACACATCAAGTGCAACAGATGAATTAGGTCTTGAAGATGATATACTAAAGTGGGAAATTGTATTAAGTGGAATCGAGTACAAATTTGATTGGCAGTCTAGTGTTAGATACAAGAAGAATGACGTTGTAAAACTAGGCGCCGGCACTTGGCTGTGTATTACTGCTCATACATCTACTGTATCTCTAAGAGTAGACATAATTAATTGGGTAATTTGGGTTCCTGGAGCCGGCTTTGAAGCTATGTGGAATAATACAGATAGCTACCAATTAGGCGATGTAGTTCTGTACGGTGGATACACATATATATCACTAACTAATAATGTTAGCTCTATTCCTAGTGTTTTTGGCGTGTCACAAAACACAGGTGACTGGGAATTACTAGTAACTGGGTATAAATTCAGAGACGAATGGGACGTTAATGAAGAGTATAGAATCGGTGACGTAGTTAGAAATTCCGGATATCTTTATCTAGCAGTATCTGACAGTCAAGGCAACTTGCCTAATATTGACGATTCGTGGCAAGTACTAGTTACAGGAAGACAGTGGCGAGCAGAATGGGATAACAGCGTTGAATATTTCTTAGGAGATGTTGTAACATACGCAGGAACATCTTATATATGTGTTAAAAATCACCTATCTACTATACTAGATTCTCGACCAGACCTTGATATTTTAAACGTAAGCGAAGATTTTTGGGAAGTTAATATTCAAGGATCGCTAATAAACGTATTAACATTACCTGGTGATATTAAGACATTTGATTCTACACCGCAACGCTTAGCAATTGCGGTTGTTGGTGACTCATTGCAGGCCACCAACGGAATTCCAGGATGGTCTCCTATGGGCCAGATTCCTGATGTATATTACGTTTCTACTAACGGCGTTGACCGGCCCACAGGCGGTCGTACTCTTGCTAGCTCGTTTAGGACGGTTAAGTATGCCTGCGAGATTGTTAGCAACAACACAGGCACAAGATATGTAATTGATTGGGACTATATTGTACAAGTAATAACGGCTATCGCTACTTCGTCAGGCGAGTTTGACAAAGTCGCACCAGCTCTTATCTCATTGTTAACCGATACTATAGAATCCCGTGAATACGGCAACGTAGACGACGGCGGCGGCATTACTATTAATGATGCGGCGCTAGTACAAGCCTACGGAGATTCTACACTTGCCGACGGACCTGTAAAAACGTGGATTCAGACTTACATAGAAAGTAAGATAATAGCTAATCCTAAGATTTACGACCAAGGCGGTGTGTTTTTAAGTAAGCCTACGTTTGCATCTATTTTTGTAAAAACAGGGGTGTACCAAGAACAGCTTCCAATAAGTGTCCCCAGAAATACAATGTTAAATGGCGACGAACTTCGGTCTACGAACATACAACCTGCTGCCGGATACGAAACTTCGAATATGTTTTACGTTCGGAACGCCTGTGGTGTTCGTAATATGACGTTGAGCGGGTTGCAAGGTACACTTGAAGAGTTAAATGGCTCACTTGAGACAGCGCGTCCAACAGCTGGGGCATTTATATCGTTAGATCCTGGCACAGGACCAGAAGATGAATCTGCCTGGATAACATATCAGTCACCTTACATACAAAATATAACCACGTTTGGCGACGGCTGTGTTGGTCTTAAAGTTGACGGAGAATTGCATAACGGCGGAAATAAATCAATTGTTGCCAACGACTTTACTCAGGTTATAAGCAACGGCATTGGAATTTGGGTTAATCAGAAGGGTAAGTCAGAGATAGTTTCTGTGTTTACTTATTACGCTTACATTGGGTACTTGGCAACAAAAGGCGGCAAGATACGATCAACTAATGGTAACAACTCTTATGGAACATTTGGCTCGAGGGCAGAAGGTTCAAACATCAACGAAGTACCAATTTTTGCAGAAATTGACAACCGTACTCGAGAAGCAGAAGTAGACCGAGTCTATACTAACGGTTCAAATATACTAGCATTTAGCTATGCTAACGCTGGTCAAGATTATACTTCTGCTAGTATAAACATAACTGGCAGCAACGTAGATGCTCTAGCAGAGTTCCTCTTCGACGAATTCCGGGTTGACTCGTTGTATCAAGTACGGTTAACTACTACAAGTGAAACAGATGTGCCCGGTGGTAGCCGATACCAGTTCTTGTTAAACTCAGCACAGGGAGGCGACACTACTTCTATACAGCTTGCTGCTTCTGATGTATCAGGTACTAGTCAAAAGTACGTAGGCATGAGAGTTTTAATAGAATCAGGCAACGGAGCAGGACAGTTTGGCTATATTACTTCGTATAACGAAACATCTAAAGTAGCAACTATTAGTAGAGAAAGTGACGACGCTGCTGGCTGGGATCACGTATATCCAGGATACCTTATTGAAGCAGACTTGGACAATACCACAAGGTACACGATTGAGCCTAGGGTAATTATTGATAAGCCAGCGTTCTCGGCTATTAGCGCTGATACAGATCTATCGTTGCCTGTTCAGGACTTAATCTTTGCAGAGGGGAGTTGGACTGCATTGGGATCAGGCTTTTCTAGTTTAACATCAGTTGACGGAGTAGAATGGGATACTTTGTCACACTCGTCGTCTGAAAATTGGAAATACATTGCATACGGAGACAGCACATTTATTACTACTAGCGGAACCGATTCTACTAATTTAATGACAGGTACGTTGACTACTAGAGCAAACGCAACATTTAACACATCAGGATTAGCGTATAAAGCAGTGCATAGCACAAATAATAATTGGTTAGCTATAGAAACAACACTAGCTGGGGGATCTAATGTTCAAATTAGTAATTCTAACGGCAGCAACTGGATTGATGGCGGAAGCTTATCTGGCACTGGCTACGCTGATATAGCGTATGGTGCATCGTTATATGTTGCAGTAAAACATAATTCAAACCAGGTAGCGACAACATCAACGGGCGCTGCGTGGGAATATTATACGATGCCTTATACTGCTGACTGGTCAGAGATTACTTACGGCAACGGTAGATTTGTAGCTATTGCATCTGATGGCTTTAGCGCCTATAGTTTTGACGGCCAGATATGGTACGAGTCTGAACTAGATGTTCCAGACTTTCAAGGTCTTTCTTACGGCCAAGGTGTGTTTATTGCAATAAATTCGTCTACTGGTGTAGTTGCGACCAGTAAGGACGGCAAAATTTGGGTTACCTTTGATGAAACTAGTACAACTTACTCAATGAAGAGTTCGGGAGAGTGGCAACATGTTGTCTACGGCTCGACGCAAGCAGTTCGCCAATGGTTAGCAATAAAAGACAACTCAACAGATGTCAGCATTGTTCAAACAGGCGCCCAGGCAGTTGCTAGAGCATCAGTAACTAGTGGAAGAATTACAAAACTATCTATCTTAGACGCAGGTAGTAATTATATTACTGTACCTTTCTTTGAGATAATAGATCCTGTTGCTAACGAAGATTCAACTAACGACGTAACCATAGAACTTCGTTTTGGAGATGGTGTTTTACCTCAACCTAGCTTTGTGTCTAGAGGAACTGGTTATAATACTGCAACTGCGACAGTCATTGGGGACGGATTTGCTGATAATTATCAGGAAGGTAGGACATTGTTTCTTAAGAACGCAAGTCGTGCCCCAGGCCCAGGCGACAATATAGAAATTCATGGTATAGATGATCTTACCTTTAGACAAGTTAGTCTTACAGGACTGTCAGGAATTAGTCCTAATCTAAATTTAGAGTTACGTATTTCCCCGGAAATTTCTAATTTTTATTCACCTGAACACGAAGCTGCTGTTACAATTACACAAGAGTATAGCCAAATCAGGCTTACTAATCACGATTTTTTAGACATCGGCACCGGCGGAAAAGAAGTAACAAACTATCCGGGGTTGTATGTATTTGGGGCAGATATAGAAAACGAATTACAACCTGCAAAAGAAGTAACAACTGCTAATGGTGGCAGGGTATTCTATACTTCAACTGATCAAAACGGTAACTTTAGAGTAGGCGAATTATTTGCTGTAGAGCAATCTACTGGAATTGTAACTATTAATGCGGACTTAGTAGATCTCGGGCCGCTAAATGAGTTAAAACTGGGTGGCATTAGCATAGGCGGCACTGAAATCGTTGTTAGAGAATTTAGTATAGATCCAAACTTTACTGCAAACTCTAATAACATTGTTCCGACCCAGCGAGCTATTGCTGAATATATAGCTGGACGTATTAGCGGTGGCGGCTCGGACGCTACAACAAACACGTTAGTAGCAGGGCAAGTAAAAATAACATCAAACAACATATCAACAACGTCGGGTCTACAGATAAATGTTGAAAATAAAGTAACTATAACCGGCGGAGTAGACGGTCATTATCTAGCAAGCTTGTACTATACTGCTAAGTAGTGTCAATGATAAATACAATAGAGATTAACGGAGTGCTAAATGGCTGAGTTTAAATTAGGTAGAATTAGATTTGTTTGGAGAAACAATTGGGCTTCTTCAATTGAATACTATAAAGACGATATTGTGCGAAACGGTGGTAATACGTATGTTTGTATTCAAGGACACGTTGCGCCCGAAACGTTTGATGTACAAGAAACTGTATACTGGGAAAAGCTATCAGACGGCATTGCTTGGAGAAGCGAGTGGACTGTTAGTACATACTACAGAGTAAACGACATTGTTAAGTATGGTGGGTACTTGTATGTTGCAAACACTGCGCACACTTCGTCTGGTACTATTACCAACGGCTTAGAATTTGATCAAGCTAAGTGGGATCTATTCTCAGAGAGTTTTGAATATAAAGCTGATTGGACTATTAGTACTCGTTATAAGATTAATGATATTGCAAAGTATAACGGTATAGTATATGTTTGCACACAAGGACACACTTCTGCAACTAGCTTACTAGACGGACTTGAATTAGACCAAAGTAGTTGGGATATCTTTTCAACAGGTCTTTTCTGGAAAGGCGAATGGCAGATCTCTATTAGATACAGAGCTAACGACGTAGTAAAATACGGCGGGCAGTTATATGTTTGTAATAATGGTCACGCTAGTGCCGGAACACTAGCATTAGGATTAGAAGACGACCAATCTAGTTGGGACTATCTAAATAAAGGAATTGAATACAGAGGAACATGGTCTCCTTCTGTGAGATACAGAATAAATGATCTTGCTAAGCAAGGCGGCGGGGTATGGATAGCAGTAACAGCGCATACTAGCACATCGTCGTTTCAGACTGATCAAGCTAATTGGAATCAGTTTGTTGAAGGTTTAGAATTTGAGGATAGCTGGAACAGTACCGTCGAGTACCAACCAGGTGACTTTACAACTTACGGCGGTTACTCGTACGTTTCAAAAACAAACAACACAAATTCTGTTCCTGATGTAGGGTCTTCAGACTGGGATCTATTTACTACAGGATTTCAATACACTGGTGACTACGAAGATAATGCTACTGACAAAGAATATCTCGAAGGCGACGTTGTTAGGCTAGGCGGATACACGTATCTATGTGTAGCTCGTAATTCAGAGCAACGTCCTCCGAACGAGACCTTTTGGAAAAGACTAAACTCTGGCATTGAATGGAAAGATTCGTGGACAGATGCTGTTTTTTACAATACAGGTGATGCAGTAAGAATTAACAGTAATTCGTATGTGTGTATTTTGGCACACACATCAGACGAAGTTGTAGAAGAAAATAGACCAGACCAAGATGTTACTGGAACATACTGGAACCTATTATCCGGCGGTATCGAAACGAATGTAGTAACAACGCAAGGTGACCTTGTTTACTATAGTGGCTCAGGACCTACAAGATTACCAATCGGCAAACCAGGTCAATCACTAATAGTGAACACTGCTGGCACAGCACCGTCTTGGGAATACTTGGGAAGAATTAATAACGTCTACTATGTAGAAACTAACGGAGGGTTAGATTTGCCCGCACCGCTGTACGGCGCTACACTAGACCAACCATGGAAAACTATACACTACGCATCAGAGCAAATACTCAAAGGTGCATTGCGACCTAACGCAGGAAAAATATTAGAATATAACAAGTCTTTTATTCAAGAAGAAGTAGTTGAATGGATAGATTTCCAAACAGCTAACGAAATTGCTCCGTATACTTCGGCATTTACCTATAATAAGTCGTCGGCTCGTGAAGATGTTGGAAGTTTAGTTGCTGCGTTAATATGGGACTTAACACACAACGGAAACGTTAGATCAAGAGAAGCAGCATTGGCTTATTTTACTTCGCAAGGAGTAAGTACTGTTGCAGGTATCGAGACAGAAACTGTTGCTTCTATTAACTATTGTATAGAACTTATAGACTCAGTTTTATCAAATAATGCACCGTCAACTAATTATCAAGACGAAAACAGCGTAGCAACTCCGATTACTCAAGTGATTAACAACAACTTAGACGAAGAATCAGAAGCACAATCTTTAATTGAGTCGTTACTATTAATAGTCACTAATGCAATAACAGCCGGCGATACTACGTTAGTTCCGAGGAAGATAACAGCCAACGACACAATTTTTGTTAAGACAGGGGAATTTAACGAAGTCCTTCCAATAATTGTTCCGGAAAGCACAGCAGTAGTAGGAGACGAACTGCGTTCAACAAGGATTCGGCCAGCTGGTAGTTTAATTAATATCAGTGACGTTCCTTATAGCTTAGATGCATTAAACAGACTTCGACTGATAATAGACGACATTGTCACTAATACAGCAATTGCAAAAACTACCGGTAACGCACTTACTCAAAATACTTCACGTCCGGCCGGCGGAGCAAGCGCCGGAACAGACGCAGCTAATCTAGTACAGCAAATTTATGATCAAATAGACTGGAGAATTAACAGTAACGGCACTGAAATATCTATGGCCGGAACAAATGTTCCAGAAACAAGTACTGAATATACTTACGCAACAGCAGTACTTGAATTTAACCGAGAGTTTTTAGTAGCAGAGATTGTTGCTTATATTGCAGATACATATCCAGCATACGATTACAACCAGGAAAGTTGTTCAAGAGATGTTAACAACTACATTGATGCTATTAAAATGGACTTAATCTATACAGGTAATTACAAGTCCTTAATGGCTGCGCGTTACTATGCAAACGCAGTACAAGGGTCACTAACTGAAGATATGTTCTATATGCGTAACGGCACTGGATTACGCAACGCATCAGTACAGGGACTAACAGGTGTATTAGCTGATCAAAATAGTAACGGTCTCTTTAGGCCTACAGCAGGCGCGTTTGTTTCTTTAGACCCTGGATTTGGGACCGAGGATAAAGACGTGTGGATTACTAGTAAGTCACCGTACGTGCAGAACATATCAACGTTTGGCACTGGATGTGTTGGTCTTAAAGTTGACGGGAGTTTGCACAACGGCGGTAACGATTCTATTGTTGCTAACGACTTTACTCAGATTATAAGCGACGGCATTGGCGCGTGGTGTACTGGTTTAGGTAGAACTGAGCTAGTGTCTGTGTTTACCTATTACAACTACATTGGCTATCTTGCAGAGGCCGGCGGAAAGATAAGAGCAACTAACGGTAACAACTCTTATGGAACCTACGGTGCTGTTGCAGAAGGAGTAGACCCATCAGAGACTCCGTTAACTGGCACAGTAAATAACCTAGCGTCACCCGCGACCATCGAACGAGTATTAACTAGCGGCGACACAGTTTTAGTTCTAGAGTATGAAAACGCAGGTGTAGACTACTCTGCTTCTACTACTGCAATAAAACAGGCCGCAGCGGTACAAGTAACTGATCCTGATCGTACTCCCGGAATGTACTTTAATGTTATTGGAACGACAGACGGCGCCGGCACTGAGCAAGAGTTTACTATTACAATAACTGATTTGGGCATTGCTGAATTATTTAAGATTGATAACGGTGGCACTGGCCATGCACAAGGCGACACTATTTCTATATCAGTATCTGACATTGGCGGAACCGGAACTGGTTTCGACATTGCAGTCGATGTAATCGGAGACTCAACTGAGATTATAGTTGATGGGAATGGTTTCGGTCTAGAAATCGACAGTGTTAATATACTAGATGGCGCTGTTTTTCAAGTAAGGCTAACTGATCCGGCAGAGAACGTCGGCGGTGCAGGCTATATTTCAAGCCAAGGTGTTGCACAAGTAGGTGATAGTACTAGTATTGCGATTTCTAACACTGACTTGCGAATTAACTCGCAATATGTAGGCATGGCAATTTATATTGTTGCAGGCGCTGGTGTTGGGCAGTATGCTTATATAGATTCGTACAACTCCGGAACAAAGACTGCTACTGTGTCTAAGTTTAGTGATGATACAGCAGGGTGGGATCACTTAGTTCCCGGCACTTTGATTAAAACAGTACTAGACGACACTACTCAATATGAAATCGAACCAAGACTGTCGTTTACTACTCCTGCAAGCGGGTTATACAGTGATACAACTAAAGCCAGGGCTATTGTTACAGATGGAAAGATTTCTAAGATTACAATAATTGACCCGGGTAACGGATATGCAACGGCGCCGACGATGACTATTATTGATCCCAACAACACTGCTGATGCGCCTACTAATGTGAGGATAGGCGACGGTGTATTAGGGCAGCCGACCTGGACTAATAGAGGATCAGGCTTTACTACTGCACAAGCATTTGTACTTGGTTACGGGTACGCTAATAAGTTACAGTCAGGCAGAGACCTAACAGTAAATAATCTAACAGGTGTGCCAGAACCGGGTTCGAACGTAGTGCTTGCTAGCTTACCTGGACAATATTTTAAATTAGTTAGCGTGACTAACCTTTTAGGTTCGGGCCCTTATTCAGCAATACTACAACTAAGTCCTGACATTGGAATATCTAAGGTGCCTGCACAAGCTACGTCGATTAATATTCGAAGAAGGTACAGCCAGGTTCGTCTTACTGGACACGACTTTTTGGATATCGGCACTGGAAACTTTGAAGATTCAAATTATCCAAACGTTCCGAAAAATGCTACAGATTCAGATTCTGAAATTTCCGAGTTTGCTGGCGGCAGAATCTTCTACACATCAACAGACCAAGACGGTAACTTCCGTGTAGGTAGACTGTTTAACGTTGAACAATCAACTGGTATTGCGACACTAAACGCAGATGCATTTAACGTGTCTGGTCTACAACAGCTACAGCTAGGGTCAGTTGCACTAGGAGCAGCTGGTGCAATTGTTACGGAGTTTAGCACAGACGGTACGTTTACTGCTAATTCAGATAATATTGTACCAACGCAGAGAGCAATCAGAACATACATTAATAGTCAAATAGGTGGCGGTGCAGGTGAACTTAACGTCAACAGTATAACAGCAGGTGTTATTCGTATATCAACAAACAACATTGCTACTACTACTAATGCTAGTATCACTGCTGATGCAAAGATTAACTTTAAAAAAGGTGTAGACGGAGTTCCGGTTGCACTTAATTACTTTTTACAACAATAACGGAGAAAAAAGACATGTCTTCAGGAAGACTAGGTGCAGAAGATTTACAAGGCGGTGCATTTACTACAGTGTACGAATGCCCAACAGATACGTTTGCAGTAGCTAGCTTGTCGCTAGTAAATAGAGGAAACTCATTATCAGAGTTTCGAGTAGCTATCTCAGTTACAGATACTCCTACAAACGCAGAATATATAGAATTTGAATCACAATTAAACCCAAAGGCTGTGTTTGAAAGAACGGGCATTGTGTTAGCTGCTGGTCAGAGAATTGTGGTCAGGTCAAGTATTGATGGTACAAGCGCAGTCGTGTTTGGCATTGAAACAGTATCGTCTTAAATGCTATTATTGATAAATAATATTAAATAAAGGAAACAACAATGGGTCGTTATATATCAGTTAACAATATACCTGTAGCTACCACAGTAGAAGCAAGTAGTGCGTACACCGCACAAATAAATGACAGAATTTTAGCAGATACAACCTCTGGTGTATTTACTATTACTTTACCTCTTTCTCCGCTGGACGGAGACACTATTCAGGTTATTGACATTGCGTCGCAATTTGCAACTAACGTGTTAACTGTAGGAAGAAACGGTAGTAATATTAACGGAGCAGCAGAAGATTTAGATCTTGACATTACAGGCTCCATTGTATCTTTTGTTTATACAAACGCAACAATTGGATGGTTTATTGCTAGCGCATAAGCACAAGGAACACACATGGCAACATTAAGTAGCATACTACAAGCAAAAATATCTTCAAACAGTGCCTTTGATCGAGTGATTTCTGCTCAATCTCTTCTCCCTAATGGCGAAACGAACCTGACTGATTATCAGGCCTTTAGTTATAGCGCGGTTGGATCTACCGGAACTACAGTATCAGAAGTAAACTGGGCTGCTCCGGCTGCCGGTACTGCGATCATTGAGATTTGGGGAGCGAGTGGCAGCGGCGGAAGAATGTGTTGCTGTGGTAGCGGAGTTCCGGGTAATCCAGGCGCCTATGTAAGAAAAACAATTTCAGTTAATATCGGTGACACCATTACAGGAACACCTGGTCATAGTAGTAATAATGCTGATACGTTGTGTTACAGAGGACGCAGTGAATCAACCGGAGTATGTTTTGTATCGACTACAGACGATGCAGACGGATGTTTGTGCGCCGAAGGCGGCTTTGGTGGCCAGTCGATATGCGCAGTATCTAGCACGTCGATGTTTTGCTGCTTTGAAGGAGCAGGATTTTCTACAACTGTCGGCGCCGGTGGCGTCGGTTGCGGGATTGTTTGCAACATAGGCGGCACTGCATCTGCTGTAGAGGCACAAGGGTTTGGCGGCGAAATAAATTGCACTGGCGGCGTTTCAAAAACGTCAATGCAACATTGTAATCCGAGCTGTTATATAAACTTCCTACAAACAATGGCAGTATCCCCTGGTATTTTTTCAGCTAAGACTTCGTACGTTACTCCCACAGGTGACTGTCTTTACTCTAATTCTGGCGCGCCAGAACATGCATACGTTACGTCTTTGGCTTCTTTAGCAAGAACCCCAGGCAGTGTACCTAAATGGTCGAGTCCTGCGCAGGGTGGTATATATTGTGCTTGCCACGATAGTGTAAGCTGCCAATACTTTCTGCCAACAGGCGCACCAGGCACTTCGGGCCAACCTGCAGCTAGCCAGAGAAATAGTGGTCTCCGTGGTGGCCCGGGTACAATAAAAATAAAGTTTTTGGAGTCTTAAGAATGGCAACACTAAGTTCGATAATTCAGCAGCGTATTTCCTCACAAGTAGCTACTGTACTTGAGGAGTATGCTGATACAACTTTTCCTAATTACTCTGAGGAGAACATAGAAGATGGTTCTATATGGCTTAAAACAGGTTCCTTTGGTGGCGACGAAGGAGTAACTCAGTTCTGTTGGCAAGCCCCTGGCTCAGGTACGGCAATTATTGAAACGTGGGGCGCCGGCGGCGGAGCGTCAGCAGGTTGCTGCTGCGGTACGGCCATAGCAGGCAATCCTGGCGCTTATACTAAGAAAACTGTAGAAGTTGAGGTTGGTTCTCGAGTATGCGGAAATATAGGAGTTTCTTGTAACGGTCCAGCCGATACATGTACCCCAAGCAAATCTACTGCAACCCAAACTGTTATTTGTTCAGTAACAGGATGCAGTTGTATGTGCGCATCAGGAGGAATGGGGGGGCGCTGGCAGTGTTCAGTTAGCAACTCTATGTTCTGTTGTATACAAAGC
>Ga0307931_1001671_pt1 | contig 14565 bp, 6 predicted proteins | sample OrgLakmetageno47_FD_201816 | JGI IMG/M metagenome (GOLD analysis project Ga0307931, IMG submission 201816) | Saline water microbial communities from Organic Lake, Antarctica - #47 | ecosystem: Environmental > Aquatic > Non-marine Saline and Alkaline > Saline | place: Antarctica: Organic Lake... | reverse complement strand
CCCGAGCAGAAAAACGAAAAGGACGCCCACCCGCCCATTGGGCGTGTGTCGCAAATAGGCCGGGTGGGCGCCCGCCCGGCCCTGTCGGTGGTCCTGCATTTTGTGCTGGCTGACTCCTACATATATGTATTTCTTTCTTGATTCTCTAGTAGCGCGCCTGATTTATAGCGCACCATGGTGTCATGATTAGGTTTGCACAATGGCAGATGATCGACTTGTTTGGAGCGCCTTTACAGGAACGCAGAGTCAAAGTACCCCGCGACCCCGATGATCACGAGATATTGCCGAGATCCTTATTTACGCCTGACTCGATACATGCCATGTTTCAATCCCTCGATATAAATGGCGATGGTTTGGTGTGCGCGCAAGACCTCAGCCAGTGGCAGTCGCAAAATGCAGCAAAAAAAAGAACACTGACCAAATTTGGAAGTAGTCACGCTTGCGATGCTTCCCCGTATGTAATACTTCTCGATGAATTCGTAGCTTTCTTGCACATCTGTGGTTCTACCCCTTCTGTTGATCTGGTGTCGTTGTCGTCGAGCGGCGGTAGAGGTATGAGTCATTATACTAAACGCAAAAAGAGGGTCAGATTTGAGAACGAGAGTTCGACTCCGACCCCAAGCTTTCAGAGCAACGCACTCAGCGAAGAGGGCCTCGCTAGGTGCCTAGCGCTATTCCCCACGCTCGCCTTCGATTGGAGTTCACCGCTCAATTTGGGCAGTAGTAATCCCTCTACAAGCACGATGAGTAGCGCTACCCATCAGCGCCATACACAGGGCACCTTTTTCAATCGCGAAAAGGCTGCGACTTGGTTTTGCCGAATAGATTCGAATTCTAAGGGATGGATCACCGCTGCTGACTTGCGGGTATGGCGGCGAATGCTCCTTCTGGGTAGGTCTGAGGACGACCTCGTGCTTATGTTTTTCCCATCAGATGCAAACGCCAATAAAGCTGCTGCTAAAGCCTTAATTCCAAAAAGTGCACCTTCAAAAGTTCCGATACGCCGCCGTAGTTCCCTCTTTACGATACCATTAGAAACTCAAGTTCAAGGCAGTGGGAGTGCTGTAATTGAAGATCAGCTTGAAATAATGTCAATGCTGAAGCCATGGGAATTTTACATGGTGCTTCGAGAGAACCCTATGCTGGCAGCCGAGTTGTGCGTACAGGTGGCCTTGCTCGACTTCATGATAAGCGGTGGCCACAGCCACAAGAATGGCGCACGCGCTTTAGAGCATCTTAATTTAGATGGCTCCGTGTCATTTTCTGGTCCTGGCGATAGCATTGGCGATAGCATTGGCGATAGTGGTGACCTAGTCGCAGAGCTCGACATTAGAGACATATATAATCCAAGAGAAAGTGTTGTGCGCTCCAAGCAAACAGTCAAAGCTCAGGATGCTTGCTTGCGTACTGTCAATAATGTGCCCTCGGATACTGCAATCAGCGCCTTCATGTGCGTGGCAAAGCTCAAACTGTGCCGGCTCACTAGTGCCTATCGTGAAGCCAGTGCGCAAGATGATTGGATCGCAGCATCTGTGCTTTATGCAATCGACCACACTAGATGTGGTTATGTTAGTTTTCATGACGTGCAAAAATACCTGCAGAGGCACGCAAATTTGCGCAGTGTGAGCCTGGACGATATGTGCTGCTTGCTAGATGAAAATTTCCGCATCAATGATAGAGGTAATCTTGACACCTCAGAGGTTCTTGCCCAATCAGCTACCAAGGATGTTGCTGAGGTTGGTGGTGCAGACCCTGGGCAATTATTAGACCAGGAAGTACTACGACAAATTTTTAGGCGACCTGCCTTTAGCAAGTTTGCAAAATTGCTTTGTCGCTTCGTTCAAGTTCAGCAGGAGTTTACGAGCCGCCAGCAACAAGGAATCAAGACACCACGAAGTAAAGGAGGTAGTGACACTTCATCATCCAGGGGTGGCACCATTCATGTATTCTCTACTCAACCACCGAAACTAATGACCATGAAGGAGCGGATTCATGCGCGTCAGGCCGCAAGGCTTACAGAGGAGCACATTTTACGGGACAGTGACTGCTCTGCTGCTCTCTCTTCTGTTGAAGGTAACAAAAGCCATACGCGTGGAGGTAATACTGCCATCCACACACCTGTGACTCAACGACCTGAAGTTGTGCCAATGTTTGATGCTGGAACAAAGCACAAGTTACCGCGTGGGTTTGGGCAAGTGGCACTGCAGAAATGGTTCAAAGAGCTGGATGTAAATGGAGATGGGCTCGTGACTTCGCGCGACCTTTCTAATTGGTGTGCTGCCGCGAGCTGCCAGGGACTCGTGCATGAAGCCGACCTCAAGTCACTGTTTCACCCTTCCTTGCCAAACTTCGCCAGCCTTTCATTTAAAGCACCGCACATGGGCACAGGTGAGACGCAGTCTCAGTCATCTTCTCCCACAACTATACCTCACGAGGTCTCTGAGAACAATCTTGACACCGACCATGACGACTGGGACGACAACGCACACTTCACATCCCCGAAAGTGGCCAGCTTGTCGATATCAGGCAACTTGAACGAAGTCGAACTCGCGGCCGCTTTAGAGCGTCGACCATTGCTGGCTGCACAACTGGTGTTGATACGTCGCATAAGCCGCGCTGTGCAATTGATGCATCTAGCCAAAGCGAGTGCAAATGAAGCCCTCCGCGCCGTAGCGACCGCAGCCACTGCAGCAAATTGGGCAGCGTCTGTGCCACCAGATCGAAACCAACGGGCGCATGTTTGGGCAGCTACCGCGAAGTCAACCGCTCAGCAAGCTGTAGCTCGAGCCAGGTCTACGGTTGCTGAAGTGATTGCCTACTGTGCACCTAGTGGCCGATATCGTACGAAGATTAGCGGGGAAAACGCTGATTCCGCTGCACGTGAGCTTGAGGTAAAGGTAGAAGAAGCAGATGCTAGTGACCCGCAAGGAACTACTGCCCGTGCAGCGCGGCGTGCGCTTCATGACTATTACTTGATCCAGGCTCGGCGAAGTGTAACGCGTTTGTCAATTGAAGTCGCTCTTGAGGTCAAGTTGCTGGTATGGCGCGAAGCAGACCATTTCCCCAATCAACTTCAGCAACTGCGTGCTCTACTGCCCTTGTCTGCCGCCAGCTCAAGGCAACTAAGCTCTCGCATGGAGGAGGTAATGCCTGTGAAAGAGGAGCCTTTGAGTTTTGAAGGTGTAGCAGAAAGAATTGTGTCCGAATCAAGTGAGCCATCAACAAGTGAGTCTTTGCCGATGTCGACTTATATGGTGTCGGAGACAAGGGCAAAGAAGCGCTCAGTGCCTGCCCAGCAGACGCGTCTAAGAGAGAAATTAGGCAGTATGATGGCAGGCTCAAGTGATCATTTCAATAATATGACTCAAAGTCTCGGCGATGCCAAGGAAGAAAAAACATTCGAAAATATATGCGGAGTGGGAGATGCAGCGCTTGGCAACAACCCATGTTTCGATTCGTCAGCAGGCTGGACAAGCCATCAAGACAGCTCCTGTGGAACCTGTCTCGATCGACGTCAAGGCCAAGCTACAGCGGGGAATGAAAGTCGCATAGCTGTTCGAAACCGTGCAAAAGCAAGAGCTCGCACTATGTCACCGCGACGACTGCATATAAGAAACGAGGCTTCAACTTCGCGTGCAGTACCAATAACTGATACTCTCAGCCTTCAAGAATATGCAGAAGGTGCTGCAACGATGCCAACTGAGCATTCTCGGATCAACCTCACTCATAATAGTGCCATAGAGACAGGTTTGAAGGCACAGACAATCTCACGTAGGGTGCCTGCAAGGAAGGCAAGCTTCAGAGAAAAGCTGAGCGGCATGATGGCAGGCTCGAGCGGGCACTTCAAAAACATGGCTCTATCTCTCGATGATGACGAACGAGGAGATCAAAGTGTTGAAGAAAAAGGCTATGTGCCAGCATTGAGTGCAAATGCTAACAGTCTGCACAAGGAATCGTCAGCAGACTCGACAAGCCACCAGGTCGGCAATGTCGGAACCAGTCTTGACCGACAGCAAGGGCAGACTACTGCGAAGTCCGAAAGCCGCATAGCCGCACGAAATCGTGCAAAAGCTAGAGCTCGCACGATGTCTCCGCGACGACCGCCTCCTCGTGAAATTCAAAGACCAGTAGAGCCTGTAAAAGCAACACCAACCAGCGAAGAAAACCGAAAATTACCTCTTGATCGTTCGTCGCACAATGTCAGCAACTACTCCTTGCCACAAAGGAGCGCGGCCCTCTGGAGTATCTCCAGCTCTTCATCGTCAAGCTCAACCTCAAGTTCTGACGAGTCCGAAGAATATTGTTCTGGTTCTGAAGGCGAGAAAGTAAGAGCATGCTCCATTCCTAAAGAATCCAAAGGCATTCCATTACCAACAGAGCTCAGTGCGTTGCCAACGAGATCACTGTTATTGGATATGCTTGGAGATGTGAATACAACGGCTTCAAATCCAGTCGAAGATTTGGGCGACCGTTTTCTTGGTCCAAAGACAAGCCTCTGAACGCGAACGGCCTTAGGTATTGCTGATGTTCACGTAGTCACTTACGAAATTATGGTAGCATTATGTCATTCGTAATTAAAGAAATGTTTCTGCCGTTGCTAATTCCTAAAAAAAATCGATTCAGCCATTATCAATTTGATGAAAACACCGATCCTTTTGTATGAAATTATAACTAATCACTCAAGATGGCCGTAATGAGGATGATAGTGATCAGTGGTTGTCACCTGGTGTCTATTGTTTTAAAGAATCTACAGCTCGCAGCAGAGGCGAGGGCGGCTGGCGTGAACACGATTGTTATTGTAAGAGCAACTCAGTGCTTTGATTCATCTCTTCCTGGTGGCCTTCTAATTCAGGTCCCTCGGGGCGTGTCTCTAAAGGCGGCATGCAGGCAAGGAGTTCCCACACTGCCGTCCAACACACAAATCGAAGCGCACGCGCGCACGCCGACCTCATCAACCGGTTCATCTGCCTGTTCCCCTAACCCTTAAGCGCCTAAAAGGCCGCCCACAGAGCACGAAATGAAAGCACCGCTTCATAGAGCAGAAAGGCTACACGTGCATCTTGCAGGTCTAACCATGCCCTCTGTGTATGTGTGAGAGCATTCAGAGAAGCGTCGTATTAATTCTATTTTTCCATCCGCTACTAGTTCAATGGTGCTATCTGCTTTAAGAATCCAAGTAGCACTTCTAAAGGCCTATTGGGAGCTCCCGCGATCCACCCCAGCAAGTAGTTGCAACGGGTGATCTAGGCTCCCAAGGTCTGCGTGCTTGAAGATTACACAAAAAACTAATTTTCGCCTCGTTATGTTTCCCAAGTCGAACCTTCGCATGCATAGGGTAAATTAGGCAAGAGTAATGTGTACTTCTCCCCTGGAATGCGGTAAAAGTACAAACGTCCATCTGAGAGGTGCTGCTTCGAGCCCTCGAGCCATGAGTACTGCTCCAAAATCGTTCCCTCAAAGAGGCGCCAGAATAATTCTGTTGGATAAATAGAAAGGTACATAAGTTTACATGTATCCATCCCATTGAGGCACACCAGCACATTATTGATTATCGTTACTCTCCCTCAAATAACCCGAGAGCCAGTACAGCTGTAGCTTGTAGCGACACAAACAAGGCCAGGAAGTCCCTTACATGGCTCTGGAGTGATATCACATAGAGACAATACTGGCTAGGTTCGCATCATGAACGATTCGCAAGCCGTTTTTTTTTTCTTTTTTCGAGCAGCATCATACCCTCGCTGGATAACTACTTTCATCCAGCAATTATCGCAGCCACAGAAGCGCTCCGAGGCTATTCAAAAAGTTCTTTCTATCTGCCTTTCACAATCCATTCACGTCGGGAACAAAGAGCATTTCGCTTTCACTTGTTCAAAGAAAAAAACAGCGTGCACTGTCTGCCTGCAATTGTCTCGTTGAGAAAAAGGAAAAACTTCCTGCGAGCCAGCCATTTTGCGCCAGTAGGGCGTGTGAGCGTGGATGTGCGTGATGCGTGATAACTGTGACGTGTGATACAGTTCAGTGTTCAGTTACTGATGAGTGTTCAGGTGTTCAGTGTTCAGTCAAGGGTATTACCCTTGAAGCAAGCGAATATGCCGCTGGATGTGACCGCAATGCTGCAATTGCTCGAGTGCGGCAAGGGCAACAATAAGAAGAACTGGAGCACCAGTATTACCCTTCGACGCTCGCGCCTGTGCCAGCTTAAAGCTTGCACCTAGAGTAGACCTAGCCAGCGAATATGCCTCTAAATGTGAGCGCAATGCTGCAACTGCTCGAGTGCGGCAAGGGCAACAATAAGAAGAACAGGAGCACAGGAGCACCAGTATTACCCTTCGACGCTCGCGCCTGTGCCGGCCTAAAGCTTGCACCGAGATTAGACCAAGCAAGCGTATAGGCCGCTGGATGTGACCGCAATGCTGCAACTGCTCGAATGCGGCAAGGGCAACAATAAGAAGAATAGTAGCACCAGAATTCGAGTATTCGACGCTCGCGCCTGTGCCGGCCTAAAGCTCGCACCTAGCGTAGACCAGGCAAGCGACTATGCCGCCAAAAACGAGATCTGATCGCCATTACTGCGCCAAGGGCAACCGTGAGAAGAACAGGAGCCCCTAAGTTACCTAACACTTCAGCATTTGTGCATGTGCCAGCCTGACCTACCACCTAGAGTAGACTAAACTAGCAAATATGCCACTAGATGTGTTCGCCATGCTGCAATTGCTTGAATAGCAATGAAGTGGACAGCGCGGGGCTCCTACGGCGGCGTAAGCTGTGCTATAGGCGAAGCTATTGAATAGTTGGAAGCAATTTGAATCGGCGAATTGACCCGACCTTTCCCTTCAGAATCAAGGCCTCTGCTTAGTCGATTGGGCCTCTTCAGGCTTATATCTAAAGGCCGTTCTAAAGGTATTCTATACATTTATAAAGTAGGAGTAACTTCTTTCTCATTACTTGTATTATGAGTTCTTCCCCCGTGACTGTTTGCACCAATGGGAGCGCTTTCCGAAATAGAGCTCCCCCCTAATACGTACTGTACTGTTGTTGGTCTGTTGGTGTGTTTGGCGTTTTTAACCGCCATGCCAACTCTCCTCCTCAACAAACGCCTGTCTTCTTTCCGGTAAATCTTAATTCAATCATCAATCTACCATTGCCTCAATGTCTACTACTTTCGGTCCTTGGGTTTTTGGGGGTGTATTGTGTTTTTGGGGGGTGATCTCCAAGAGAGCCTTCTCAGCTGACGCTTTTCCCCCACAAATACCCATACTTAGTAGTAGGTAGGTAGTTAGGATCTGGTTGTCTTATGTGGTACTCTAATTGTAATTAAATCGTCTCCCTCGAGCTTCTTCTACTTGGATTGCAAAGTGCGTCAGAAGGTACTTCGTGTGCAAGTGGACCTGCGAGGGGAAACGATTGGATCGGCCTAATCAGTACGGCGAGGGATCGAGCCGGGTCTGCACTTCCCAACAAGCTTCTCAACGTGCTGGTCGTCATCGCTATCGCGCCGGGATCGGGATCTGCGTGGGCGATGAATTCGAGCAATAAATCTTAGTTTCAGCAAAACTAAGGCTCTTCGCCCTGCTCGATCCCGTGGGAAATTTTTTTATTTTTCCTTTCACCCTTCGGGAAGGGGGTGATCTCCAAGAGAGCCTTCTCAGCAGACGCTTTTCCCCCAAATACCCATACTTAGTAGTAGGTAGGTAGTTAGGATCTGGTTGTCTTATGTGGTACTCTAATTGTAATTAAATCGTCTCCCTCGAGCTTCTTCTACTTGCTTGTATTATAAGTTCTTCCCTCGTGACTGTTTGCACCAATCGGAGCTAGGGCCAGAGTTGAAACAGGAAAATCTTGGAGAAACGAAACACCTACTTTTGGGGCGCTGTTTCGCATGTCACTCAAAAGTAGAAACGAAGCAGTAAACCAGCTTCGAATTTACGTTTCGTTTCACGTGAAACGCACGCGGAGGGCGCTGGGAGTGTTTCTGTTTCCATTCTTGAAACGAAACAACGAAATCCGCAACGCTCCTTCCAAATTTCCCCGATTTCACCCCCGAACGCAGGCAAATATCGACATTTCCGCCAACGACCCCATAGGACCGTCTTCTATTTTGCCAATTACGCGGTTTCTAAGAGGGGAGTACGTCAATTCCGACTATTTCGTGCTGCTTCGGAAGTTTTTATGATTTTATTTACCAACAAGCAACCGCCCCGAGAGAACTACGTATTCGAAATGCGAATCCGCGACCTGTGGACGAAGCCGAAGAAACGGGACTCGGTGCCTCAGTGTTTCGTTTCCCGAAGCATGAAACGCCCAGGGATACACGCTGGTCTGTTTCGAGAAACGAAACGCCGGCGAAAATCGTGTTTCGTTTCTGTTGTTTAATTACCGACATGTTTCAACTCTGGCCCTAATCGGAGCGCTTTCCGAAATAGGAGCTCCCCCCTAATACGTACTGTACTGTACTGTTGTTGGTCTGTTGGTGTGTTTTGCGTTTTTAACCGCCTCGCCAACTCTCCTCCTCAACAAACACCTCTTTTGTATTGTGCAAGCTGAGCCGACCATATAAGCACCCGACCATATAAGCACCCTTAGTTGAACGCACAGCGCAATAGGAGTGTGCTCATCACTCTAATTATTGCTCACCAACTACCAACTACTGTTCGAGGGTCGAGGGTTTAAGTAAGTAATTTCACTTTCTGGTGTTTTTATTTTGAACCTGTGAACTTACGAGGAGCTCCATCGCCAATGATGACGAAGTGTAGTTGCCCGCAAAGTTTCGGTGAGTGCCTTGAAATAGTTCAACTCACGTAAAGAACTAAACAAGCTTTCGTTCTTATCTCCTACTATCATACATTTCGAATGAGGGTATCTTCCTCTTCTACTTTGTCTCGACACACACAACGCACCGCCGTGCAGAGGGTAGACTCAAGAGTGGACGCTTTGTTGACTGATATGAAGGGATGGCGTTTGTGTGACGGGTAAAGCGATCTTTGAGTGCAATGCTGTGTTTAGCACGGGGAGTTGAAAAATTGCGTGCAACTTCTAGCGAGTTTAGTCATCTATCTATGTTCATTTTGTGGACAAGAATGCTCTGAAGTTTGTTCATAGCTTCTAACCTTCCCATAGTATTGTATTATAAAATGGTTGCTTATCATTTTCTATATTCCTGTTATATTCTCTTTTCCGTCGAAACGCCAAAATAATCAATACAGTTGCAGCGATTCAAGCGGCTGCTTCTTTCGTAGTGATGGCAGCGCACAGCGGGGCCTTCGGAGATGTGGTGCTGTATTTAGCTAGCAGCATAGTCAAGCATATGGCGGCAGTGCAGAACAACGACAACCTTCTGCGCCAAGCAGAACAACAAGCTGAAACGGTGGCGCAATTCGTGCCAAAGTTACCGCAAGCAGAATTAGAGAAAAACGCACAATCTCTCGGGCATGTGATTAATGTGCAAGCGCCCCTCGAAAACCTGGCCCGGAGTTGGATTACGCCGGCGACCAAATGGCTGTCGTTCAGATTCAATCGTGGCTCCTCTACTGCGTTTGATACAGAATTAGCGGCATGCACTGCCCTGGTGCACAAGGCTTGTGAGACTCTGGTGCTTGCAGTGGTCGTAGAGTCATACGCTGGCACTCCGGGCCTGCATAATGAGCTAGCAGAGGGTAATGTCACACGCCGCGCTGAGTATGCTACGACCTCAAAGACACTCACGATGCACGAGCAGCCGCTGGAGGAGCTACAAGACTCTAATGATTCACTCAGGAAAGATCAATTTGAGAGGCACTACGAGAATGCTATCAAGGAGGTGAAGTCAGCGGCGGTGAAAAGTTCTGCGGCAACGGTGAATAATGTGACAAACAAAATTATGGAGCCTTCAAAAAAGCAGAGCTTAAAGGATACACTGGGAAGTTTTTTGGCATACTTGTGTGAAAACTTCAAACAAATGGCCCTTTCACTCAATTATGTAGAAAGCTGGAAATTCGAGAGCTGGAACAGTTGTAAAACTGCTTTTGGATCCAGGTTCTGTTTTCTCCTACTTTATATATAAATTGGTTACAAATATATCATTGTTACTGACAATATCAATAGGTTTCCTTGCTCAATAACTTGTTTTTTTTAATACTTTTTTTAATATCTTGTATTCATAAATCTCCTTTTTCGTGCTTTCGCCTTCTTCTTTGCATTCTTTTACATCTTTTACGCTGCAGCTTGCTTTTGGCCATTGCTCAATTACATCCTTTGCGTCTCTCCATCTATCTTAGATCATCGTCCGTCTTCGGAGGGAGCTGGGCTATTTGGGCTGCACTGCTTGGTCGAATAGGTTCAGCTTTTGCTCAAGGTACAGGTGGCCAAATGCTGCCATCTGCACTAACCACTGCGCCTGTAGCGTGCTATTCGGATGGTACTGTAGGAGACGCCCAGAAAGTGTCTGCACTATATGGTAACTTCAACTCCTTTTATACCCTTCGCAAGGGTGACTATTTTGGCCATGCGGCAGAAGGATTAGGCGACATTGACGGTGATGGTGTCGGAGACTTGGCTGTTGGTGCATTTAAAGACGACGATGGGGCTTCCGGTGCTGGTGCAATATATATACTTCTCCTTGAAAGCAGTGGAAACGTCAAGAATGCTCTGAAGCTGTCTATGCTCTACGGAGGCATTAGCGCGTTCTACACCCTGAAAGATGGTGATGGATTTGGTAGTTCGATTGCGTCGTTGGGCGACTTTGACGGCGACGGGGTGGTAGACTTGGCCGTGGGCGCACTCTGGGACGACGATGGGGGCACAAGAGCTGGTGCGGTGTACGTGCTATTCCTCACTACGAGTTTTGACGTCAAGGGGGCTCAAAAGCTCTCCATGGACTATGGCGACTTTAGCACTTTCTACACTCTCGACGATGGTGACGAATTTGGCCACTTGGTGGCGTCGCTCGGTGATATAGACGGTGATGGCGTGGAAGACGTAGCTGTAGGCGCCCGTACGGATGATGACGGTGGCAACGCTGCAGGCGCAGTGTACATGCTCCTCCTCGACAGCACCGGAAATGTCAAAGATGCGCAAAAGATTTCCGCTCTATACGGTTCCTTTAATGCCTTTTACACCCTTGAAGCGGACACGATGTTTGGTAACAAGGTCACGTCGTTGGGCGACTTCGACGGTGACAATGAGGTGGATTTGGCTGTGAGTTCGTACAGAGATAACGACGGAGGCACTCAAGCAGGCGCAGTCTACTTGCTCTTCCTCAAGAACGATCGGCATGTCAAGGACGCCCGGAAGATTTCCGTGCTGTATGGCAACTTAGATTCCTTTTACACCCTAGAAGCAGAAGACCATTTCGGCAGCTCGGTCGCAGCGCTGGGAGATCTTGATGGTGATGGCAATGTGGACTTGGCTGTGAGTGCTTATCGCGATGACGCTGACGGAAGTTTTAATAATGCTGGCGCTTTGTATATTCTTTTCCTCAATGCAGATGGGACTGTCAAAAATGCACGAAAGATTTCCATGTTATACGGCAATTTCAATTCATTCTACACGCTTGACCCCTCGGATAGTCTAGGTCATTCGATAGCCGCACTTGGTGATATCGATGGCGATGGCGTGATGGACTTGGCTGTCGGTGCCTTCGGTGACGATGATGGTGGAGATGTTTCTGGTGCGATGTATGTGATTAGTCTGGAGAAGACGTATTGCGAATCAATGCCCACTAATGCTCCGACGCCTGTGCCTTCCCAAATTCCCTCTCCAGAACCTACGCTTGTGCCTACACCCATCTCGTCCCCAGAGCCCTCATCTGTACCCACGCCAGCACCTACTGCGTTGCCATTACTAGCACCCTCTGCAATTCCTACGCTGTCACCTTCTCTTGTCCCATCACTGGGGCCCTCGCTACTTCCCTCCCCTGCACCTATGCCAGTTCCATCATCGATTCCTTCTATGTTGCCCGCACCGGCGCCGTCTCCAGGGCCCTCCAATCCGCCTACGCAAAACCCTACAGTTGTGCCGTCGCACTTACCTTCTAAAGGACCCACCCTAGTTCCTACTCTGGTACCTACGACAAAGCCATCATCAGTGCCGTCCTCACTGCCGACGCCAACGCCTTCGCCATTGCCATCGACTCTACCTTCAGCATTGCCCACTTCTGTACCTACTATTGAACCATCGCAAGTGCCCTCCAATCCACCTACACACAACCCTACTGCTGTGCCGTCGCAATTACCCTCTAAAGGACCCACCCTAGTTCCTACTCTGGTACCTTCAATCAGGCCATCATCAGTGCCGTCCTCACTGCCGACGCCAACGCCTTCGCCATTGCCATCGGTTCTACCTTCAGCATTGCCCACTTCTGTACCTACTATTGAACCATTGCAAGTGCCCTCCAATCCACCTACGCACAACCCTACTGCTGTGCCGTCGCAATTACCCTCTAAAGGACCCACCCTAGTTCCTACTCTGGTGCCTTCAATCAGGCCATCATCAGTGCCGTCCTCACTGCCGACGCCAACGCCTTCGCCATTGCCATCGGTTCTACCTTCAGCATTGCCCACTTCTGTACCTACTATTGAACCATCGCAAGTGCCCTCCAATCCACCTACGCACAACCCTACTGCTGTGCCGTCGCAATTACCCTCTAAAGGGCCCACCCTAGTTCCTACTCTGGTACCTTCAATCAGGCCATCATCAGTGCCGTCCTCACTGCCGACGCCAACGCCTTCGCCATTGCCATCGGTTCTACCTTCAGCATTGCCCACTTCTGTACCTACTATTGAACCATTGCAAGTGCCCTCCAATCCACCTACGCACAACCCTACTGCTGTGCCGTCGCAATTACCCTCTAAAGGACCCACCCTAGTTCCTACTCTGGTGCCTTCAATCAGGCCATCATCAGTGCCGTCCTCACTGCCGACGCCAACGCCTTCGCCATTGCCATCGGTTCTACCTTCAGCATTGCCCACTTCTGTACCTACTATTGAACCATCGCAAGTGCCCTCCAATCCACCTACGCACAACCCTACTGCTGTGCCGTCGCAATTACCCTCTAAAGGGCCCACCCTAGTTCCTACTCTGGTACCTTCAATCAGGCCATCATCAGTGCCGTCCTCACTGCCGACGCCAACGCCTTCGCCATTGCCATCGGTTCTACCTTCCGCATTACCCACTTCTGTACCTACTATTGAGCCATCTTCGTCAGTTCCTTCATTTGCGCCATCGCTGACCCACACACCTGCGCCGTCGAAGCAGCCTGACTACACACTCCGATCTGAAGTAAAAATTGTTTCGTTCGTGTGCCCACATATGCACATGCTTGTTATTGTTTTTGCTAGAATGTCTATTGTTCTATTATCATCTTTCTCCAGCATGCCTTTATTTAAAATGTACGCTGCTACCAACACAGGTCAAACTGATGGCTGCTTCAACAGGGCTTATGTTGCTGATTTTTGCAAATGCCCTCGTGTGCGCGGGACTAGCGACCAGACACATGGTGCTCTTGTCATCCAAACGAAGTGGACTTGATTCGCCTTCTTCAGTGAAGGACCTGATGCGGTGAGCCTCCTCAACATGTTGAAGTTTCGACAAATACCTTACGTGTGTATTAGTTTCTATCTCCTCACTTACATCTTTTCAATTCTACTGCGTTTAGGTTTGCCCAATGGCATATGATTGCCTTATTCGGGGCATCTTCTAAGTCGTCTACTGCTTCTGATGCGCATCGCCGTGACCATAAAAAAAGCGCGCCTAATTGTTTCAGCAAAGACTCAATTCACGCCATGTTTCAAGCTCTCGACATGAACGGCGACGGTTTCCTCTGTGCACAAGACCTTGATCGTTGGTTGAGGCATGAGACTTCTCCATACAAGCTGCATCTTGACGAGGTTGCAGCTTTCCTAAGCACAGGGATATGTGACGACGGTGCCAATCCAAACCAGTCACAATCCTCAGGGAATGGCGACAAAAGCGACAGGCTCAGCGAAGCAGGTCTTGCCTCGTGCTTGGCCCTTTTCCCCTCTCTAGCTTTCGACTGGAAAGCCCCGCTTTCTTCAGGCTTTGCAAGCAGCACCAGCAGCACCACCTCCACCACCTTTCAGAGCCATTTGCCAGGGAATTCTTTCAATCGCGAAAACGCGGCAGTCCTGTTCCGCCGCTTGGACTCAGACTCAGATGGGCGGATCACGGCAGCAGACTTGCGGGTTTGGCGTCGAATGCTCTCACTGGGACGCTCCGAGGATGACCTCGTGCTGAGCTTCTTTCCTGTGAATACTGATGCCAAAACTATTCCTGCACCGCAGAAGGCCCAAACGCGCCGCCGTAGCTCCCTCTTTACGACGACATTGGAAAGCCAGGCTCATGGCCGTGGGATTGTGGTCCCTACTCATGCTGCAAAGGAGTTGCCTGGATTGAAGCCATGGAAATTTTACATGGTACTTCGAGACAACCCTTTGTTGGTCGCCGAATTATGCACGCAGGTCGCACTGCTTGACTTCATCGTGCGTGGCGGGCACCATGAAGATGTCAACCAAACAGGCACTGACATGACTAGCGGCGCACTTTCGTCTGGCATGGGTGATGATAGAGACG
>Ga0307931_1001670_pt1 | contig 14566 bp, 15 predicted proteins | sample OrgLakmetageno47_FD_201816 | JGI IMG/M metagenome (GOLD analysis project Ga0307931, IMG submission 201816) | Saline water microbial communities from Organic Lake, Antarctica - #47 | ecosystem: Environmental > Aquatic > Non-marine Saline and Alkaline > Saline | place: Antarctica: Organic Lake... | reverse complement strand
CATGCTACGAGCACACCTGTTATGGAAACTTCGAAGGCGCTTAAATAAATCTTCACGCAAGGACCAAGCTTCACAACCGTAAAGTAAAGTAGGCAAGATAAGAGCCTTTTATACTTCACCCTTAAGTCCCTCCGAAAGATACTTGTCAGCAAAAATGTTTTATAGGGCGCCAAAAGCAGCCGTCGCTGATGACGGGTAAATGAGGGGTTTAATTCATATCGGGTAACCCTTCTTTCATTTGGGTTATTTGCACCACCCTACACTGCTTGGGTATATACGTAAAGTACAGAGTACAAGTTCAGGTGCACGCGCGATGCACGGTCCAGGATAACTTGCTTCGGTATCTGTACAGCAGGTGTGTGCTCTTAGCTCTTAGCGCCTTGGTGCGCGTTCTTGAGGTGCCCGTGGAAGAGCTACCCTTGCAGTGCCCGTGGTGTGTGCCCCCTCCTGTGCCCGTGCACAGAAGCCAATGCTGCGGGCAGAAGCCAAGCGGTGCTGTAAATTCATAACGGAAGGGTTCATCATCTGTCGGTGGCCCAAAGTTCCTAGGAATCCGTTCCCTCCCCTGATGCCCACCGTGCATGAGTGCATGGCTGTGTCTGACAGACGGGCCGTGGGATATTGTCGCCACTTTTGAAGTCCTACAGTACGATTCTGGATTCATAGCCATGAGCTCCGGTGTCAGAGTTCCGTCGGAGTTTGCAATCCATACTCTCCTCGAAATCATCCTGGACAACCACTCACAGACAAAGACTCATGCACGGAGTTAATTTAAACGTGTTAGCGGAAAGGCATGCCGCGTTAGACTTCAAGGCGACGCGACTAAGAGCCCGTGCGGAGGATGCTGCGCCAAGAATTGGCGCCTCGAACGTGATTGAAAATTGCACGACGGGTCGTAAACGACCGGCGTTACTCTAAACACCTTACCTCATTAAGTCTGAGATCCCGGTTGCACTCGAAGCGTTTATAGCTTCGAAGGAGGTGCTGGTCCGCCGCCCAGCACCTCCCGGCATTCGCCCTTTTTGGAAAGAAACGGTCAGTACAGGGTTTACCAGCTGGCATCATTCCTCCGGCCAAGTCATGTGTCACGTCCCAGGTCCACGAGGCATTTCTTCGGGATATTTTTTTGCCCCAGCAGGGCACCGTCTCAATGTTTTTCTCAGGCGTCGGGCGTCGGACGCTAGCCGATCTCAGCAGCATCGCCTGTCCTCTGTCCTCTTTCTTTCTAACAGAGTACCAATCACGTGGCTATAATTGCTCCTCCGCTCCAGAAGCTGTACCTAGCTAGCGAGGTAGATCTGATAGATTATAATATATTCCCCAAAATAGCAAAGAAACATCAACAAATAGCACAGAGCTGCGTATTTATGAATCCTCCAGAACAAGACTGACTAGACTGATGAGTGTTTTTTTACGTTTGTTATACAATATATATCTCTACTCTCATGAACCCTGTAGGGGATCAATTCTCCTCAGAAGGAGGCATAGGCTTCGAGTACGTCCGCGATCTCCATTCTGACCTATCCTCTGCTGTGGCACGACGCCATTCCTCACAGTTGCCCGGTGGCCCTCTGCGCTTTAGATCCTCCTTTGTGGCTCGACCCCATATCATCTCCAGGAGTGTGCTACCCAGCCAGGAAGCAACTGCCGCGGCGCCCGACTCATAGGCATCCGACAGCCCAACGAAGAACCTGATTGTGATAGTATCGTAACTGTCTGTAGTCAGTCTATAGGCAGTTAGTTGCTGGTGAATGGCAAACCGGGAAGAGCGGGCCACTTTAAGCCGCTATTATCACTTCCATGGCCACAAGTGCATTTGCGCCTGATTGGCTCCTCGTCTAATGCGAGCTAAGGGCCCTTGAGCTGAGGGCCCTTCATTTTCGAGCCTCCGGGCCTTGCGTCAAAATATTAGTTCCCTGTCTGTTGGTCACTCAACTACGCCACTACGTGATTATTTATAAAGGCACTTAGTAATCCCTATAGAAATGAATAAGGAGGGCAGCAGATTGACTTGCTCTTCCGATAATGCCAGTGGCGCTTTGCTTTCACTAAAGCAGTTTCGAATTGGTGGTTTGTTGGTGCTACTCTTAGAACTTCAGCACTCCAACTCAAGCCCCCTGGGATTGGATTTGATAAGATTATACACCCCAATTGCAAAGAAACATTCACAATTACAATAGTAGAGAGGTACGTCTTGAATAACAGTGAAGTATAAACGCTCTAGGCCTTCAGCCGAACTCACTAATACATACTGGTCACACTGCCATTTAGGTATATGGGATTGTGGAGGAGTGGAGCAGGAAGCAGCCGGCAAGAAAACAGAGAACTGCCTAATCAAGAAAGGAAAGAATTTGATAATCTCAATTATTATAGTACTCTGTTTTCGTTTTGGCATTCCAGCACTAATACTTTGGAAATCTCCAGGCCTTAGTCCGAGTAGACACTTTTCTCGTCCTGTCACTACTTCCCTGCCTATCGCTTGCCGAGCTCCCAGTCTCCTCATCTTCGGTAGCACCCTGAATGATGTTTACGCCCATCCAACGCGCAAGGTGTTGCTGCTTCAAACCGTACAAGGCGCAGAGATTTTGCAGGCGGACCGTGAGATCAGCCACCTGTAGAACCCAAAAAGATAAGAGGTGATGCACCAAACCGAGCTTTGCTTCTAAAATATGCAGCCAATTCAGTTTTGGGAACATAAGGGGCTTTCGAGTTGTAAAGAAAAGTGTGTGGGTGTGTTGGCACCTCGCTGTCGCTGCGAAGCTTCGAGCGCTTGACCGCTGCGACCATCACGTTCTTCGCCGTGTGCTCGCCCCCAATGAATTCAAACACTCGCACGTCGTAACCTGCCATTTCCAACAACAGCGCGCGCACCTGCACATAGTGGTTTGGCTCGCAGGTAATAGGACAACCCACGTAATGATACCCCCACGAGTTGTTATTTTCGAGGTGGTTCGAAGAATGCATGAAATCAGTATACACATAGAATGATTCAACGCAAACAAATCATCGAATCAATGCCAGTATACAAGTTAAAATATTACCGCGTCAGTGGCCATTTCTGCGTGCCTTTCCCTCAAGGTGCCAAACCTCAACACGTCCGCCAACGGATGCAAAGCTTCACTTCCTTCTTCTTTCGACGAAAACGAAGCACTAATAGAAGAGGAAGCAGACGAGGCGGCGTTGAGCTGCTTGCGCACTTCCTTGTGGCAGCAGGGTGCGGTCACGATGACATGGGCTCCCCCCTGTAAGCCAGCCCACAGGGCGTCGTCGGTGGCCGTGTCACACGCGTGAAGGGCTACCAGCACTTCTAACGGCGGCAGAGACGCTGCTTCATTTTCATTTGACTCTGCGATGTCCTCGTCTTCATCGTTGTCGTCAGCGCTTATCGCAAGGTCCGTCGTCATTTTTACAGGATCAGGTTCGTTGTCATCTATACCGATCGACCCTTCAGCTTGAGCGTGCACGTAGTCCGCAATGGCAGCTTCTTCGAAACTCAGACCTTCAAAGATCCCTGGGTTTAAGCCACGCGCAATCTTGTTAGTCTCTTCGACTAAATCGTGCCGCAGCTCTACCCCTACTGTCGTCACTGCCCACCGTGGCTGCTGCTCCTGTTTGGCACCAGCATCAGTGGTGGTGGTGGTCGCAGACGCGAAGTAAGCGTGCGCTGCAAACGTCAAGTAGCCGCGCCCGCAGCCAAAGTCCCGTAAGTTCAGCGGCCTCTTTTGATTTGTGTTGCCCGCTTCTTCGTCCGTCTTGAGCCGATAGCGGCGATCCTGCGCGTCAGCGTCGATCACGAGACCCTCTAGCACTTCCACGAACTTTTGAATTTGCCGTAACTTCGGTGCCATACCAGCAGACGGCTTCCCTGGTCAAGACACGAAGGAATACACATCCAAAGATAACATAGACGTGAATCCAGCGACATAACACACACAATACAGCAAACAGATATGGTAATATACGACGAGGAATAGTACTAATATAAAACTTAATACTCGGACCCAAATAGTTCTCGATGACAGCTTTGTTCACCAGCCGTTACATGAAATGATATATATTGCTTCACTGCCTATTGATGATGTACTTCCTACCATCTGCTTTGGTGACGCCGAGGCGCTGAAGGAAGAGCGACGCTGGTGGAACGGGGACCACTTTGGCTCGATCGTGGCTCTGCAATTGCACAACTGGTTGCTTCGTTGCTCCCAATGCGCTGCTACCCTCACGATTGCCTTCCTTGCCATCAGCCTCACTGGGCAACGATTTTTTGGATAAAGGCTTGAGAGACGGCTTGAGAACTGCAAGTTTGCCAGACCCACTCGCCTTGAGTTTCAAGTCAACGTCTTTCGCAGTGGTAAAGAGCCTCGCACGCCGAAAGGCAGATGGCCTAATCAAAGACTGCAGCACAGAAACCACCTCATTGTCTGCAGCCAAATTGCCTCCTTGAAGTTTGGTTTTCTCGTCTTCCCAGTTATTGCTACGTGCTGCTTCTGCTGTGCCTGTACCCCATACCGATGCTAGAGCAGGCCCCAGAGGCACGTTTTTGGTTACGTCCCTGTGCTGGTATTTCAGCAACAGCTGGAGATGTGGGCCTGATTTAAGAGCCACTAAGCGCCCGTAAACAGTCATTAGCCTGGAATTTAAAGCAATCACAGTTCAAATAGGGTTCTAAATGAGGGGTGGGTCGTCATTTCATCATAATTGAAGCAGATTGCATTTATAAGGTTTAGGTGAAAGTTCAACGAAGTATGCGATGACCAATGTGTCGTGAGATACGTTCGACAATACTTCTATCATTAGAACAGCTATACAAACAAACCGGTAAAGAGGGTCATTGAAGACGCAGGTAGCATCATCGTCGACTGTCTCTGCGGAGTTGCTGCTGACCGTGAGCTTCAAAAAAGAAGCATCTGCTAGGCTGTCTATGATAGCTTCGTAGAGACCTGCGTCTGGACTAGAGGTGGCTAAATTATCCTTTGAGCTAGAAAACACATAATTCGCACGCGTAGGCAGCCGTGCCGGTACCCACGCTTGTGCCTGTAGCAGGAATAATAGTAAGCAGAGAAGTCCGTGCATTTTTGTTGATGCCATCGTCCCAGACCTCAGATCAGATCCGCAGATTATTCAGATCTTGAGGATCTACAGGGGAGAAATATAGCAATTGACAGCATCCTCTAATCTCAAATCTCTAATCCCAATCCCTTCCTCCATGCTCCATGCCGATAATGAGATGAGCCTTCTTTGTCGTTCGTAGATATCTCAATAGGGTTAAAGCTGGCATCTTCCTGATGATCAACAGGACTGTTTACTTTGGATCAGCAGATGCATATAATACGAGAAGTCAGTAGCAGCACATACATCAGACATCAGAGCATTAGAGCTCAACTAAAGCCCAGCGGGCAAAAGACCCTCCCATTTGCAAACTACTTCGCCCTAAGCCCTTGCGCTTGTGGTGCTTCCATAGATTCCAGCAGAAGAGCAAAGACAGGCCCCCTTCTGCATGCGAGGGCCATTCTATTTGTACTGCACGAGGCGGAGTTGTTTGGACCCGCCATAGGACTGGCTAATTTCCCGCACCGCACGACGGGCTTCAAAAGGCGTTTCAAACGCAGCTACTAACGCATCTGCGCCCACGGGGGGTGACACTAATGCGCCCAACGCCGGGCGCCCGTCGCCCGCAGCTAAGCGGTACTCTCGCAGCAAGTAGCCAACTTCGTCGACGCCAAACCTGCACACCGACATACGCGCGTATGTTGCGTTTTCGTTATACAAACAACCTCCATTCGAGTAACAGCGAAAGAAGGAAAGAAGAGTCCTTGAACTCAAAGAAAGGTCTACAGAAGTACGAAGATTTTCACGTGAAAAAGCGCTGAAATTCTACGAGCTTTTACCGCAACGGCGTGTTCACGAGCCGCACCACTCGGTCATCGAGCATCAATGGCTCCGTGGGGTGCGACGCAGCCTCTTGCGAGTCTCCGTCTCCATTCCCATTGCTTGACGGTGACGACGACGACGTTAATTTGCGTGCAGTGCGCGGCTGGTTGTAAGCACTGCTGACCGCTCGCTCGGCTGCCGCAATTTCCGCAGCAGTGCCGAACGCCTGCGCAGTGGCGCGGCTCGCCGTAGATACCCGTACGGTCAACGAATCGATCTGTACATCATTCATAGCATTGATAAATTGGTCTATGGATATAGATTTGTACATCATTGCAAGACGGTTCTAGCGAAGGAAAGGGCTGGCTTAAGGAACATTGTCTAAGCTCACGTCAAACAAATTTGACAGATACTTTGCCTCTGTTGTTAGGACTTCTATGCGATTAAAGCTAGACAGTGACGACAACAAGCAGCAATACGAAATGAAGCGAAGAGGTGAAAAAACAAGGGCCACGTACCGCAGCTGTCGCTTCCTTCGCGCCAATTCCCTGCACTATTACGGACTTCGAGCCAACCTGAACAGTTACCAATGGTGGCGTTCAATAGTGGTTAACGGATCTTCGCCCAAATTGTGCAAACGATCGCACAGCCAACTCTTGATCCCTCTATCACCTTGTTAAGTGGCCCACTAGATCGCATCAACTCGAATGCACCCGCTGCTACTTGGGCGTCAGTGAGTTGCAAGAGCCAGTTGCCGCTTGGCATGAGTTTGTGGTCTAGACTAGGGTAGATGCGATGCCCCCCATCGGCGAAGCTCGGATGTCCGCCCAAAGTCTTCGCTACAAATTCTGACACATCATCTCGGTTCGAAAACAATGGCAAACCTTTAAGAGCTACGTATAAAGACCGCCTACTAGCACCTGCCTTAGACAGTCCACGCGAAGCCATGGTCGCAGTCGCTTCGCTTCGAGTTCCGCGAGGATTTTTCGTCAAGCACATCAATGCTCTAATATAGTACTACCCCATAATGTGCTCAGCTCACATTCCAGGCAAATCATTTTTTGCAGTGATTTGTAAAACAGTCTCGAATTTAGTGACAGACATACTAGTAGTAGCTTCGATATCTTGTCATCTCGTGTCATTACGGTGAGTTCAATGCCGACGACGTGACAGATTGCGCCTATTATACTGCGAATGTAGAATTGGAGTTGAAGGGTCACTTTACCCATAGATTCGCAGTCTTGTGCTTCGTGAGTTTAGAAGTGTCTTCAAGGTCACAGAGATATTGCACTGCTTCCTCATATAACGTATTTTCTGCATTTCGACATTAACCCTAGCGACTTTTGTTGGCTTATTTGACCAGAGTTTAACACAAATGGCGCCTGGAAATGCAGCTGCACGAGAAGCTGGCTTTCAAAAGATGTAAGTTCTCAGTTTTCCTGCAAAGTTTCCACTACTGTTCCTCGGTTGCATTCCAGTTCACCTCCGCGCCGTCGGAGATTAAGGCTTGCTCTGACAAAGATTGCATCATCGCCACTTTCCATAAGCAACTAAATACCTTGTTAGGGTGAAAAATCGATACTTTGATTTGATTTCACTCATTTGAAGCTCGTCGTAATACCTTCATCGCTCTCAACAATAATGCATGATAGGACGACCGCTGAAAACGGCGCCGTCGGAGTCTTAGCGGGAACCATTGAGGTCGCAATTCTGCAACCCATGCTTTATTGCAAAAACGGTGAGTTATGATTAATATGCAAACAAATTTAATTTTCGAATGATGAAGTGGCTCTTGCCTACTACAATGCAATATTCCCTTGTCGCCTGCACACAGCATCTCAACCAAATCTTGCGACCAAACATTACGTATATTCGTTCGCCTGCCCTTTCTGCTCGTCCTTTGCCTCAATACACAGCGTCACAACAAGGGCTTGGTTTCACGCTCGATCCGAGAATACTGTACCGCGGCCTGGCGATGAGCGTTGGGAACATGGCGATTTTGACGGGCCTTCAGTTTCCGCTCACCGGTGCCGTCCGCTCGCTCATGACCGGCGGGAAGGTAAACGAAAGAACGATGCCATTCACTCTGGCTGCGTTGGCTACCTTCTTTCTGGATTATGCGTGCAGTGTTGGGTGTAGTTTGAGAAATGCGGTTGATTCATAAAATTTCTTGCTATCCAATGTGTGAACCAGCGATAAAATTTCAACTACTATACACAAGTACAGTAATACTGCTGTTATTATTGGTTATTCTGAAATGGGCTGGGTTCAAGTCAAGCAATGTGCATCTTTGTTCCTCTTCAACGTTGTGACTAAATGAAGTTGTCAATCAAACTTCGTGCTTTGCCCCCAGGTGCGGGAGTTGAGTTCGGGCGAAGCCGTCGCGTCGGGGTTTTTGGGCGGCGCGTTGAGTGGCATTGCTTGCGCGCCCATGGAGCTGGTCCTCATCCAACAGCAACGGTGCGTCGACCCGAAGCAGACAGAGAGAAAGAAGAAATAAAAGCTTAAGAATCAGGACTAGTTTAGTTTTTGTATATCTTTGCTTTTCACTGCTTCATGTGTCTATTCTTCCTTTATCCTTATTTGTTTCTTATGGCCTATTCCTCCTCCTTTATTTCCCTCGCAGCTTTGGCCTGTCGCTGATTGCCACACCCGCTGCAGTGGTGCAAGCTACCAGCGTGAGCGGCCTGTTCCGCGGCCTCGTGATGAGCTGTGGCCGCGAGGGGGTCTTCACTGCCGGTTACATGGGCCTCGGCCCCAGCGTAGCGAAGGTACCGGTAGAAATAAGAGGATGGCTTAAAGCCTTCGTTGGTTCTTGACTCAGTTAAATTTGCATGTAAAACTGAATGCCTTTCGTTGCCTCTTGCCGCCTTTCTAATTTTCATTCGTTTTATACGAAGTCTCCGCCTAATTTACGACTCATCTTCCTTTGACTTCCCTTTCTCTCACTCTGCACCTCGAAAAGGAATTGCGTGCGCGCAACCCGGACATGTCGATGAGTTTGTCCAAGCTCGGCGGCTCGATTGGCGGTGGGGTAGTGGCGGCTTCCTTGTCGCATCCCATGGACACCATCAAGGTGCGTGAAGCTTCTTTTTTTTCGAGTACTCGTGTTGGTGCTGTTTCTTTGTTTGATCGACTGGCCATTTCAGAAATGCATGTATGCAAGGATACTAACTACTATTCGTATACAAGATTTGAAGCCTTATCTTGGCTCTTTTCGTATGCATGTTCTCCTCCTTCTTCTTCTTCTTTCTGCGTGCTCAAATTTGCCCCAATACACGATTGTCCTTTAGACCTGCATGCAAGGCGACGTGAAAGGCGACAAGTACGGAAGCTTGACGCAAACCGCGTCCACGCTTCTGAAAGAAGGCGGCCCCGTGCGGTTCTTCCGGGGCTGGTCGTGGCGCACCGGCCGCATGTGCTGCGCGCTCGGGATCATGTCCGAGTGCAAAGAGCGCATTTCGCCGCTGCTGTTCCCCGCCCACTTCAACTGAAGAGGCGGCAATACTTGTAGAAGAAAGGTGAAGCGCCCCCGTTATTGTGTATGACTAGGAAAGAGAAATCCTCTCTGGAGCCAAATTATTTGCCACCTGAGGGATTTGTGTGATGGAATGACCTGTTGAAACCGCCCGTCTACCCCTTTCTTTTTCCTGGTGCTGTGTATCGCCAGCTATATGTTTTGAGCGGTTTGAATTATATAGTCGCGATTGCCCTGGTGGCTGGTGGTTGGATGGGCGTTGAAGGAAAGTTTTATAGATGTGGCAATGCTAGGCCCCTTGGACTTAGACAACCTAGAGAGACACTAACACAAGGTACCAGCTCTTATGTTTACGCCTACCGGAAGATTAATCTAGCATTCCGGTAAAACGCAAAGCAATTACAGATCCGTGGTCCGTGGCAACTATTGCCATTGCGCAATTATTGCGGCTTGGAGACATATAGACATACGATCATTTGGTTCTTGTGCCACCTCCGGGTTGCCTCTTTGTCTTGCACCGCACATGCATCTATTCACTGCTCCAGAATTTCATGCTTACGTGTGCGGCACGTGGCGGTGGCCAAAGGAGAAGTAGATAGCAGGGCCACTGCCATTGCAAAGGAGAAGGGTTCTCGCTGCTCGTAGTCATCACCACCCGAGTTGGCTCTTAGGCGAGTGGTTCTGTCGAAGAAACTCACTGGGACTGCTGAACAAGTCACTGCTTGCCTTCTTTGCAGAAGTATCCTCGTCCACACTGATACTGTCAGCTGAACTATTCAAGAACTGCGCTTTCCGACGCCCACTTCGTTCCCGCTCGAGGTAGTAGCTAAGCACGCATTCCTGCGCCTTCTTCTGGCGGTGTTCTGCCTTGGTGAGTTTTCCAGCCGCGCGCTCGTTGCGCTTTTTGATGGCCGCGCACGTGTCCACGAACTCGGGGCTCTGGTACTGGGCTAAGGCTTGCGTGAAGTTGGGCCAAGCAGCGGTTTGCCGCTGGTGTGCAGCCGCGGCGCAGCTCACGAGCTCTGCGTCCTTGGCCAAAATACCTTCCAAGTACTGCACGACCTGATTGGCACGTTGAAACACAAGAGTGAACCGGTAACGCACATGCACATGTTTTTGATACTAATGCAGAGCGCAGAACAACAATTGCGTGAATTGTGCAAAGTCGGTGCACTTTTGAGAGTCTAAAAACGAACCTCTGGTTGGAAGTCTTTGCGCTTTGGCCTGGCTTTATTGACATGGCTCCGGTAGTAGCACATTTCTTCCAGTGGCCACTGGTTTTCTAAGGCCACAAGCACCAGGAAACTGTCCATTTGCTCGGTGGTGCCCACGGTAAATTCTTCTTCGAGCTTACGGCAACTTGCCGCCGTCTGCTCAGCACTGGGTGTGTCCCTCTCTGTCATCTTCAGTCTCCCCAGGACATACGAATATTGCAACAAAGGGCCTGCGCGGCCCATACTGGACTCGCCGCGCTTGTACACCTCGTTTGCTAGGCGCTCTGCGTCTTCTAATGTAATAGAACTAGGCTCAAGAAGCTTCGGGGCAAGGTCAGCTGGAATCGCGCGTTTCCAAAAGTATATGCCAGACAAGAATTTTTCAACCGGGTCTCTGAGTATGGTGTAGCCTCGAACAGGCGCTCTTTGCTGACTGCAGAGCTCTAAACCCTCCAAGCCAGCCGCGTGATAAATGTCCATGGTGGCATGCTCGTGGGGTCCGAGGCCACAGTGCGTGCCACCTCGCCACGGAAACGTTGGCAGTGCAGCTCCAGCCGGGCTCACACGCTTGGAAATGCTGTTGCAGTGCCTTCGCATGAGGTCAGCCACAGTCCCACTGCCAACTTTATGAAACTTGAGAAATATTGGAAGGAAAGTTGAGTTTCCTGCGGCAACTTGAGCTGCTCGGCTCATGCAAAAATCGCACGTGGACTCTCCAACCTTGGGGCCATTCGGCGGTTTGGGGTTTCTACGCCGCTTTCGCTCATGCCTTCCCTCACGAGTGTGCTCGATTTCATTGTCTTTGTGGTTTCTCGTACTAGCCTTGTAGCCTGACCGGTGCTCGTCATCAGCTAAGATATTTGACGACAAGCCTAATAATACGATGAGCAAAGCTAGGCGCAACGAATAGGTGCGCGAAATCATGCCTCTGTGTCAATTAGTAGCGGATAAAGCCCAATTTGATAATGCTCTCTCTAGTAACTGTAACTGTAAGGGATCTTCTAGGTCAGCGGATACAATTCCGCAGCCTAGCATTTATGGCTTGTCCAGGAAAACGCTTGCTACGAGCTCTCCCTAGCTAAAAGGAGGCCATGGTAAAAGCCGAAGCAAAGGTGAAAGGTGAAGCCCTTGTTGGCCCGGCCGAAGCGCCGGAGTTTCAGTAGTAGGAAGAAGCCAAAAAGGCACAGAATCGGAGAGTCGAAGCTGCTGCTATAATATGATATTTTTTGGGCCGCTAACAACAACAACTGGCGGCAACAAAATCGAGGGAAAGACAAGGGACAAAGCGCCGGAGATTATAGGAGTTTAAGGCTAAGGCTAGGAGTTTGTCACACCGGCATCAAAGCATCTGATCGCCATAGCTGCTAAAATAAATTGAAGGATCGATCGAATTTTTCTCAGGAAATACATTTGAGCGCGCTAGCGCGTCGGGCATTATCAAGGAAGCATTTCCAGAGGGATTGATCTGGCGCTACGGTTTTTACTAACCGCTTTAGCAGTTGTGTAGTCCTCCTTTAGAATCATGGTGCCGGATGCGGTGAAGCTATTATGTAGAAGATTGAAAACAATTTACGCCGCACGACCGCGGTCGATGTTAGAGTGGTATGAGTTCACTCGAGACGACATCGTCCTGGCCCCATTCTTTCAGGTCTGCTCTAGCCGCTTCCTTGAAACTCTCTACCTCTGCTAGGTCTATGTTGACTAAGCGGTCGTACTGTGTGCGATTTTAAAGTAGTATTGGTGTTGTTGCTATTAAATCTGCATGCCCTTGAATGGGCTCTTCAAATTTCTATCCCGTCACCCATTTGTTTTCTTTCTTTTTCCTTTTCTCTGTCTAACCTGATTTTTTTTTCAAACAGTGGATTTGGTGGTGGACTGGCTGCTGCGTGGCATGCTGGGAGTGGGCCATGCCCTATGCGGCTGCAGGCAGCATTGAATTTTGCTTGACCGCCGTGGTGTGCTACATTATTTTCACGCTCCCCTGTTTGAGGTTTTGTTCGGTGTGGACCGCCCTGTACCAAGAGCGCCGCAACGCCAAGCCGCCGGATGAGGAGGCCCCACCGGAAGAAGCCCCGAAACAAAAGAAGAAAAAAGCCATGACTGAAGAAGAAATGTTGGACGCCACACGCAAACGGCAAAAGAACCGGCCGGGAGGTAATGAAAACAGCACGTGTGCTTGCGGGTTTGACAGTCGAGTGTTTGAGTCATTCTAACACTTTATTCTACTTGTTGTGCTTATTTGTGTAGCTTCTTTTTGCTTGCTTGCTTCATTTAGAGGGCGAAGCCAAAAGCTTTGCGCCAACTACCAAGAAGAAGAAACAACGCGGTGCCACGGGGGCTGGAAACGCAGCTACAGAAGACAACATCGGCGGCGTCATCTCGGAGCTCAAAGTCAAGAAATAGTTACTAGCCGACTGAGGATTGAGCCCATTGTCGACCTCGTGTGCTTCTTGTTTGATCAAATTTATTGTAGTGTACCGTCCAGCGAAATAAAAATTATTGAGTGAACTGGATTCCCAGCTTCCCAGATAATCATATTGAAGCTTGAAGCAGAAGCCCATTGGGAGCAACAGGATTAGATTGGATAAAGTAGATTAGATTAGATTATATTATATTCCCCAATAGCAAAGAAACAACAACAAATAGCATAAAGCTGCGCTTTGGTGAATCCTCCAGAACAAGTCTGACTGGGCTTAGTGTCCTTTTGCGTAATGCAATGTTCATCTTTACTCTCATGAACCCTGCAGGATCAATTCTCGGAAGGAGGCATAGGTTTCGAGTACGTCCGCGATCTAGAGGACGGTCTGGCATTTGTCTTGCTTTGGTTTTATAGTTTACTTACATAAGGTGGACTGGGGAACCCCATCCACCAACACAAGACCGTCATGGTCGATGTGATTTAGTTCACTAAATAAGAGGTAGATGAAGTAGTGTCATCATTTGTTGGAGCGAACGGAATGAACAGGCAGAACGACCGAACACGCACGTGCCAACTCAGAGCGAATGATGACTATCTTAATAGCGCTGAAGTATGCGCCCAATAGGCGGATCTTCCTGCACCCTTTGTCCCCCGTACACGGCACGGTTGACCTTACATCTTGATATTCTCATGAGGAAGCGTCTGTCCTTTACTGGACCTTGTTGCACTCCCCCACGCGACGCGTTGAGAATGACGAGGAATATATCGATTCAATAATTCTGTTCGATCGTGATAATTCATTTCTTCGAAATGCTTTGCGTTGATAATAATTCTGGTTGTAGTTGAACGAAGTCGTTTCATCGGTAAGTATGCCAGCTTAGCACCTTTCGGCATTCAAGGCCGGGCCCGCCCACCGCCTTCTTTATTGAAGTGGTGTAAGTCGCACACTGTGCAAGCCAATCAATAGGCTATCTCCCGGTAGTAAACGTTCGTCGTGAAATGTCTTGTAGTAATAATGAATCAACTGAAAGCACGTAAAGAAGATCACGAGAATGGAATCAATGAAGAGTTCCTCGGACGTCTCGTAGTATAGTTCACGATATGATCAATGAACGTCTTGAGGTCCCGCAATGTTTAGGGGCCTTGGTCGGGAAAAGATTGAACGTTGCAGACGCTCGTCCTCCCCCAAACATGAACATCTCTCCACCACGCTGCGTTCGCGATAGAAGAAGCTGAAAGAAAGTGTGACCGATTGATTCTCATCATTCACACAAACTTTAGTCCACTCAAATAATGAGTAAACGTCTTGCGATTTCATAAAGAGAGGCCGAGCAAAACAAACATCAGTTCTAAAGGAAGTGAATTCGTTCAAGGCTTGGGTATGCATCATGAAAGCAAATGAAGCCGATCGAAGACAACGTTAGCTGGGCCCATAACCTAGAGGATGGTCTGGCATCTGTCTTGCTTTGGTTTTATAGTTTACTTACATAAGGTGGACTGGGGAACCCCATCCACCAACACAAGACCGTCATGGTCGATGTGATTTAGTTCACTAAATAAGAGGTAGATGAAGTAGTGTCATCA
>Ga0307931_1001662_pt1 | contig 14615 bp, 17 predicted proteins | sample OrgLakmetageno47_FD_201816 | JGI IMG/M metagenome (GOLD analysis project Ga0307931, IMG submission 201816) | Saline water microbial communities from Organic Lake, Antarctica - #47 | ecosystem: Environmental > Aquatic > Non-marine Saline and Alkaline > Saline | place: Antarctica: Organic Lake... | reverse complement strand
GAAGGCGAATGACGGTGGCACAGGAGCGGCAGTGGTGCTTTCGTTTAAGTTTTCATGAAAGTGTGGCAACGATGAGAATCCGGTTACCTAGATTTTGAAATATATAATCCATGCAAGAAGTGAAAGTTTGAACAAAGTATAATTCATCCTAAGAGTAGCAAACACTGAGACTAAATACAAACAAGAGAGATTGCATGATTCATCTAGATTGCTTCACTTCAAAAAAATACACTTACAGCAGGGCCTTCCAGCCTTCGAAAAGCAGTTGCAATCGCGTTGGCTGGAGAATGCGCGCAGGCACCAGGCACAAAGGAGAAAGCGCGCCACAGTGGATGGGTCCCTGGAGTTGTCCCTGTTCTCAAAGTATGATTACCAGCATCCACAGCCGGTGACACTCCATTCGTATGGTAGGTTGTAGTGCGCGCTCTCGCGACAGCAGCGTGATCGATGCCTACTCCGCAGCCTGCGCCCGATCCAGGCACGCCGTTGACGAGCGAAGTCTAAAAGATAAAGTTTTGAAAAAAGCACACATTGGGAATGAAAACACGTAACCTGAGCAAACTTAAATACTCGGAGAGTAAATTCAAAAAAGCAACCATGTGTTTCGAATTTTTGTGTTAGGCATGTGGCGCAGAATTTCAAACATGAACCTGCTGGTTGCAGGCAAAGCGCCAAGGGGTGCGGTGAAGAGCTGCCAGAGAGTTGTGAGGGTCAGCGCGGCGTGCAAAAGCAGTGACCCGAGCTAACGGCTCCCGTAGCAGCAAGGCCCACACTGCTCGCTGCCGCCCAGCTAACCATAGTTGCTGCGCCTGCAGGATACATTTGAAAGAAGCAGCGTAAGAAAGGAGGAAGAAGAGGAAAAATCACAGACGACAAAAAAAAGACTACTGAAAGGCTAGGGATGAGAGAGTTTCAAAAAAGGTATTCAAAAGATACCTGACGAAAGTCGAGCGGAAACGAGCCCACAATAATATCATTGCCGCCTTCTGGTGTCTCTTCTACCATCACATCACTACCGCCACTACGGCGGCTGCTTCCCTCTCGGCTCCTATGGTAAATCGAAGCACTCGTTGTCGTTCTTCCTGCACCTCGCGCGGGGCCGCCACACCCAATGGCGAGGTCTTTCGGGCGGTAATCTGGGTGATCTGCAATCACACGCCTAGTGCACAACAGCCGGTCTCTCCCTAAGTCACCGCCGCCTTCTCTATCACTATCGCTCCCTTCCTGCTTACTAGCACTCAGAAGCCTCGCTGATTGATTCGTAGTTGTAGCCTTTGTAGCAGCATTTTCTAAGTAGGTGAATATGGCATCAAGAGCACTCCCACCAGTCTCTGGAGGCTGCACCAACAGCAGCGCGGCTTTACCTGCTAATGGAACTCTTGCTACAGTCAATTCGGGCACAATACTTGCCCACCATTGAGTTGCACCTTCAGCATCAACTGCTGCGTCATCGTCTGCTCCTCTGGTCGAGGTTTCAGGCACAGTAGTTATTAAATCATTGGGTCTCTCAGCGTGACTGATGTGTACATTCTGGTCGTCAGAGCCACTTGTGCTGTACGATGCAAGAAGTGCTCGTCTAAGACCACTGCAGCTGGTGCACTCTACAACGCTTGCCATGGCTTTGGCCTTCTTTGAAGACATTGATTGGGGGACATCGTCACCAGAGAGCTTCGTGAAAGAAATACGCTTGTGATTGTTCGTTGAGTGATGTGCGTTTGATGCTCGGTGTCCAAAAGGCGCCTCGTGTGAGCCCGGGCTATTAGGTCTAGGTGGTTGCTGATTCCTTACTGGCTTGAACAGCAACCGCGTAGGAGAAACATCTGGCATTGCGGCCAATACTGGAGAAGTAACGGGTATAACAGAGGGTGTATTTGTCTTCGCACGTGCAGTGGAATGTGGAGGCTTGGGGTCATTCTTCCTGGGGCGTATGTTGCTCCACTCAATGGGATGGATAGTTTCGTTTCTGATCATCAAAATGTCCTGCCGCCGAGAGGAGTGCCAGCCTCTGTATAGCGCCACATAGAGGGCGGCAATAGTGACCATGGTCATGAAATTTGGCATGAGCATGTGTGCCTTGTTGATGATCACATGTTGGCAATACATCGCTTTACAAGGGACCTGAGTACTACTTTTATGGATACTACTGATCTCTAATATCTACGAACGTTTAAGCCGAACTCACGAAAGGTTCCTACGAAAACTATACATGATAGTATTATGTTATTGTCTAATCGAAAACATGACGTGTGCAGTTGACGAGTTGCCCAAGGTTGCAGCGTCTAGTTGGATTTCTGCCTGAACAGTTGTACATTTAATTGTAGTGGATGTCTTAGCAAATCTTCATTCGGTAGTTTTTGTTGCTTATTAGCTCTAGTTCAAGCAGCTGAAGCTACGCATTACCTCTTAGCTAATTAAGTAGCTGCAGCACAGCAGGCAAAAGCTAGAAGAGGAGAGAGAGGAGAACAAAAAAAAGCGGGAAAAAAAATGCCGATTGCGTATTATTACGTAATTGGTGGCCAAGATTACGTTGCCACGTAAGATTTGAGGACGCTCCTCCGCTCCTCCTTCATTACCTCCTCGCACTCCTCAGAGGCTTCGGAGGTCAGCGGTCCGTTCAGTCGTCGTGCATACCTTGGAAGTAAGAAGACAAGGTTCCCAAGAGAACAAGCTTGAGCAGAATAGGCTAGAAGGTGCAACAATTGTCAGAGCCAATTTAGGTGAGGGCAGTGGCTCATCTCATTCGGCGGTCGGCGTGAGCTTCTATTCATAAAGACGTAACGGGATAAATCATTTGAGTTCCCTGGTAAAAATAGTATGAATGAATTTATTGACTTTCTGGATCGCCACTTGATTGCGCTGTCGGCGGTGCTGGGCGTTATTCTCGCGGTTATTATTAAGAGACGATCATCAAAGCAGGCGGATCCTTCGAGCAGCAGCTATGGTAGTGTGGACCCGTCTGAAAAGGTTAGGGCCTGCTTGCTTCATGTTGTTTCTCTCACCAAGTTCGTATTATACTTCCTACCTAAGTAACTTACCTTCAATTTTGCCCGTGCTTTGCAGGACAATTCAGGAGGCGATTCGCCTAGCCCAGACGAACAATCAGCTCTCAACGAGCTGTTCGCAAAGCAAGACGATCCAACGTTGTACTGCGGCGAAACAGCCGATTACACTTGGGCTCAGACTTCCGAAGAAATTGAAATTACTGTGCCGCAAGTTGACGGCACGAATCTCGATCGGAAAGCTGTGTCAGTTGAATTTCACAACGAGCGCGTCGTTGTGATCGTGCAGAACAAATTAATCCTCGACGGGGCCACTCCAGCGCCAATTGACCCTGACGAGTCTCATTGGGTTATTGAGCGAAAAGCGAGCACGCCTGCTGCAGTGGTGGTAACGTTAGCGAAGAAAAAGCGCACAACGAAAGCGAATGAGCACTGGCGCTCTGTGATTATCGGTCACAAAGAGGTAGACGCTTCAAAACTCGGGCCACAAATCATTCGCATGGATGGAAGCGACCCGGATAGCATTAAAAACGCTGTCGCAATGGCGAACAAGAAGAGCAATTGATAGGCCTGTAATATTTCTTCGTTGTGGTGTTGAATTTTTTGTTCTTAAAAAGAGAGATCAACATTGCACTTCGGGCATTCGGGCGAAGGGCCTTCATTCGGCCATTCGCCAGCAAACAGCAAAGCGGAACGCGAAATGCCAAATGCCAAATGCCAAATGCGATGTACAATACAGCTACTACTAAGAACAATCAGGTATCACGCAGCTATACGTGCGGAATCATAAAGTCTACTAAAGTCAAAACCAAAACATCCTTGTGTACTTCGTAAACTGTGTATTCACACACAATGTTAGGTGTTTTCGGCCTTGATCCTTAATGCGTAATACCTAAGACTGTGAATGGTGATATGTGATCTTGCTATATATTCATAATAATTTATTTGTTCTTGAAGTATTGGAAGCTCTCTCTATGTTGTTGATGTATGTGGGAGGTGTTGTGTTATTGAGGAATTTCCCCTTCGTGGGGGAGGTTCGACTTACCGTATTACCGTATTATCTAGATTTCTTTAGAGAGCGGGCGATACGTTCTTACCGGACAATCGGCAGGGTGGGTTCTAGTAAACGCGACTTCACGTCGCAGTCTGAGATTATTGTGAGGTAAATATGGGTAAATTAAGTGCAACAATTCGTGCGCCATTTGGTTCAGAAACCGTGGAGAACGATCCATGTACCGTCGGGACGACGAGAAATTACACTGTCGGGACGGGGAACAGGCAGAACACTTCAGCGCAAGCCAAGGAGCGGAACAGGCAGGCTTTTCAGCGCAGGATGGCTCACGAGATTTAGAGAGCGGGCGATATGTTCTTACCGGACAATCGACATATGTTTCGGTCGTGCAATATTATGTACACCCTTGGGTGCGAATTACGGCGAAATAAATATGTTTCGGACCGCAAATTCGGATGTTACGGGAAATCCATGTTTCGGACCGTAATTTCGGACGTTTCTGGTACGGAACTTATAGAAAATTTCCCCAAAAGGGGGGATTGCCCCAAATCCCAAACAGCAAATCAAAGAAATAAGGCATATTGCCGCGCATGTGGTCTTGCGCTTTTCAACTCAACCAGCACGCCTTTAGTCCGCGCGCATCATCATTGATCTACCGCCTTCTTTTTCTTCTTTCTCGCCTCCTCCACCTTCTCCTCCACATCGCTTGAATGGCGCCCGCCTACGACGAAGAGCTCAAGCTCCACATCCACATCATCGGCTTTAAACGGTGAGCTCAACCATATCATGCAGTCATGCAGCGCCTTGTTGACAAAGTAGTCCTCAGGATCGCAATCAGTCGTGATCTCAGTGTCGTCATCGGGGTCATTTGATGGGCAACCCGATGGCATGATGTCGCAAGAGACGATCCAGGCTCCTTTGTTTTTCCCTTCTTTGAAGGCGTGCCACTTGAAGGAGTCGGAACGAATTCGGTAGTACGTCCCACAAAGACCAACGTCGTCCTCGAAGAAAAGTATCAATACCTGAGAAATATTTTAAGAGACCAGTTGAGGTAGAAGAGCGACGCCTCTTAATGCTAGCATCGGCCGGAGCTGCGCTTACGATTTCATTTCCAGCTTTTGATGCACTTGCTTCACGCTTCTTCTTTGCTGATTTGTCAGCGAGTAAAAAGCCTTCGGTGCTGCCACTTCGGCCCGCACTTCGGGCGGAGATTTCATGCAAGGAGAAATATCTTGGGACGATGCCTTGGAGCCCAATAGGTGTTGTGCAACCTAGGGTCAGAAGAACGACGAAGAAAAGCAATTGAGGTCCTTATATGCATTGGTTCTATCTAGTGATATGTAATGTTCTCAGTTCTCACCCATGTCTAGTTGCAAATATTTTTCAAGACTTCGTTACGTGTGCCAAGGTTAAACAGACACAGCCACGTGGCCATGAGGGGGAGCGCGGCGGCGCCTTTTCGATGAATACTCGATGAAGAGAAGATGGCGATGAGCGGAAACAACTTCGATTCGGGAAGCCAAGAAAGTACCGCCATGTTTGCGCGTAAAACAACGATTTCATGTAAGAGATCTATTTTCCTTTTATCTTCTATATTAGTAGTTTCTCTGTCGTAGCACAAGCGGCCAGTATTAGCCCAAACCCCCGAATTGTTACGGGATTATGTTACGGAAAATAACATGTTTCCGACCGTAAAGTTTCGGTTTCGGAAATTATTGGTTTCGGACCGTAACCGTAATTCGCACCCAAGTGTACACCGCCCCCACAGAAAACGTTTATGTGGACGTTCTCTCTCAAATGCATTTCAACTCTAATTTATTTAACCGGTCACAACGGCTGCACTGTCAGCAGCAAAACCGCTGTCAGAGAGGGCGTCGGTGTCCGATGGGTCCGTTGTGGTGAGGTCTGACGAATCTACGTCGCCTTCGTGGCCTCCTGACTCTAGGCTGCTGCCAGGGTTACTGCCGGGGCTGACGCTCCCCTCGCGGCTGAAGGTATTTGCCTCTCGCGCTGCTTCGGCTGCCTCCGCAGCAGCTGCTGCGCCACGAGCAGTCGCCTGCGCTGCTTCGGCCAAAGCCTGATACTTGGCTGCTTTCGCTGTTGCTTTCGCAGCGGCTTTGGCGGCAGCTATAGCAGCTGCAGTAGCCGTAGAAGCAGACACAAGAGGCGCCGACGAGACAGCTGCAGAAGTGCCAGGAGCACCGTCAGTCTCCATGCTACTGCTGCCTTTCCCGCTTCCCGGTAAAGCACTGCTAGACCCGCCGGGTGCATTGCCAGCAACAACGTCACTGCTACTGCTGGAGGCGTGGGGTTTGATCGAGCCACTGCGGGCCTGCTCTAGGCTTTTGGTTGCCTTTGGACCGCGCAAGGATAGCGACACTTCATCTGGCGTTTGGCGAAGCTGAATCAAACTGGGATGGGGCCCCAGCTGCTGCGAAGGCATGGGGTCGCGGCACGGGCGCACCGAGCACACCACTTCAATGCTGCCGTCAATGGCAATGGAGACCACTCCATTTACGTGCGCCGTGACCACCGTTCCGTCGCGCCGCCGCAGCTGCACGCGCTGGTGGCTGCACAGGTCCACCACCAAGGGCTCTTCCACTGCACCGGCCCAAATACGCCCCGCCACCTCACCATTGCCAGCTGCAGCGGAGCGAGGACCGCCGCTGCTCAGCCGCTGAGGGCTGCTGTTGCCACTCCCAGATCCTTCGCTGCCGCTGCCCTCACTACCGCTGTTGCTGCTGCCGGCCGAGCGGTTGCTGCCTTCCATGCTGCCGCTGCTCTTGGCACTGTTCGAAGCATGGTCACTGCTCCCTACGCTACTCGTTGGACCGCACAAAAAGTTTTCGCTGGGAGGCCTGCCCTCGGAGCCTGGATCGGAGCCTAGGTCTTCGGAAGAGGCCTTGTTAGAAGTTTGGCCGCTGCTGCCACTGCTGCCGCTCCCGTTTAGGCCACTGCTGCTACTGCTGTGGCTCATGCACCCACTGCTTGTGTCATGCATGCTGCTCACAAAACTGCCTCCGCCACTGTCGTTATTGCTGTCGCCTGCTCCCGCGGCTGCAGCATTGCTACTCAGGCTGGCGACTTCTTCTGAAGCAGCAGTGGTCACCGAGGCATGGTCAGAAGCACCCGTGGTGCAGGTCGAGGCAGCGCGGCTGGTGGCCGCAGACGATGACGACGCAGCCACAGGCGCGTGCGACACCGCAGAACGAGTGGGTGAGAAAGGCAGGTGGCTGCTACTGCCGGGGCGGCGTCCGGTTGGATTGTTGTGGTGGCGAACATCGCGCGGGGCTAAAGTCTCTAACGACCGTTGCGCCGAGTGCGCTGCTTCCGCCACCTCTGCCACTTGCTCTGCAGCCAGCGCTAGCCGCCGCGCGCGGCGCCGCCCGATTACGCTGGCGTGGGCTGTGAGTTTGTCGTTGAGTAGACCCCCAAGCTGAGCCCGGGAATCGAAGCTCAAGAGGTCCAAAAAGCTGCGGCCCAGCAATTCGTCGTCACGGTACTGCAGGGTAGTATGCACCGAGGCCGACACGTAACCGATGGGGTACTCAGATGCAGCGCGCGTGTGGCGACTCGTTTGAGACGAGGAGGACCCTTCATTTCGTTCGCTTGAGGCTTCCACATCTGCACTCCGGCTGGTACTGCTGCTGGTACTGCTGCAGCTCTCCACGGTCCTTTTTTCGCCTTTGCGGCCAGTGTCATTGCTCGCAACCTCTTTCTTGCCGTTGCTCACGGTGAAAGAGACCGCGTCATCAGCGCCATTGCGTGTGCTACTATTGTTCCTGCCGCTTTCAGCAGCAGCGGAGGAGTTGACCTGGAGGCTAGAAGCGTCTTGGGCGTGAGTGCGTCGGGCTACAGCTGCGGCTGCCGCAGAGGTAGAGTCCGCCTGAGGGGGGGCTGCTGGCGACGGGTAGTTGTGCACGTCAAAGGAGAAAACCATGTCACTGAGAGTCGACAACACCTGGAGAACGAGAAGTAAGCAGAACGCAAGAGAATTAACGAAGGTTGCGCATAAAGCACGATAAAGAGCAGCCTCCAGCGAAAATTCGGGCATTTTCGTCTCTCGTTATAAGTCAACAACAAATCACATGAATTGTCCATGCCTGACTGCATCAGTCACTATGGTTTTTATGCCTCTTTTATAAAGCAAATTTGCATACCTCGTGGTGGCGTTTGTACTCTTGGTTTTGGTCGTGCAAGGCTTGCATTGCCTGTTTCTTGCGCTGCCGGCACTGCTGCGCGGATCGCTTGTTGGCCTCCCGTTTCGCGCGTTTCTTCGCCAATTCGTACGACAACTCGTCATGGTCTAACGACGAAGAAGGGCCTACGCCACTCTGCGGCGGCAGAGGCGCCGTCAGCAGGAGGCCCTCAGGTGGCCGCGGCATTGAAGCAGCAGCCGTTGGTGCCACCGGGCCCAGAGGCGGCGCCACCACCATGGATGTGGGGGCGGTGGTCATTTGCTGCTGTTGTGCCGGCGGGTGCAGCTCCCGAATGTAAGGCGGCTGCTGTTGTTGCTGCACCACAGGCCCTAATGCGCTGGACTGCGCGGGTGCCGTGACGAGCCCCCCGGTGTGCGAGCCCGCCGCTGCCGCTTGAGCCGCGTGCACCCACGGAGTCGCCGTCGCAATGGCCGCCGCTACCGCCGCAGGGTCACCGCTGGAAGCTTGACGAATGAGGTGCGCCGCCATGGTCGGAGGCAGCACGCCTGAGTTCACCACCGCGTGGAGGTACCCCGTGGCGGGTCCTGCCACGGCGTGTTGTTGTGATTGAAGCATCACCGAGTGCGCCTGCGCTGCCGAAGGGTGGTGAGGAGACCACTCGGATTGCCCCATATAGACCGGGCCTTGGTATCCCATGCCAGCTGTTGTAGGCATAAGTTCAAACAATGCAGAAATTATTATCAAATGAGCAAAAAGGGCAAAGTAAGCTGGTGCGAACAGAAGTGAAGGCAAAGAAGCGACAGCGCTTCGATGACAGAACAAAGGATCTTTGAAATTTTTTCTGTGCGCCTCGGAAGACATGCTTGAGACTATGCGCACCGTGCATGCTTGGATGGTATAAACTCGGTGGCGGAACCTGCCACCCCACGTTGGACATAGGCATGGCGAGCGGCACGTGTGCGTGTGCGAACGTCGATATGTCTGTTGATGGATGTGCTGTCGTTGGCGGGGCAGCGAAAACAGAAGATGGGGTTGGGTCCGATGAAGGTAAAGGTCGCTTTTTGCCAGATTCCGCTGGCAATGTCGACGACATTTTGCGGAGATGCGCTCTCCTCGCTCGAGTACGTGTGTCTTACGGCACTGCGTGAAATCAGCGTGATGCAAGAAAGTCGACTTATAAACGCGTGCGATTGTTTTAAACATACGTTCGTACTATTTTTCTTTGTGCTGCAACTTCAATTTTGATAAGTCCGACGAAGATGCCGACGAAAGACCCCAAAACCTGCTGATTTTATGCAGCAGAATTTTCGTTCAGATGCGTCATTCCTTCTTCTTGCGTGTCGTTGTCGTCAGCTGACAACAACAGCTGATGATGGCTGACCATCATTCATTCAGTCAGCCTTCATCCTTCATCTGTAAATAAAAATGCTCCGTTACGCGTGCGTAGTCATCTTTGCCTTGGCGAGCTCAGTCGGCGCCCTGGTCCCTCAGAAGGCCTGGAAGCCCCGTGCCACTGTTGCAACTACACGTGCTGGATTTTTGCAAGTTCCTGTGGCGGCTGCCCTCGCCTTGGTGGCCATTCCTAACAATGCAGAGGCTGCTACGTTGCCACCAAACCTCAAGATGGTTGGAACCTACACTGATCCAAGCCACCCTGAGGTATGTCTTAATTTTCTTGCGACTATGGTAGCTATTTTGACACCAGTTCATCATGCGCTGCTGGCCAACTACCTAGCACCATATTTGAATACTTGGTCTTGAGAACAACAATTATAGACTAGCTAATTCCAGCGCTTAGAAACGAATCTAAATGCATTTTTGTGATCATCCTAGATATTTCGGAATAGGCCTGTGCCCATTCAATGAGTTTTCGTCTTCTTTCGTGTCTGCGCAACTCACAAAGATAACTTCATTCATGGCAGGGCTTTCGTTCGTTGACCGTGTCTGGCTCATCTGTGACGGTTGAAGGGAGCGACACCGGGCCTCGGTCGAAAGGCGTTGAGTGGACCCTCAAGGGAACCGTTGATGGCAGCTCGGTGTTCCTCGACTTCACTCCTAAAGGCTTCGCCAAGGTACATTTATGGAGTTAGTGGATCATAGCCAAACAATCAGCACTTGATGAAAGAATTTGTGCTGTCAGTTTTAAAACTGCATCCCGTCATTTACACTCCTGGTGATTATCATTGTTTTCAGGTGCTCGAGGCCAAGTTTGATGGCTCCGGTCTCGTATTCCCAGACGGAAACCGATGGCCGCAGTCTGCCTAAACTTCAGCTAAGAATTTTGAGTTTTTGACATCATTTTTTTCGTTTAGCGTATAGCGTTCAGCACTTAGAGAAAGAGAAACCAACCAAGTAAATACTATTGGTTTACGGCCCCTCTTCGCGGCTCTCAAGGCCGCTGTGGGAGTTTTCTCATGAGGAGTGCTTGAGGCGTACGCTAATCGGATTCCTTTGTCCTTTTTGCTAGCCTTCTAAAACCGCCCCTTCGGGCCTGTGTAAAAAAAAAAATACTAAAGGCTTAAGGCGGACAAAACGGCGCTAGATAGTGGTGAATAGTGAGCGGTTTGGTTTGCGAACCTCGAAGATCGAACATTGCAGATAGGGTTCTTCAAACACAAAAAATCCAACGACCCATAATTTTAGCACCCGCGGGGTGATAGGGCGATAGCCCATGCGCCTGCGCCCACGAAATGTCTCCAAATTTCTTTCCTTACATCTAGGAGTCTACTACGAGTAGGAGGGGTATTTAAACAAAGTCCCGCATCCTTGGCCAAATGGCCGCGGCTAATGGAACATTTGCAAATTATACAGTTACGGGAAATAAATGGGAGCTACCATGTATATACACTGATATGAGCCTTGCCCGCTCCCCATCGCTCGCGTAATTCTCGCACGTGCGTAGATTTACGCGAACGGGGATTGAGCCCTTCCCATAGCTCTTCTCTTCGCCCTGTTCTTGTTCTTTGAGACAGGCCCAGAAGGGCCGAAATTAGAAGGGTAACAGGTAGATATGAAAAGCAAAGCAGCGCGAACTAAACCTAAGAAGCTAATCAGGCGCACAAGCGCACATGCCCGAGTGGCCACGGAAGTGAAGGTAGCGGTCCATAAGAAGAGTTTCCGCGCGCAGAGGAGGGGACTACAACGAAGTCCCTCAGGCGACCCAGAAGAGGAGTCGCCCATCCCCGAGCAATTGCGTGACCCCATCTGCGTGCAAGCAGCTGTCTGATTCTTTCCCTGTCTCTTTCTCGGCTTCTTCTAGACTACCCTTTATATTAAATGGAATTTCGTTCGTGGTTCGTTCGTTCGTTGGTGTCCGCCCTTTCTTTTTGTACTGTACTACTGTACTACTGCGCAGTTCTGTTGTACATGTGCTGTAGGTAAGAAAAGGAAAAGCGGACCACGGGCACAAGAACGGTCACGCGCCACGGGCACTACACGGGGCACTCATCCACGGGCACCTCAAGGCCGCGAACAAAGGGGTACGGGGTACGGTGCTCCGCACCAAACTAACTGCACCTGAACCGCGCATCGCGCGGGCACCCGAACTTGTACAGGATAAAAATGAGAAGATCCTACAGAACTGAATATCGTGATAATAAGGAGCTAAAATCTGTAATTAGTAGCTGCATCTTATTAGCTCGGTACCTGAGAAGCAACCGTCTAGCTAGAAAAGTATTTGGACACAATATTGCAGTTCCGTTCTTCGTTTTCTTGCCGATGCCTCCGAAAACACCCAAGACGGTTTTGGACAAAGTAGTGGTGGCAATACGCGCACTCAAAGGCGCAACTGGCTCCTCAAGACAGGTGCCGCGTGCTGGCTAGCTTGGCTAGAAGCGTGTTTGTGGCTTCTTTATCGATTGACTGTGGTTTGTTACAAACTTTGGCTCGTGCAGGCGATAGCGAAGTATTTGAAAGCAGAATTTAATCTTGACAACTCAACCGCGCTGAAGACAGCGCTCAAGAAGGGCGTGAAAGACGCGCTACTTGTTCAGGTAAAGTGGCCTGCATGATAGCTTATAGACGCTTGAATTCCTAGCTGTGCTAAGCTGTGCTAGAAGTATTTCGTTGCTTACAAGCCAAAGAAATAGTATTGAATTCTAGCAGGTCTAGCTTATACGTAGCAACTCCACTCTTTGTTGTCTCTTCTGTGCCAGGTTGGGCAGAGCTTCAAGGTGGCTGGTGAAGAGTATGAGGCACCTCCTGAAGAACGCGTCGAGATTGTCGATGTCAAGGTTGGAGCTGTGTTCTTTATGATGCACGTTTTTTTCAATGGCTTCGCTGTGACACCAACCCCTAGTTCGGGGCCAGAAATTGTCGTTTAGAATATAGAGATTTTTGCCTAGCTGTCAGTCGTTTACACCTACTATGAGTTATCGCTTGTGTAAGTGTGCTTGCAAAAGTAAAACCGCACTCGTGATTTGATGGCAGGTGGGGAGTGGAGAGGTCGCTGAAGTTGGCGACGATGTGGAAATGTCATACGTTGGCAAGATACACGGAATACCCATGGGCCCTCAGTTCGATGCAGCCAAGTCGTTCGTGTTCACGCTCGGTGCTGGCGACGTCATCAAAGGTTGGGACTTGGGCGTCAAGGGCATGCGCGTGGGCGGAGAGCGAACGCTGGTGGTGCCACCGAAATTGGGCTACGGCAAAAAAGGCTCAGGCCCCGACATCCCGCCGGACTCGACCTTGCACTTCAAGGTTACTCTGAAGTCAATAAAACAGTGAGCTCCTTTAGAATTACGCTAAGCATGCTGCCATCTCAATAATTCGACTAGGGATTCCCAGGTGCGCGCATCGAAGCGCACAGCCATTATTCTGGAGAGAATGTTGAATAAAAAGAACGAAGTCCGAGTTCGAGTTGCCAGCGCCCTAGATTTAATATTAATAAATAGCTTTTATTTGGCCTTTAAATCTAAAAACCAATTCGAGAGGAATAGCGCTAAATAATTAATAAGGTGACTTCAGAAGTTGACTTTCATTTATAATTATTCTCCCATGCCCATACGCCCAAGCCCACTCGTAACTATAACCCAAGCAAGTGGCCTTGCCTAGTTCTAAATGCCACCAAGCCCATTTATTTGTTTGCGTTATCAAGCCCGCATCTCGCTCCTCATTGAGAAATCAAATTATAGAATCTCGAGTGCGCAAAACAATCCCGATTTGCGGTCTGTGAGCCATGAAGGTTACATGGCTGTTTTGCTGCGGCCAATTAAGCATCACACTGGCAAAAGAGTCGCTGGGCTGCTCCCGCGTCCTCCTTGGTGCTGACCACCTATTCCTCTTCTAGCCCACAGAGACCGCATTCGGTGCGCCCATAACGCAAGCTGCTCTCGCAGTAAACCAACCGCAAATTGTCGCCCTCCAGACGTGGCCAGTGCCTCGCGTAGGAGCTGCCTGCGAGGAAGTCCCAGCAGTAAGGATGCGCGCGATCCAAGTGCAATGAGAGAACGCCACTGCACTTGTCGAGGCTGTTCCTCAGATGATTTTGATACAGGGTGATATGAAGACAGTGGTGGTTCGGGTAAGAATGAACTCGGCGAATCAACAGCTTCGTTAGAAATGCGAAGACTGGAGGAGCTGCTATGAGCGATCGTGTCAAGAGTGGCGGCTAGGCGAGGGCTGCTGCTGGGGTTGGTTAGTAAGCGCCGCAGCGCCACAGGGTAGACGGCGCGAAGGACGCTAAAAGTGGGATCCGCCTGTAGAGAATGTATCGATGAAAACGAGGTGAAGGCTCTATATTTTACAAAAAATAACACGTTTAGGGATAATACTTGGGACCATAGCAATGAATCGGATGAGGGTAAATTTCACGTGAAGGTCATCACTCAATCTTTTCGTGCTTCTTTGACGTTGATATTGCAGCTTTCGTCTCAATTATACGTAATTCGTATTCAAACCTGTGCAGCGAGGCCCTCGAGTGCGCCCAAAGCACGAGCGTTGTTCAGGAAGTAAGGCGGCAGCTCAAACGCAAATGCGGGGCCGAGCGCCAGCAAAGCGCTCAGCAAACGGTCAAATTTGAGCCCTGGCAGCATTACTGCGTCTGACTCAACTTGACTTTCAGCTGATTCGAAGTCCAAAACCTCGTTGGCAGCAGATTCAAGTGCTTTCGTAAAACGAGCCATCTCCGAAGGGTTGTTTACCACCTGAACAGGGCTCATGAGGATCAGTTGTCTATCACATGCGATTGCCAATCAAAAGAAATCGAGTTCGTAGGAAGGGTGTAGAGGCAGTGGGGACGCACACTTGAAACAAGGCAAGCGGGGCTGAGATGTTCGATAGCATGGTCACAAAAGAAGGCAGCGCCTTACCTCTGGCGGCAAAAGCATCAAATCACCGAAGAGCGCCGCCACGTCAGCATAGCGTTTGGCAACAAGCAGTACCACCGCAGACACGAGCCCATCTCGCACGCTTTCTGGGACCTCGGACATCTGTGGCCAATTGCAA
>Ga0307931_1001661_pt1 | contig 14617 bp, 15 predicted proteins | sample OrgLakmetageno47_FD_201816 | JGI IMG/M metagenome (GOLD analysis project Ga0307931, IMG submission 201816) | Saline water microbial communities from Organic Lake, Antarctica - #47 | ecosystem: Environmental > Aquatic > Non-marine Saline and Alkaline > Saline | place: Antarctica: Organic Lake... | reverse complement strand
ATCTCTTGACCGCCCGCTATCCTCGGCTCGTGTACCCACGAAAGCATGAGCCTTTTGGGTAGCCGACTCTTAGGCATGCGTGCGACGTGGCCAGCCCAGAGTAGTGTGCGGCTTGCGAGGTAGTACAGAAACAGAAGAAGTCAACATGCGCAAACCTTGTACCGCTGCTAGGCAACCAAGACAGCACATAACGACAGTGCATTTCGCGCTAAAAGGAAGGGAAGTATAGTACAACAAGAAGTGGCGAATTCCCTGTAAAAGAGCCCTCAAATTGGCGCATATGGTGCGTCTTTACATGCCATTTGGCACACCGACCGGTATTTTGCCGACTGTATCATTTGCTCCAGATTTCTATTTCTGCAAAAGGCATCTGAAAAGTGGCTTCATGAAGGAATTCAGCGCCCGCGTAAGTTTTTATGGCAAGGCAATTCCGTGTTCTCTTCATATAAGGCGAGAAAACAAAGAAATCTGATATCCATGGCCCTAAGGAATTTCTTCTTTCTTAGCCGACCGCAAAATCGACTTCTATTCTAGAGTACCTAAAAAAGCTATGGCTGATTAGACAACTGCCGCTCTAGTGATGGATGCTAGAGGACGAGTAACTTTTAATCTCCGATGAGTCAAATCTCGTAGTCCTGATCAATAAGTACATGCAATCACTTTCTTAGACACATTGTTAATCGGCGGTTTTGAACCGAGTGGCTCTTGAAGCATGGCGCACGATACACAAACACTCGTGCAGCGACAACTTATTCTACGAATATTGCCAGAGGGCCTTCAAGAAGAGGTCCGTGCAAGCACAGCTGGAGGTTACATCGACGACATTCACATTTTCCGTGAGGAGGATCAGCCTTCGCCTATCTTCTATCCAGGTACAACTTGAGACTTGAGGCTAAGCTACCTATGCTACAGTAGGCTTGTTGTAGAATACCAGGGCAGTCCTGCTGACGGATACCTGAAAGGAGAGTATCAGCTTTCGCGCGAGTCATTTGATTTGTATCTCTGCTTCCTTTCTGCAGCTAGCAATGAGCGCATGACATTTCAGCTGCGCGGAAACAGATACCCAGCCTCTCTCGTGGACCTACCATGCCCAGTAGAAACGTGAGTGGGCTCCACCCCTATGTATCTAGCTAACTCCTACTCATAATGAAGAGCTCTAGCGTTTTGAGTTTATGTTGTTCTGCTAGGGTGCACGTCTTTGTTTGGTGATGTCTGTTCCAATGCTTGCAACTTGTAGCCACCGAACTTTCGACCGAGTGACAACCTACAAGAGCTCGGACGTGGCGCAGATATTAGTCGTGTACGAAGACGAAGAAGCCCGCGATCGCGCAGAAGCTGAAGCAAGGCCTCGCAAAGAAGGCGACCTGTTTCTAGGGCACCCGTCCGGCCTTACCCCACCCACTCATAACGTCACCCGGCGGCGTTTTGCGAAGACAAAAGGCAAGCTCGAAACCTTTGCCCGTACCGAAGTGGACGCAGTGGAGCAAGAGCTCATGGCCTTCTTTGAGACCACGGGCAGCACTAGGGCGAGCGCAGCAGCTGCGTCGGCCGCTACAGTTGTGGTGGGAGACGCAGAGCTGCCGGCGGGCTCCGTGGTGCTGTGCGACGAAGAAGAAGTTGTGGACTTCGAGGAGTACATGTGGTGAGAATGACGGTCGCCTCAAGCTTCGCTCCTCCCTTTACTCTAAAGCCCTTGCTTTACTTTCTTCTGCTTGCTTTTTCTCGAGAGTGCACCAGTTAGGTCAAGCAATATACTTCAACTAATTATTACCCCTTCTTCACACATCATTGGTGCGTCAGGTCTGCCTCCCATCCCGGAGGTGTCACCGTAAGGGAAGACGATAACCTCGGCCAGCAGCACCCGCAAATCTTCCTCAAACCCCCACCGCCAGAGCCTCGCACCTCCCAGAGTGGACGAGCACAGCCGCGCGCGCAGCTTCCATCGGCAACTCCTGTGGCACTGCAGCAGCAGCAGCAGCAGCAGCCACCTCAAGGCTCGGGAGGGCCTCGGGTGCCTCCCAAGTTCGCAGGAGCGCCAGCGCGCCGCAAGGAGACTAGCACTCCCCCAGGAGGCCAAGTACGGAAGCAAATGCCACCCAGCATTACTGAGAGCGACATGCTCAATGCTGACACGGAGCAGTTGAGCACCTTGCTCGAGTTCGATTTGTTCGGCGATAGTACCGTTGGCGGCGGCACCGATGACCAATTCTCGAACTTGGAAGATGACATGGCGATTCTAGACGACACTGTTCCTTTCGCTGACGTCACCGCTATGCCACCACAGCCCGCCGGCATTACGCAGCGGACGAGTCCTCCACCGCCTCCTTCGCAGCCGTCGAGCCAGAGACCTCCGACACCTCAGAAGACTGCAGCTGTGGTGGAAGCAACTTCAGTAGAAGGAGCGCAGGCTATTGCAGCAGAAGCAGGAGCAGCAGATACCGAGGATGTTTCACATGCTGAGTTGAGTGAAGCATCCACTAGAGCTCTCTCTGAAGACAGTGAACTCCAAAACCTATTCGAAGGTGTGCAGCGTGCCACCAGCGATGAGACTGCAGCCCAGCAAAAAGTGGCAGCCCTTCGGAGCAAAATGGCAGCTGCGCCGAATCCCGTCATGAAAATGCGCTTTACCAAGGAGCTCAAAGAGGCAGAAGCCGCCCTTGCACGCGCTTCCGAGGCCAAACTTTCAGCGGAGGCAGCAGCTAGCGCTAGACGCGAAAACCTCTTGAACTCAAATAAATAGTGGCGATTTGCCGGTGCTTTGGCTTATATTTTTAGCTCGCGCAATACGGAATATGCAATAGCAAATGCGAATTGGTTTTGTCCCTCGTGAGCCAATAACCGCTAACCATTAACATTAACATTCCAAAAAGAATGTATGGTACAAAGTATACTATATATAGGTGCTGTCCTTGAATTGAAACTAATATCGTAGTTAGGTGGTTAGGTGCTTTGTAACCCCGCTGCTCGGCTACTGGCTACTTAGTAGTTATCTCAAAATTCCCTCAACTTCGCACATTACCAATTCCTGTTGAATGGCTGACATGGCTGATTGGTGAAAGTCGAGCCAGGAGATAAGAACTGGCAGTCCAATCTTTGAATCGCATGCTGGGCTTATCGAGCTCAACCCGGGCATTTCGCTGTTTTTTGGGAGATTAGTCAGTAGGTGACTGTCCGCTCGCCGCTTTTCTGAGCAAGTCAAGAGCTGACTCGGTGTCGGATTCTACTTTCACTTCTGCGTCGCTCATGCCCTCATCGTCGCTAACGACCTCTTCCTTGGCAACCTCGGCCTTCGCAGTCGAAACCTCTGGATCCTTGACCACATTCCTGGCAGGTACAGTCACCGGTGAGGAGGTAGAGACAGCAGCGGCCGTGGTGGCGGCGGTTCCCGATGCCGTTGAAAGCCGCAAATTGGTCATTCGAGACTTGTGTACCACCACAATAAGCTCGCCCCGTGCGTTGCGGTACCTGCAAATTGCACATGTGAGTTTATAGCCTTGCAGCAAGCGCTTACAAAGACAGCCATTTTATATGAAAAATCCTGCAAGCAGTTCCCTAACAAGTACGCCTAACGGTCACTTACGGCTCTGGTGCAGTGAAGTTATCGCCGTAAGCTGGCTCTTGGCCCATGCGAAGCGCGTTTTGGGCTGCGAAGTACGACTCGTACGATGCTAGAAGCGGCCGGGAATAGCCTCCAACCTGACATACGCAAGACAGAGTGCCATGATACAGAGTTGTTGGTTCAGAAACCAAGCACAAACCATTAATAGACGTCAACTTCATGTTCTGTATTCAATGATCACATTATGCTAGCATAGCATAAGCCGTCTTAAAAGGTTCCAAAAATTACCTCGCCCTCGCTTTCGATCCAGGTCGGCAGTGGCATCATGTCCATGGCGCGTATACCTGATCATCAACACCGCAAAGCAGAAATCGGCAGGCAGCAATGAAATAACACCACAAAGCTGAAAAAGACTTCAACCTGTGGAAGCTTTTAAGCCATCGCAGAAAGTATACACATTTGTACCTGGCTCCATGGCGACGTTGGCAAGGATGCGCGCGCGGTCCCACTCAACGTCCTTCGCGTCAGCAACACCCGCGTGAGGAGGGGGAGGTGGCTGCACCTGCGCAGCGCTCTGCGCGACTAGTGCCTCGCCAGCCGGGGACTCTTCCATCGACTCACAACGGCTCAAGGCGACCCCACCGTCAAGCGCGCAGTAGAAGTGCGTGGCGTTGGCGTCGTAGCCCAGGTGCCCGCACTTCTCAAGCATAGCAGCGGACACGTCCGGGTCAAAGGGCTCGTAGCCTTCGCTGTACAGGGCCGCTATGTGCAAGCTACCCCAAACCCCGCCGTCATTCTCTGCGAAGCCGCCGTCGCCGCCTTCCTTGTCCTTGTGCTGCGGAGCCCGTTGCTGCACGGGGAAAGAGCGCCCGCCGCCGCTACTTTTTGGCTTTTTCGCAACTGGCGGCCCATCGAGGGAAAGGGAGTCTCCCACGCAACGGCGACTGATACACGGCTGTTTGAGAGTGCCAGGGCCGCCAAACTTGCGCATGTTGAGGCTACGAAATAGAAGAAAAGGTACACGTTAAACGATTTCGAATGGGAACTTCTCCAGCATGCAAAGAAACAACATGAGCAGGTTCGAGAGAAGAAGAGAAGTCGACAAACAAGTGTGCGCACCAGTAACGGCACTCGCCGCAGTCTTGAGCTACGCAGCCAGAACATTCTCCACATCGCTGTTTCCGATTTGTAGTATGTGGTGGCTTCACGGCGGGCACTTTAGGCGGTGCTTCGGCTGAGGATTTTACCTGGAGCAATTATAGAATAGGCGGTGAAGATGCTAATATTGAAAAGACCGGCGGTTTATAGAGAGCAGCCGCACTGATTTCTAGTGTTAGTTTACCTCCATGCGCACGATATTATTACTCGTCGGAAATCTAGGAGACAAGAGAGTTGTCTTTGGAAAGTGCAATCCTGAAGCGGCTGGTATGTGAAGCGACTTATAAGCGTGCGTGCATATAGACTCCGCGCGGCTGCTGAAAAAAAAGAAGGTAAAGATTCCTTTCGCTGTTTGAGAGCTTCAAAATTCGCAGATTCCCCAATCCCAGCTAAAGGCTCTACCCCCTTTAGCTCGCTTTAATCTCAGTCTCTCGGCTATCAGCTACAGCTACAGACAGACAGCTACAGCTAGCTACTTATCGATATCAGCTCATCAGCCTCGCCTGCCTGCCAACAACAATGAGCTTTTCAGCTTTTCTGTTTTGCTACAGGGGGTGATTTGAGTCAACAATTCGTCGACTCACTCGGCGCATCTTTCTTTGTGCCAATGCCCCACGTCTAAGATTAGCTCACCTACTCCCTCCAAGACCTTCCAAGCCAGTGCTTTTGGCTGAACCATACCCTTATATAGCAGCTTTAAATAAGTCATAGAACTAGCGGGAGACTATCCTAGAATATTATAATTTCTCGTAGATGGCTACAGCCGAAGTAATATCTGCAACATCGGAGCTCAAACGGAGCAGGTACTTGAAAATGAAATACTTAACTTTTACCTAGGTGATGGATACGTCGACTCAGTTTTGCTTTAAATTTTATAGGGAAGATTTAGCTGATGAATCGTTGATGGAGACAGCGCCGGCCGATAGATCGCAGTTGTTGGCCCCACCAAAAGCGGATAGCTCACACAAGAATCGAGCCAAGTCTCGAAAGAGATGTGAGTTCATGCGTAGCATGCAATAATTCTTGTAGAAAATATGCCTTTATAGCTTTGATCTGTATCCTCTGCACAATGTCGCAGCTCTTTAAATGCACCAGTTTGTCCTTACACACTTCAGGGCGAACGACGCAAATGGCTGAAGATTACGTCAACTCCGTAGCACGGCTCATGTACCCCCCAATAGAGCTCGGCCGTTTCGGTCAGAACCTTGGGCAGGGGCAGATCGCGATCGAGCGGCCAAACTTGCTAGGTATTTTAACAAGCCCGTTGCGGCGTCCGACGGTAATGGAGCGGTGGAGCCCTTATGAAATCGCCAAGTTTGAAGGTGCCTTGGCGATGTGTGGCAAGCACTTCCACGATGTGCAGCGCGCGGTCGGCTCGAAAACCACCAAGGAAGTGGTCGAATTTTATTACGTGTGGAAGCTGACGTCACATTATGACGTGTGGAAGCAAACTTTTGAGCCCAAGAAGCTGGCATCAGCGCGCGATGCAGACGAGGATGACGAAGACGGCGAAGAAGAAGAAGAAGAAGAGCCTGGGTCCGAGGTGGGAGGATCGCAGCCCGCTCCTAAAGGAGGCAAAGGGCGAGGAGCTAAGTAGACCGGCATAATCACATCGCGATACTGGCTTCATCTGCTCGTCGGGAAGCTTGGGTTGCAGAATCCAGCCAGAGGTCTCGATGCCAGTGAGCTTGAATTGTTGGAGTGGTGGCGATATTGGTTCGCTTGTGAGTTCAGGTGCCGAATACATGCCCACGGAATTAGAGAGCGAATGCGATGGGATAGCCTTTCTGAAGGACCGTGCGAATCAATAGATGTGGGCTAAAGAAATGAGTACACCTGGGACTTCTGGAAGGCGCTCAAGGCTCTCGGCGTCGCGTACGTAACTGTAGCAGTGCCTAAAAACTTAAAATTAAAGACAAAAATTATAAACACGGACAAAAATAATGAATGAGCCACAGCTCATGACAACACTATTCTGGGCCCGCCTTTCGATTACGAGAACCAACCTTGCTTGAATTGCGCGTCTCGTTTACATTCCAATTTAGTTGCGACTGAAGGGCAGTAACTAGGGCAGTACATGCCCAAGTCTAAGTTCCGGAGTTGATTTTATACTTTATATATCAATTCGAATTACGGCTGGGCTAAGTGCACGCACGATAATGTAGCGATTCTAGAAGTTACTATTCTACGAGCCCCTTGAAACAAGGAGAACTCATGGAAGGGAAATAAAGTCAGCCGATGAGGCATCATTCTTTGACGACGTTGCTCACAGTAAGAGGCCGGATAAAGCCTATGCTCAATTCGCCGAGAATAGCGGCAAAACAAATTCCGAGGACAAGCAGGACCGACGTTGAAAGTTCTGGGGACGCCTCAGACATAGGCTTTTTCTGAAGGAGAATTTCAAATAATTCTTCTCGGAACGATTTTTCCTAGGTGCACGAGATCGCAAGAGTAAGTCGTCAAGTCGACAGAAGAAACAGAGCGCAAGAGACTCACCATGAGAACGGCACCGCCGATCAAAAAGAATATGCCAGGCAAGCGACCTAGTCCAAGAAATAGTGCGGTCGTGCCAAAAACTAGAAAAGCACTTTGAAGCGGCATTTCTGAGAGATCTGGTTCTCTTGTTTCGGTCGACATTTTGCTAATTTTCTCCCGAGCGAGATCCAGCGCGTCATTACCCATGGAACTATCCGTGTTTTCCTACGATTGTGAACGAGAGAGATAAAGAAAAATCGTGAACAAAGGCGGGTATTAAAAAAAATGACTGAAGTTGAGGGAGATCCCACCTCGGATCCGCTGACCCGTGTCACGGCGAATGGTAGCTCTGGATCTTCCGAGGCGAAGAGGACATTGTGCGGAACCGTTGACCTAGCTGAGTCTTTGAATAAGCCTTTATGCGCCTGAATGGTGAGTGGCCGCCGACGCACGCCAGCTGTAAAGCACGTTGCCGAGCCGATAAAGAGTGCGAGCAAAGTTATCTTAAACATCGTGCTATGCTAGTCGCTATGTTCGAGTAACAAGTGTGATAAGATACAAGTTATGTTGAAGACACCTGATTTTTCAGTGCATTTTTTACCTCATTCGCTCCTACGAGGGAGAACTTTAAAACTGGCTGGGTGTGCAAAAAGTACACTCCGCAACTCCGCTTGATTCCGCCGGTTCTTCACGGATGTCTGAAAACTGAAAAATGGTCGAAAACCGTTCAACAGTTCTGTAGCTCGCAAAGCTCATGATTGCAGGGAGGCGCCTAAACTAACGTGAACATTCACCATACATAACAGTTTACATGTTTGAGCGATTGAGACTTATCTGGGTAGCGTAGTCTTCTTTTAAACGCTAACTAAAGGTAGAACCGTAAATTATCACAATCCCCAGAAGTACTCTGTTGTTTCGCATTAGCGAGAGACTAACATATAGGCTTCTTCGCAGCGTGGGCAGCTTGTGTTGAAGAGCTGCGAATAATTACCTATCGTTGCCTTGGTCTTCGTGTGAACTTACTGTTTTCAAAATGGGTGGTGGCTCGAGCAAAGCTTGCAGTGAGCTCGAGTCCGAATCGGCTGAAATCAAGAAAGCGCAGCGTCGTATAAATGAAATGGCAGCCCCCGAAGGACCCTTTCTAGTCTCTCCAAGAGGAGATCGCGACCCGACAGCGACGCCGCCGTCCAGTCCATACCCTAGTCTACGGGCGCATGCATCTTCTCGCGCCGCGCTGCAAGAAGACTCCATGGAAATGCAGTCGCTCGACGATGACGACTCCTTGGGCGAGCAATCTATGAGCAATGACTCGCCAACGCCTCTAGACCTTCAGTCCTTGAGCGCTGAGGAAGACTTCCAGTACCTGAGCACCGAGGAATCGAAATCGCAGCTGCAGGCTTCAGCTCATGACGCAGCGCTCGTTTCAGGAGATGACAATCAAGCAGCCGTAGTCCCTACCGAGGCGGCAACACCGCTGCCTCAGCCATTCGCGTTTGCTTCAGCACCGCGCCCCCGGACCATTGTGACAAAAGATGAGCCAATGCGTGTGTCCCCTGTAACTTCACCCCGAGTGTCTCAGCTGAGCTCGAGGGATGTTGGCGAGGGCAAGAGGTCGACAACGAGGACTGCCGCAGCTGCGCGGTCCAAGACGAGCTCTAGGGCTCAGACGCCACCTTCAGCACGCGTATCACGAGAAGCAGAAGTAGCTGCAGATTACCGCACTGCCCTGACGGCGCAATGGGATCAAGCGGAGGCTGAGACCTCTGAAGACGTCGTCATGGACCCTTCGCCTGTGCAGCGCACTTCGCCACGTGAGACACAGCGCACGCTTGAGAAGTTCGGAGCAAGCGCTTACGCAGAGGCAGGAAGTGACTTTGGGAAGCGGTCGCCTCGCGCAGTGCTCCCTGCACTTGCAGGACGTGCAGCAGTGGAATTCGAGGCCAAGAGTTCCGCTAGCTCAGACACGGCCGACGTAGAGGATGGAGTAGACGTGCATCGACGGAGACAGCTCCGGGTTGCGGCCGCCTTAGAAAACATGCAGGTTCGAAATGACTCTCTTCAAGAAAACTCCTGTTGGCTGATTCGTCTTTGCTATCTAAATTATTTGTCATTGTCCGTGGTAACGCTCTTGTCTCTTTTCCACAGTTGGAGCGTGAAGTATCCGAGTTACGAGAACAACTGGAGCGCGAAAAAGTAGTAGAGTCATCTCGAGATATCTGGGGCTGCAATCAAGGCATGAATCGGATGGTCAAAGAGGAACGGCGCCCTATGTATGGGAAGCCATTGCCGTACTTAGAAAGGATGCACCAACCGCCGTTAGAGGCGAGGCAACACCATCACCAGATTTACCCGCCGCAAAATACTTATCACCGCCCACAGTTTCCCAACAGAGAGGACCAGCAGCTTGAATCAAAATCACCTCGGTCGATCGGATGGGAGAGGCGAGAAGCGGAGGCGAAGGCTGCAGAAGATCAAGTCGCACAGGAGAGGGCTGCGGCAGGGAGGAAAGATGCAGCTGCAAGAGCTCCTGATGCAATCACAGGATTTGATGAGGTCGGGTCCACAGGTAGGGGAAGGAAAGCTACGAACGAAGCGCGAGGAGCGCCCAATGCAGCAGAAGAGGTCAAGGAAGCAGCTGTTCCTGTATCTGTGGCGTTGCCATTAAAGTCAGCTGCACCGCTCGCTCCATTGGAGAGTGCCTCTTCGCCCGTTCCTCCTTCGGCGGCGGCGCGGCAGGTGCCAGCTCGGCAGCGACGCAGGCAGCGTAAGCTTCAGCAACAGCAAGCAGCGAGGCAGCAAAACGCCATTATTCATGCCCAGCGCCAGAGCCAGCGCGAAAAAGTAGAAGAAGAGGAAGCCAAGGATAGTGTTCAAGCGCAAGCAGGAGGTGGCGAAGAGTTGTGCGAGAAGCCATGGTCTCGTTCCATGGAAGTGCGCGGCAACGAGGTGGAATACCTGCTTCGCAACCCGGTGCGATCCACGCAAGAAATGAGCTATGCCCTCGCAGCTGCAGAAGCGGGGCTCCTGTTTTTGGACCATTTAGAAGCGAAAGCGCGAGAGCTGGGCGTGCTGCGAGGCACTTTGAGCCGTTGGATTTTGCCCTTTGCCGAGGAAGGCCAGTCGGTGGAGGGCCAGCGGAGCTTCGCGCGCGAGGTGATGACCTCCCTGCCGCCGGCTGTCAAGCAGAAGCTCAGCGACAAGGAAGTGAACTACCTCGTGAAAGGCGCCAATTCGGTGCGGCGGCTGATTCGAGTCAAGATCGCGGACGACAACGATTTAAACCAGGCCAAGGAGTCGCTGCTGATCACGGCTCGCTTTTTCAAGCGCGTCCTTGGTGAAGCAAATGACCTCAACATCGAACCCTACGAGCTCCTCAAGATGCGCCGGGGATGATGGATAGCGGGTCATTGGTAACGGCCATGAAGCATGGACCTCATTACCTCATTCACGACGTAGTGCCACGTGGATATACACTTACATCACGAGATCCTTCGCGGCTGTTCTGCTTTTCTAATTCCCTTCCTTTAAGTTCGATTAGGATTTTAGAGCACGTAAAGATTAAACGGAGGAAAATCCCCAATTCGCAATACACGTCGATACTCAACACTTCAAATGCCGGAACTACTGAACTGCACTCACATCTGCACGACATCGACATCTGCAAATCCTAAATCCTAGGGTAAGATTCACGCACGTAATTACGCAGGAATCACGCGGAAAGCGAAATTTGTACCAGTCAGACGTGATTTCCGTCACGGGAATCCGCTCAGAATAGAGTGACGTCATCATGGAATCCACTCGAAATTTTCAGTAACGCTTCGCACTTGTCTGTGTGCGCACAACCATGGTCCATGGCGATGAGCACTCCAGCTGAAGGCGCACGCACAAGGCGGGAGGAAAGGGCGCGAAGAGAGAAAGAGAGAATAAAGAGAAAGGCAAGCGCACCACACACGAAACTTTAAGACACGACGACCCCCCACCACCAGAAAGAACACCGAATCCCCCGTATTTGCCGTATATTTGGGGATGTTACCATATATATACCGCACGCGATTCCCACGTAAATACCGCGTGAATATCGCGTGAAGTGAATTTTTTAGACCTCGCGCGTGATTCCCGCGGGTACGTGAATCGCACCCTTGTGCACATCTAGTCCTACATCTTCAGTGCCTATAGCCTACATTTAAATCAGATATCAGATCGGAAGCCCCTTTGGAGCCCTTCGCATTTCGTTTATGGTTTATGGCCACAGCATAGGCCCACCGGACCCAAAATCTCAATTTTTCGACCACCTCCGATTCACATTTTTATTTCTTTAATGGTCTCTTTGGGGGTTGGAAAGAGCCAAACAGACGAAGTTTCTCTTGTTTGTTGGCCTCGTCTTAAATTTCACGAGATAATATTGAAAAAAGTTGACCCCAACTTCGCTGATCGTTTTGACCAGTCCGGTGGGCCTACACAGCACGCATCTCTTTACTCTTTATCTCTTATTTTTATTTCCATCCTAGATCCTAGGTCTAAAAAGCATGATACTACAGCATGAAATACATCAAGGTATAAAAGAATTAGGAGGTCCCGCCGACTTGTTCGGAGGAAAGGTGTCAGTTGGAGCCTTAATTGGCCTTATGGAGCGAATTTTCTAGCGCATATGCAGCTCAAGTGCATTATCTATGTGCCTCTGTGACTGCTGTGTACTTGCCTTTGTTTGTTTTTGGGAATGTATTACCTAGACTAACTAGAGGACAAGCAAATGGAAATGGCATTCATATCTCGTTTTTCGAGGTAATTACGGCACTTAAGCAATTTGAATGTCCTGGACTACTCAAGGAGCACAAATCTCTTGTGCCCTGTGTCGTGTTTGCGTCATCCGTACAGAGGAACCAGTTCACTAGCGCAGGCGATATCTAGCTCTTGGCCGCTGCAATGGCAAGGATGGCTTCTCGGTCAATGTTCTGGGTGTACTGCTCTACCACGCTGCTGGTTCTCGCCGGATCATCAGCGTTCAGTTTCGCAACGTACTTGGCCAAACGGCGCACCGTTTCGCTGGTGGAGACGTTGGTGAATAAGATGGGCACCGTCGACATTTCAATGCACTTGCGTAAAGACGCGTCAGGCCACGCTCCGAAAGGCGTTGTTGGTGAGCCGGACAAGAGAATGCCGCCCTTGAGCTGGTTGCCTGTGATGCGCTCGTAGGTGGCGGCATACACTAAGTAACCCGTCACGATGTCTGAACGGCTCGCATGAGTCACAAACAGCGTTTCGTTGAACTGGCCACTGTGCAACTTTTCCAGGAAGAGGTTCAAATCAGTAATGGCGAGTTCGTATTCGCCGAAATGCCGCAACCGGTGCTCGTGCCCTGAAGCTACTTGCGTCCCAAACATGGTCTCGAAGTCCATCATGGTAGCAGCGTCCATCATTTCTCCGTAAGGCACGCACCCAACCATTGGGAGACCCCATCGAGAAGAAATGGCGCGACCAAAGTAATCTTTCACCATCTCGTATTTGCTCGGCTGAATTTTGTTCACCAAGACACCACCTACTCGGGCGCCAGCAGCTTCACAAGCATGAATGTTCAGTGCAAGCTCGTCAAACGACTTCCCAATACCGCCGTTCACCACCATAACCACGGGTACGTCTAAGAGGGCTGCGACTTGGGCGTTGTTCATGTTCACAATAGACCCAACGCAGGTGTGCCCAGTGCCCTCCACTACCGTGAATGGGCTGTTCGAACGAATGCGATGAAACGCTTCGACAATCTTGTCTTTTTGCGCCGATTCCTGCATAAAGGGAAGTCAAGATTTTAGTTGGATTCACAAGCCGCAGTTGGTTTGTCAAATGCATAAAACCAAACTATCAGGTGGCAAGTTCAGGTGCTCTATAGGGCGATGAGAAAAGAACCGCGCAAATTACCGTGATATTTCCGTCTATGAAATTTTTGGTGTATCCAGGAGGCAATACCAAGGGGCTCATGTCCGCATAGTCATCTTCAAGCCCAAAGTAGTCGCGCATGAGTTTCACGTCTTTGTCCACTCGCAAATCGTTGCCCACTAGCACAGCTGGGAGTAGAATAGGGCACAAAAATAGTCATAATCAGATACAGCTAGATTCTTTTCTCTAGTGAAATGAAATGCAAGGTAAAGAAATGATTAGCGATGTCCTTACTTTGCTGGCCGACGGGCTTGATAAAGCCACATTTCCCAAACTCCTTTTTCATACTATTCACAATTCCGAGGCATGACGACGACTTCCCTACATGCTGCCTCGTGGCGGCGACAAAAATACTCGTCATGGGCACAAAATCGAAGGCGGGCTCTAGATGTTAGACTTTCTCGCAGGTTGTGCTAAAACTAGCTAGATATGGAGGTTCCTCACTCAATTGACCGAGACAACAACAAGCTAGTGTTCAAAGGTGTTGAATTGGCAAAAGATTCAGACGAACAACCTGGATCTACTCAAGAAGAATGAGGACTAACGCAGCAAAATAGGCTTTAGTCTACAGTAAGAGAGTGTTCATTGTTCAAGTTTGATTAATGGCATAATGGCATGGTGGCATTGAAAGTAGTTGTATGTAAGTGCGTGCGTATATATATCGCATCATCACACACATTCTGATCGCATCGTGCATGTCATGCAAACGATGTGCACGAAATGTATATATTCTAACCATGAATATTATATTAGGGAAATCATAGATTTTTCTCGGTGTCGCCGTGAAAATAAGCAAAGCTTAGCGTTTTTTTCACGCCTCCCCCGAGGGGAGGACTGGTGTTAGTAGCTATACAGGGGAAGGGCGCCATTTAGGCGGCATCATAGGAATCCCCTGGCCCGGCTCGGAAGCCGGGCTCGGGGTTTTTTTGCGTTCAGCTTACGTATTTCAAACGATGCACTGAGATAGACTTGGTTTACAGCTCATCCGCTTTATTTCTTTATCCTCATACCTATGGCTAAGGCGCTCTGTAGAGGATCCTACTCCGAACAATTCTTTCGTGAAACTTATAACATGGGCGACGTCCTTGAACACATAAAACCCAAACCCCCTGAAGTTTGATACCTGTACTTAGGACAAGTCAAGAGTAAACGAGCGATTCAGGTATAAGTCCGATTCCAATGAGACAGAAGGAGCTTTAGTCATAGCGAGAAGATCTATAAATGCAACTTCTGACTATTTTGTTGGTTTGTATTAGTTCGAGTTCGAGTTCGATTTTGCTACCATGTTCTACTGACGACTCGGAGTAGTACGCAGGAGAAGGTGTTTTCCCACAGAGGCATTGCCAAGCATTTTGGAGAAGTGGATCTTCATTGCGAACTCGAACTCGAACTAATACAAACCCAAATGGCACAGAAGCCAATGCTGCGGGCAGAAGTGGGAATGCGCGTGCGTTGCGCAAACAAAGCAAGTGCGGAATGATTCAGGAGGGAGAGGGG
>Ga0307931_1001657_pt1 | contig 14622 bp, 8 predicted proteins | sample OrgLakmetageno47_FD_201816 | JGI IMG/M metagenome (GOLD analysis project Ga0307931, IMG submission 201816) | Saline water microbial communities from Organic Lake, Antarctica - #47 | ecosystem: Environmental > Aquatic > Non-marine Saline and Alkaline > Saline | place: Antarctica: Organic Lake... | reverse complement strand
CGGTAGCTCCCAAGGGCAACGCATTGCTCTACGGGAAGCACAAGTGGCGCGGCGGCGCTCTGTGCCTGTTTGGCCGGGTGCACTGCATCCCGGCGGAAGCCAACTGCGTGCTGCGCATTGACCCGAAAAGTGGAGAATGGGCCACTTTCGGAGACTTGAGAACCGCTGGAGACGGGTCCAAGTGGAACGGCGGCTGCTTCAGCGACTACGACGACCGCATATACGGGGTAAATAATCTCCATAACACTGGAGAAGTCTCCACTCGTATGATTTGATCTTATGTCGTATTGACGGCATCTCATCATGCATTTATAAATAGAAGCTCTCTTAAAAATGAATTTTCGCGATAGTGTGAGGCTTCGACGGCACTCAGTGCATTTTACAATGCGCTGTGGTTTGCATTTGTGCTGTACTTCCGTGGGTATATCGTAGGTACCGTTTGACGCCGAAAGCGTGCTCGCCATTGACCCGGATTTGCGAACCGTGGGCCTTTTGTACGAGAAAGATCTCCCCGCCGATTGCGCTGGCCTGAGAGGCAAGTGGAGCGGTGGCGTGATCTCAGCCAAGGACGGGTGCATGTATTGCGTGCCGTACAATGCTCCATGCGTCCTCAAGGTATGCAAAAAAGCAGGCGTTGAGGCCCGGTGTCAAGAGAGAGAAAGAAAGGGATACTTTCAAGATTATGCATCTTTTCTTTGTTGCTTCCTTGATGTATTTCAAATTATGTGGGCTGTGGGCATAAAATTGAAAAAGAGGGCATAATTTCATACTGTTTCCATTGTTCTTAAGCAGAATGAAGCTCAGCCAGATTCATTCTTTGCATCCCACGTTGTGGCTATGCTCCAATGATTGTGTTTCTGTCGTTATGCTTCTCTCTCTCTCTCTCTCTCTGCCTCTCTTGAATACGCACCTGCATGAAATTCCTAATTTCGTCAGGTGGACTTCCGCGCCCACAAAGTCGAAGCGTTGGGGCATTTCAAAGGCCACGGCAAGTGGTGTGGCGGGGTCGCGGCCCCAGACGGCGCCATTTGGTGCGTGCCGCACTGCGCCAGCACTTGGCTGCGCATCGACGTAGACCGTCAGGTGGCTGCACTGGTAGGGCGCGTGCCGCCAGACGCCAAGGGGCACCCTTGCCAGTTTCGCGGGGGGGCTTTGGGCATCGACGGAAACGTGTACGCCATTCCTGCTGACGCGATGGCCGTGCTGCGCTTGAACACTTCGAAGAGCTCGTTTTATTAGTTTATAAATGCAAGGATCATGGATGGGCATTGCGTTGGATGTCGTGAGATCAAGCATGTGCGTTAAATGTTCGCGTATTTTATTGTGAGACATAATTCGCACGTCGCACGACGAAGGCACTGGCACTGGTCTTGATATCTTAAGGCGCACACAGAGGAAGTACGGTAGATCAGAAGCGTAGCTCGAAGGTTTTCTGGGGGAATTTCGGCAATTCAGTCGACTTCCACAAGTCGAATAATGTGGTATTTCTCTCGAATCGAGATTCCACCGCCTCAAAAATTTATGCAACCGATTTCGAATAAAGATCAAAGGACAAAGGACAAAGGACCTCAGAAAATCGTGGTGTACCAATGGGAATTTCAATCGCACAAGTGTTACAGAATAGCCTTAAAATTTTGAGACAGGCCCCAAGGGGCCGGAATTAGAAGGCTAACAAGAAGAGATAAAAATCAAAGCAGCGCAAACTAAACTTAAAAAGCTAATCAGGCGCACGTCCCCGAGTGGCCTTTTTCGGTGGCATCTCTATTGAAATTATACGTGGAATATTGTTGATAGTGTGCGGGTAGTGGTTTTGTAGTAATTCAGCTACAAGTGACAGGTCAAACAGCCGCCTGAGCGCGGGTTTGTGCATGTGCATGCTTCCAAGGCTGTGCACCTGTGCTCTGGTGCTCCGTTATCTGCGCTTTCTTGGTGGTTTGGTGTCCTTGTCCGTGTCCACCCAGCCAGGTTATGAGTACACTGTACAGTACTGTAGTTTTGAGACAGGCCCCGAAGGACCGGAATTAGAAGGCTAACAGGCAGAGAAGAAAAGCGAAGCAGCGCAAATTAAAACTAGGAAGCTCATCATACGCACATGCCCGAGTGGCCATAGAAGTGATGGTGGCGGTCCAAAGTGGCACGCTCCTCCGTGCTCTGAGAGTGCAGCTCAAAAGATGAAGTCCCCTCCTCTGCGGGCCGAGTGACCATGGAAGTGGTGGTAGCGGTTCAAAGCTCTTCTTTTGAGCTGCACTCTCAGAGCACGGAGGAGCGTGCCACTTTAGACCGCTACCATCACTTCCATGGTCTCTCGGGCACGTGCGCATGATTAGCTTCTAAGGTTCTGTTTGCGCTGCTTCGCGTTTCTTCTCTGCCTGTTAGCCTTCTAATTCCGGTCCTTCGGGGCCTGTCTCTAATGAAGAGTTTCCGCCCGCAGAGGAGGAGACTACAACGAAGTCCCTCAGGCGATCCAGAAGAGGAGTCGCCCATCCCCTAGCAATTGCGCGACCCCATTTGCGTTCAAGCTTCTTTCTGAACTAGGCTTTAGCTTCTGAAAAGCCGATGTTATAGAATGCCGTGTGTTTGCGAGCCATTTCCCGAGCGACGAGGTCCAAAATGAGGCTGAGGTCAGAGGAAGCACCCCCGTATCGGCCAATGACTGGGGCAAGAACACGACCATTGTGGCCGTACTCATTAAGTTCGCTCTCTATTGGGCCTCTCTGATCTTCCTGCGTGCCATGCAGCTCGAGGTCGAGCTTCTTACAGACTGTCTGTAGTGCGATCGTGGTACTCTTTGTTGACAGCTCTTTGCCTTCTCTCCAGAGTGGCCCCAGGAATAGTAAAGGTGTATTTACTTTTCCTCCTTTTGAGTGGGTAAAACTCCGAACTACGCTATTATACACAAGTAATAGATAGCTGGGGGACTTCGATGGGACAGGAAGCACAGAGTTAGACCCACATACAGAGGCTAACCCATTCACCTCCCTACCTACCTAGCTACCTAATGCGTTTGGGTATTTGGGGGGAGCGAAAGCGAGAGCTGAAGCTGAAGGGGCTCATTTGAGCCAATGAGCCTCACCCCATCCCGAGAGGGTGAGAAAAGAAAAAGAATTTTTTTTCTTTCTCTTTCTTGGCGAGCGAGCAGAATCGAAAGGCCGCAGCGAAGATGACTTCTTCAGTTATAGTCTCTTTCGATGTTGTGCGAGCCGGATGTGCTTCGGCGGCGGCTGCGTCATCAGTTCATCAGCCATCTGTCGACCGTTCGGTTCTTGGGCATCCGCCAAGATCGCTGATTGGTCCGCGTATGAGCAGAATTCTTGTCGTATTGCAGATCACCCTGTAGACGACGTCCCGCGCTACTGCTGCTCTTCTCCCCCTGCAGTGTCACTTGCTCGCATAGTACCTTTTGACGCACTAAGCAACAGAAATTGAAGGCCCAAAGCAAAGGTTGCGGCGCGGCAGAGCTTCGTTAAGACGGGCGTAGCGTACACTTGACACTCTGGCAAGGCAGTCAAGGAAGCGCAATGAGCCATGGGCAAGGCAAGCATGAGGGCCTCGGCGCGCCGCCCCCCGAATTTTCGCCCATGATTCGTGCAACGCACGCAAGCATGGTACCTCCGAAGTCTCCACACGGAAAGCGGCTGGGTCAGCTGAGCGACCATAGTCGCTCGGCTGCGACCCACAAGGAGCAACTGTCGGAGTTGGCTGCAACTGACGTGGCGCTCGCGCTACGGCAGCCGCCCATGCTTCAGTCTGCGGGCGCGCACTCGCTTTCGGTGCGCGACACGTCGCCAGTGAAGTTGCCACAGCGCAAGTCATTCTTGAGCGGTGTGAAAAACTCGGCGCTTGCCCAAAAGCGTTGGAATCGTTCAGGGGTTTCAGCGCGGCGTGTCGCTGGCCACAGTTTAAAAGATAAAAAGGAAGCTGCCAGGGTGGCAAAACTGATGGGCCTCTCCAAACCTGAATTTAAGCGCTCCTCCAGCGAAATCACGCAGTAAGTACTCATTTCATATCACCCTGCATCTTCTTCTGTCGTTTTTTTTCATAAATAACCACTACTAAATTGTTTTATATTACATCAAGCTCATATTAGGTGAATAATGATAACCGATTTGTCAACTGTGCACTCGCTGCCCATGGCAAAAGCTAACGTTTGTACTGATCGTTGCCGAATTGCAGTTTCCTGAACCAACTACGAAAAGAGCAGCAATCTAGCGTCGACGAAGACACTGGCGGTGAAGACAGTGAACACGACTTTGGGTCTGCTGCTGGGCGAAAAAACGCACACGCGCAGCAACTGCAGCGGCAACAGCGTGTAGCGCGCGGTGCAGTCTTTCAAGACTTCGAAGTGGTGCTCTCCAAGCGGAAGAAGTATTTCAAACCGCCAAAGCAGAACACGCGAGACCCAACGAAAAGGCCGTTGCACATGTCTGATGTGGTGTGGCAAGCTGTGCAGGCCAGCGAACACCAAGACCGTGGGAGTGTTGCCCACGTTGAGGCTCCGAAGAGCACTGTGCCCCCGCCTCCATCTGCAAATGAGCTCTTGGCAGCAGCGGGCGCGGACCTCGATTGGATCGAGCACCGCAATGGCAGGGCGAGCCGCCGTCTCGGTGGCAGCAGCAATGAAGACAACAGCAGCAGTGCCACCGATGGCGAAGCCGTAGTACAAGACAGCGGCAGCGCAGAGGCAAGCCCAGACAATGAGTTCGGTGTTGGAGCCGCGGACTCCATCGACCTGCTCTCCCAACAGCTGGACGCTAGCATTGAGTTAGCCCTGAAGATGGAAGCACGCGACGGCCGGTACCCACCCCAAGCCGTCGCTGACGTCACTGCTTTGGTAAAAGCTGCTATACGGTACGCGGCTCGAGAAAGGAGAAGCGAACGCCCAGGCCTCCCAGCTTCGACAGCAGGTAAAAACGGCAAAAGTGGCGAAGCGTCCTCAGAAATCCCTGGCCGTGGATCTCCTTCAGCGCTGTCGCCACCACCTTCACAGGACAACCCCAACCATACCACCAATGGCCCCAGTTGGTCGCTCACATTAGACCCCAACGACCACGGAGACAATGCCACCGCCGCTGGTTCAGTGGCCGAAGCTTCCTTCAGCGCAAGCGAAGACGACGAACCGAATAGCAGCGGCAGCTTGGGAGAATTCTTTGGGAGCGCGAGTGGCCTCCTCAGCGGGGGTGGGCGTGGCTTAAGGAGTGGCAGCAACAGCCGGCCCGGCAGCCGAGAAAAGCTCGATGGTGCCCTGGTAGAAGTTGACGCCCTGGCTGCGCTCGTGCACGGCAAGCAATCGGCGCCGGCTACTCCAAAGCTCGATGCTATCTCGAGCTATCACACAAGCGACCCAAACATCAATGGTAGTGTTGTTGAAGACATGAGCCGTCCTTCTAGCAGCAGCAGCAGTGGCGCCGTGCTTGAGAGCGGCATAAACGACGGCGGCAATCTTGCAATGGGCATGGGCAGCACAGTCAGCATGGTCAGCAGTGGCAACGGTCCGCTTCTCAGCGGCAACAACACCCTAACCATGGGTCGATCGTCCTCGCGGGCGGCACGAGCGGTGAGCGAAGCTTTGGCGAAAATCAGCTGGACGATTCCGGAAGTGTTCGAAGCGCACTACTTGGACCAATGGCACCAGTCGTCGACCGACATGTTTTTGCGGGTCGATTCCAAAGGCCCGCCTCCCAGGGTAGACGCCACCCTGGCAGTGGACCTGCTCCTGAACGCCATGACTCAAAGCGAGCGCGAGGCCGAGCAGCTGCGCCGGCGCACTCTGCTGCTCCGGCGGCGCAGAATCGCGGCTACGGCAAGGCAAGCGTCGCAGCGGTGGCTGGGCACCAAGGACCCGTTGCCGCTCTCCCAAGTAATGCCCGAGTATTTGGACCCCTCGGAATGCGACGAAGTGAGCTTGCAACGAGCGTCCATCTCGGACGATCTACTCCTAGCGCCGAATCGGTCACCTCAGCGAAGTTTCGAGCTGGAGGGTACCGACGCCACTTCTGACTTAGGCGCTACTAGACGTGCGTTGAGCCGAAACTCTTCCAGCCGTGTTCCTGCAGTTGACGGCGGTGCAGTTGCGGAAGAGTCCTTAAAGGGAGACACCCTTGAAGTGCTCCAGGAAACGCTTATAGAAAACCAGAACAATACTGCTACTGCTGTTGCTGTTGCTCCTCGTAACGAAGATGGCAGTGACGTCACGCTACAAGTATCCAGCGCTGAGGCGCCAAGTGTCTTGCTTGAGGAAGAGTCACCTTTTAATAGCTCTAGCCGGCATGAAAGCTTCACTCTTTCTTTTGACGGCGACTCAACCCTGAAAAGCACCAGCAGCTCGGATACAGAAGTTTTAGTTCGAGCAGATTCCATTCGTTTGAACAACGACGAAGAAGTGGAACTAGTGCGACCGGTGAAGCCTAAGCTAGCATTTACAGGCTACAAGAAACAGCAAGCAGCAGCAGAAGAAAAAGTTCGACAAAGCAAGTTCGAGAGCAAGCGCTATCCTGCCTTCGCGCGGGAGGCCACCTCTAAATGAAGGATAGGTGTTAGTGGCCTTTCTCATAGAATTAAGGCGTGTACTGCAAATCTTGTATTCGATTTCAACTAAACCGAAATTATTATGTTATATGAACCCTGGCCTGCTGGCTTTCGGATTAGCCCGGGAGCCCGGGAGACTCCGGAGGGCTCTTCAGGGGCAATCTGGTTGGTCTCTATGTAGTATACAAACGCCGACTAGATAGCACCCTGCCTGTTAGTCACTTAATCCAGTCTTCCCTCGTCGGGGGGGGGGGTCAGAAATATACACCGAAGGCTATAGGCCAAAAATATGTAAAATCCGTTTCTCGTAGTAAGCCCTTACTTAGTTCCCCCTGTGGTGGAGACTTTCCTAGAGTGTGGAGTGTTGGAGTTCCGTTTCCCGAGAAGCCAGTGTAGGGTGGGTGTATTTTTTTGAGACAGGCCCCGAAGGGCCGGAATTAGAAGACTAAGAGGTAGAGAAGAAAAGCAAAGCAGCGCAAACTAGACCTAAGAAGCTAATCAGGCGCACATACATTTTTTTGGGTTATCGGTTCGTCAAAATGTCATTTATATAATCACGAATTGCAATCCCATGTGTATAGAGGAGATTCTAGATTGGATAGGGAGAACCAGTTTAGGGTAGGGGTAAGTATTTGTGGTGGCGGCAGTATTAACCAATACCAACTACGACACCAACACATATCCATCAAATCCCAAGTGGTTTAGGGGGTCCAGATGTTAGGTAGATACCATATCTGCTACCCCCCCTATATCTTGAAGGCCAATCGAGCTGTGAGATCCAATTAAGACAGAAATAATCTAAAGACAAAAACTATTGCCTTGAGAGTATTTGTCGCCGCCTTGGAATGAAGGCACGTGGCCAAAATTGTGCGAGCATGCGGGTGCTCCTTAATTCAATCGGGGAATCTAGTTCGTCGCATCGAAGATGCAGTCCGACAAGGCCCAAGGCTAAGCGCCCCCTAAGCACCTTCTTAGAGAGTAAATGGGGGAGTATCGTGGACCTGGGACGTGAACCGCTCACGTCCCAGGTCCACGATGCTCCCGTGAACCACGAACGAGCTCACAGTCCCGCCGACTTATTCGGAGGAAAGGCGCCAGTTGGAGCCCTAATTGGCCTTCTGGAGCGAATTTACTAGCGCATATGCAGCTCAAGTGCATTCTTTATGTGCCTCTGTGACTGCTGTGTACTTGCCTTTCTTTGTTTTTGGGAAAGTCTTAACAACTAGACTAGACTAGGCTTTCGGCTAATCCTATCATATCGAAGCCAAACTAATCTTATCCGATCGTCGAAGTAGCAAGGCCCACGCACAGAACGCGAGCACAAGTAGCAAATAGCAAAGAAAATGAAAGCAGAGTGGGGCAGTGAAGGGTTTACAGAAAGTGAATTTTGTGCATGAACAGAAGCCCCGCCGGCCATGAAAATGATACAGCAGCAGCATCTGATATCGCTTAGTGTGCCCGTGGAGTGAAGTGATGAGCCAAGGCTTGGCCTCGTGATATGTGGAAGTATATTGCATTGTTCATTCGTTCAGCAATTGGAGCAGTTGAGAGCAGCTGAAGCCTTGTCCCTGCGTACAGTTCGCTGCGCCATTCGATTGCCGGTTAAGTAACAGGCCCATCACGCGATGTATCTACAGGTGCGTATGTAATATGGACTAAATCCCAGTACCAAGATTGAACGAATCGTCGTCGTCTTCGTCATCAAGGCCTACGCTGGCGTTTTCAGGCTGCGCTTGGTCGAGCCGCCCGGCCACCGATGCTTCGAGCGCTTCCTGCTCTCGCATCTTCGCCTGCAAACGATTCGCCGTCATCGAACGGCCACCATTGGCGCTTGAACCAACAGGCAGGACACTGTTTCCTTGGCGTCGCCGGTCGTTTTGGGCACCTCGTAACCGCCGGATGTCGAGCTTGCTCATGCCAATCCTGGGCCCGAGAAGTGTGCTGTCATCAAGCAGGTCCTGGTCGTTGAACAGTTCGAGATCGTCGCTGAAACCAAGATCCACAATCTGGGGTGCATATTTCCACAGCCTCGCGCTGTGCAACAGAGCCTGCACTTCCGGGTCCATACGCTCGACCAGTGCGACAGCAGCGGCATCACCTTTCTCGCCAGTTTGCCCTTCAATGCATTCTCCATCTGCTGGTCCATCAGCAGCAGTGGTGAGATTCTTTTGCGATCCACTGGCTTGACCTACCGATGTGCAGAATTCATCGAATGACGGGACAGTGTCGCCGATGAGAAGCCGTTGAGTAGGTACCTGTGCCCAGCATTTCTTCACCAGATCACTCAACGTCTCAGGCATAGCAGGGGCAGGCTGAGTTGAGCCCGCAGGTGAGGAGTCAGGAGGCACGTCTTCAAAGGGCAACCGCGAGCCACCACACACATGCTTGACCACTTGAGAGCGGCTGAGACCAGCAAACGGTGATGCGCGGAACCAGAGCTCCCAGAGCGTGACACCGAGAGCATACATGTCTGCGGCTTGTGCAGCACTTAGCTTCACTTCAGCACCATCGTCTCCAGATGTCTTCCGAGCTTCGAACTGCTCCGGCGACATGTAAGGCACTCGCTCTGGATCCTCAACGATTGCAGTGACATTGTCTTTAAGACGTCCCTCCGTTGAGTTCACGGATGCCTCCGGTGCTGCTCGTAGTGCCTTGACGCCATAATCAGCCAGCTTCACCCGATAGCCGTGCCGCTGGCGCCTCTCGACAAGCACGGTAGATGGGCGGAGGTTGCCGTGGGCAACGCCATGTGTGTGAAAGTGCGCCAAGCCGCTGAGCAACTCGCGTCCAACCCGCGCAAACTCAGCGAGGGTAAATTGGTCCCCAGACCGGCAATACGAGGCCAAGTCACTGACGGAAGCGCTGCCACTAGTACCACCCGTGACGAAGTCTGTCACCACTAACAGAGTCGCTGGGGACTTCTCTGCTCCATCGCTCAAACTTGGTGCTGACCAGGAAAGTGGCGTCGTCGTTGCGCACACCCCGAAGACTGTAAGCACATGAGGATGCTTAGCCAGAGCCGCCAACTGCACTACCTCGAGGCCAGCTTCATCCAGGGCAGCAATGCCCTCGGGCGTTCCTGGTGCGACAAATCCGGCAATATCGTGCTTGATCCGTACTCCAAGTGCTGCCACGGGCCGTCCTGCCATGTGACCCTTGAACACTGGCCGGCCACTACGCCACGTATACGCGATGGGGACATTGCTGCTACTGGAGGGATGATCGCCTTCCGCCAGATTGATTGCATCGTCTGCCAAGACGCCAGGCCGGGCATTGGATGCCGCTGACAGGATTTGCTTCGATTCGGCTTTTACCGCCAGCTCGATGGCAGGTGCAGCGCGTGAGGTGAAAGCAGCATGCAGGCCATGTGCGAGCAGCCGACTCCCCGGAGCATGAGCCCAGCTCGCGTGCACCAGCGCTGTGAGTCGCTGAGGTGCCTTGAATGGAGCGCGCAGAGCTGGCACCTCGTCCGAAGTCAGCTCCGGCTCCGGCAGCACAAAGCTTGGCCGATCACCGTTGCGCACTCGCTCTGCCACATCGCGCGGCGCTGTCCCATGGAATGGCTCACACTTGTGCCAGAGCTCCCACAAGGTCACTGCAGCTGCGTACACGTCCGCTTGTTGGTGTTCCTCCAGTGACATGATCACAGAGCCAGCATGCGCAGCAGACTTGGTCTCGCGCGCTGCCGCCCAAAACTCAGGTGGCACGTACGCTGGTGCTCGGTAACGGCTTGAAAGGCCAGCTGGAGCTGCAGCGTCGCTCTTGGCGAGGTACTCGTCAACATCGAAAGGTTGAGCAGAACTAAAACCACTCAGGCGCAAAGCTCCGCTGTTATCGAGCAGTGCATGTTCTAGGCGAAGGTCACCGTGCCAGTGACCGCAGGTGTGGATGTGTGCCAGCGCCCCCAGCAGCTCCTGCCCACACCGCACGAAGTCCAGAGGTCCAAACGACGGCAAACGGCATTGAAGACCAAGTGTACCGCCACCACAGAAGCCTCCAATCAGATACAGCGCGCTGCTGTCGACGGAAGTGCCCTCAGAGTTCTCTCCAAGCTGGGCAACTCCGAATAATGAGAGCAAGTGCGGGTGCGTCGGCAGCGAGCTGAGCAAAGTGACTTCCCGTTTGAATGCATCGAGGTCATCAGCGATAGCGCGCTTGGCCATCACAGTGCGACCCTTGAGCCTGCTCTTGAAGAGCTTGGTACCTCCACACTTCGCAAACGGCTTCGGCTTCAGCGAAAGCACGGATGGAGGAATCAGCGCAACACCTTCAGGCAAGTTCGCTCGCTCCAATAAAGTCATATGCTCAGTTGAAGTATGCGCCGTAGCCAACTTGTTCGAGTGACCGTAACCTGATGCCTTTGCCTTTGCACTCGCGTCTTGCTGCGCTACCAAGTCGACCTTGGTAGCCTTCTCTGGCTTCGTTGCTTTCGCATCACGTGCAGAAGAGCTGCCTACCATAGCAGCTTGCTTGATGGAGGCATCGTCATCTTTGACTGGTCGACTTGCACTGAACTGAGTCGATTGTGCGCGCCGGGCTTGCAACCGGGACATATACCGCTCCTTTGCGTTTTTAGTGCCATGGGTATCTTCATCGAGACCTTCACCAACTTCTTCATCATCGACGTCGAGAACTCCCGACAGCTGTGCACCGCTGTTACGGTCAATATCGGCCTCATTTTGCAAATCAGGCAGGAGTTTGAAATCACTGCTTGGTTTTGCCTTGGACAATTCAACGAGCTCGAGATCTCGAGAGATCTCTGCGCCGCCGCCACTTTCAGGATCACTTAAGTACAGTGATGACTTCCCGCTGAACTCAGACTTACCACTCGACAACCAATCGTCTTCGGTGAGCCCACTGCCGCTTTCAGGGTGCTTCTTACGTTTGAGCGCCCACACCACGCCGGCTACTCCCATTGCAACCATTAGCACTACACCGAGGAGGAAGGACGTAGATGCATTAGCAATCGCGCCAGGCTCGGAGCCAGGCTTCGGCTGGAGCGACGGTGCTTGCGTGGGCGAGTTCGTCAAGAAGATGCAAACCACATCCGACACGACCACCGAGTCCATCATCAAGCCCTCCTGAAGGGACACTTCAAAGCTGCCAGTCTCGAGTACTGACGTCATAGACAACGCCCAATCCCCTCCAGTGTTAAAGCCTACACCACTCAAGCTCGAAACGGCTATCAAGGACGTTGACCACACATATGAAGTGTTTGTACCGTTGACGTCTGTTGCTACGAGGCTGCGGCGCCTAATGCTGTCACTTCCACTTTCCACCACAGTAGTAGTGATATCAATATTCTTCAGGTCACCAGCGCTACACCCAATAGAGGCACCTGTTACGCTCTTGAAACTGTCGTAGCGAGCCCGCGTCACTTCGCCTGGGTCAGTAGGCATCGTCATTATGAACGATACCGCCACTGACACAGCATCGTACGCTGAAGGAACCAGAGTGGGGACAGGCGTGGGCGCTGGCGAAGGAACTGGCGATGGCGAAGGCGTCGGCACCAAGGTCGGCACAGGGCTCGGTTCTGGCGACGGCAATGGTGTTGGAGTGCCTGAGGGAAGAGGAGTTGGTACACTTGAGGGCAAAGGTGTCGGTGAGCTCGAAGGAAGAGGGCTCGGGAGCCCTGAGGGCAACGGCGACGGTTCTGGCGATGGAAGCGGTGTCGGAGACGGCGTAGGAAGCCCTGAGGGCGACGGAGATGGTTCTGGCGACGGCAGAGGAGAAGGCAGTGGCGTAGGTTTGTTGGATGGTACAGGGCTGGGCACACCAGTGGGCAATGGGGTCGGAGACGGTGTAGGGAGTGGAGATGGGACGGGCGTGGGCGAAGACGTTGGACTCGGCGATGGAGCAGGCGACGGAACCTAAAGATATTACATAGTGAAGGCGCGACGGCAAAGAACCTAGCAGATGTATTCAATTTTGAGAAATCAAGGTGGCCCTAATGTCTCATCTTACTGGTGTAGGTAGGGCAGATGGCTGAGGAGTTGCTGTTGGCAACGGCGTTGGCTTCGGTAGAGGCCTTGGAGTAGGTTCAGGGGTCGGCAAAGAAGTAGGCAAAGGCGTTGGGCTATGCGTAGGGACCTGCGAGAATATCCAAGGAAGAATGAGTTGGAGAATCACAGCTCGTAAATTTGTTCAGACCTTGCATCAGTAAAGTAGTAGGTAAGCAAACATACCCTTGTAGGCTCTGAAGAAGGCCTAGGCGTTGGCAGGTGTGTAGGGCTGTAAGTCGAATCGCAGACCGTTTGGCCAGTGCTGAGGGCCCATTGGCCAGATGGGCACGCAATGCAGCTCGATGCACCACTGGTAGCACCATACTTGCCGGCTTCGCAGCTCGTGCAGCTCGTTGAAGCTGTGTTGCCACTGTACTTCCCGGCGGCACAAGCAGTGCAGCTCGCTGCGCCACTGTCCGAATAAGTGCCAGTCGAACAGGCAGCGTACGCTGAAAGGCCAGTAGTGGCACAGTAATAGCCGCTGGGGCATGCTGCACAACTTGATTGGCCTGACGATGCTTGATATTGGCCCGAGTTGCACGCATTGCAGGCTGCCTGAGCGGAGCTGGAGCTGTACCTTCCAGAGCTACATGCGGTGCAGGTTGATGCACCCGAGCTTGCATAAGAACCAGCGCCGCAGCTTGAATAGGTCGAGGTTGAGACCGGGCAGTAGTAGCCTAAGTAGCAATCAAATCGAAATCGGTAAAGGAAGAATCCATTGAAATGTCGGAGGATTTATATTCAGGTAGAAACATGGAACCCATAAATGATATAGTATGCTGAAATCTACCTGCTGGGCAAGTCTTGTAGCTGCAAGAGCCGCTTGGGCAATAGTATCCAGCTGGGCAGCTCTTGCAACTCGATTGGGCTGCGGAACCTTGGTATTGGCCTCCGGGGCAAGTGGTGCATGATGACGCGGAGCCTATGGAATAACTCCCGCAAGCGCACGACGAGCACGACGACGATGTCGAAGAGCTATAATACCTGCAATTACACAAAGAAGACATCCACGGAAATAATAATGATACTTAAAAGAAACGAATTCCGAATTTCTTTGATTTCATTGCGAGGCCAATGATTTAGAAACGTGATCCAAGTTGCTGCCCGCACGGAAACAAAGTACACGCAATCAGTCGACCAACTCGTCGATCAAATATTCTTACTAGAAAGTTGGGTCTCTTGTTTAGGCATATCGTTGCACTAATTCTTACCCAGACGGGCACGCTTTGTAACTCGAAGAATAAGACGGGCAGTAGTATCTGTAAAATAGTTCATTAGAGTCCACATGTACAATTATGTGCACGTAGGACTCCTATAGTCGAGAAGTTTCTGGTTATAACAAAATAAATATGTTTTAAAAGCGAAGTGAAGTTTACCCGCTTGGACATTCTTTTTGGCTTGAAGAACCAGCAGGGCAGTAATACCTGTGATATGGAGAAGATTGCAATGATAAATTCGTGATAAACACCATGAGTTTCATTTGCGGCTATCAAGAAATTTCTCGAACTCACCCGCCAGAGCACCCCTTCGTGCTTGAGGAGCCCGCCGGGCAGTAGTACCCCTGCATTAAGGAAATACATATATTCATAATTACGCAGCAATGCAAAGCTAAAAAAATACACCAAAGCTAGAGTGCATCCTACCGCTGGGCAAGGCTTGCAGCTTGTTTGTGCACTTGAGTCTTGATATTGGCCGCCAGGGCAGGAGGTGCAGCCCGTGTTACCGTTGCCGCTGCTGTACTGGCCGCCGGGGCAGCTGCTGCAGGTACCAGTAGCCGCAGCAATGCCGTAGGGACTGTAGTAGCCCCCAGCACAATAGCACACACTACATGTGGCTGTCGCATAGGCCGTCGAGTACTTGGTGGCGTAAGCAGTAGCGTAAGCAGTCACATACTTGGTTGCATAGCCAGTCCGATAGCCAGTAGCGTAGCCGGTAGAGTATTTCGTTGCATAAGCAGTGCCATAACCCGTCGCGTATCTAGTGCCATAACCTGTCGCGTAAGCAGTGTAGTAGCGTCTCCCGTAACAGGTATAATAACGCGTCCCGTAACCAGTGGCGTATGCAGTTCCATAACCAGTCCCAGAGCATGTCGAGT
>Ga0307931_1001654_pt1 | contig 14638 bp, 6 predicted proteins | sample OrgLakmetageno47_FD_201816 | JGI IMG/M metagenome (GOLD analysis project Ga0307931, IMG submission 201816) | Saline water microbial communities from Organic Lake, Antarctica - #47 | ecosystem: Environmental > Aquatic > Non-marine Saline and Alkaline > Saline | place: Antarctica: Organic Lake... | reverse complement strand
CAGCTCCAGCTCGCGGCCTCCTCGCTCTTGCTCGGCCAAGGAGTGGGCTCCAGCGGTGCGTACGGTGGCCGCGCAGGCGCGCAGAGCCCTGGAGCACACGTTATGGGCGATCGGGAAGGCGAAGTGCCGCTGCCAGGATCAGACATGGCTGCGGTTTCCGCCCTCGTGAAAGGCCGCATTCCCTCACTTTCGGATTCCCCCCGCCGCTTGCAAGCACGAGCCCTTCTTGAGCCGAAACAAGTGTCCGCTGCTGGTCGCTCCGTCCTTGAAACGAGGCCCACCGGCCGATCGAAGCGTGGTGTTGCACAAAACGTCCAGGGTGCTGGGGTGGACAGCGATGACGAGAGCGGTGACGAGGATGGGGGCTCTCCGGAGCGGCCTAATCTCAATGCGATGCGATCTACGCGCCTCAGCTCATTGCGCTCTTAGCTTTCAGGAACTGCACCTGCTTGGCCGCGTGTTTTTGGAGGAATGGATGAAGTTTTTCCTTGCTCCTGACGGGCACAAGGGTGTGGAATACTGCCACACGTGCCATAGGCCGTATGGTGCTCCTTTAATTCCTTCTTCTGGTTCCAATTGGAGTTTTCATTCCGTCTTCTGGTTCCAAGTGGCGTCATCATTTAACCGTTCTGACACAGGCAGAAATACAAGGAAAGACAGAAGACAGTGCAGCTGATAGTATAGTAGGAGATGAACCAGTACTAGCAGCTGGGCAAACGAGGCATAAATTTTCGAAGGAAATTGGATCGCGGATCTGATTTAGTCAGAAAATTTCCTGGTTCCTTGCAGCCCCTGGTTTATGTTTATGATTTAATTAATCCAGCAGCGACCAGTCGAACTGTTTTGACATGGAGACGGGCACCTGATTGGCTGGTTTGTGGTTTGATGTTTGATGGCTGGCGGGGGTGGGGGGTTATTGCTAGAGGCCCTCACGGACGCGAAACTAAAGCGCAGGGTGAATATTTCATTTGAGGTGCATTCGAAGCTCTAGAGAACCTCTACTAAGTGAATTATTTAGTGGTCACCAGAAGGCCCAGCAATTTAATGTGGGCATGAACTGTATACATATACATATGCAGTTGCAGTTGCAGATGCAAGTAAATTGATACATACGCGCCTGATTGGCTTCTTAGTTTTAGTTTCTGTCGCTTTCATTTTATCTCTACCTGTTAGTACTTCCGGCCCCTCGCTCAGGGCCTGGAAATTGTTACATATCTGCACTGCATCTGTAATCGCAGTAATAATATAAAGCCCTCCTAAGACAATTGGTCCAAGTAAGTCGGTGAGTGCGCAATTCCAATGCGTAATGCGCACTGGGAAATCGGAACATTTGCATCGGCCTTCCTTTTTTACGACATCTAGCTAGTAGTAGTAGCTCGAATATTTACGGGTGTACTTAATCATATACCTGTATTGCGTGTTGACTTGCGTATTTGGGTTTAAAAATTGCATTCTTTACAAAAGGCTACAGTCGTCGTCTACAGTACAGTAACCGGCTAACCGGTACAGTAGATATTCAGATAGATACTGTAGTCAAATAGGCACAGCTCTAGCTTGGCGGAGGGCAACCGCGTAGACTAGAGGCAGGCTACAGAATCATGACTTTGTTTTCAATCCTATCAAGTGCGGCTGTTGTTATTGCTTCGACCCAACCTGTAGACGCTTTTACATCACTGTCACCACGTTGGCGCTTACGGGACCTTCATGTGCATAAGTCTAGCCTTGTTACTGAAAGCCAGACTGAACTATCAACTGGGCTATCTATGCAGACATTCCGAGCTCTACCAGAGCGGTCAACGGACCTTCCACCGCTGATATTCGTGCATGGCTCATTCCACGGTGGCTGGTGTTGGGCGGAGCACTATTTATCTTTCTTTGCCGAACGAGGCTACCCGGCATATTCAATATCGCTCCGCGGTACAAGTGGCTCCCCTACGGAGGCGAAAAGCGTGGCAATCGGCGAACACGTCAATGACCTGAAATCGTTCATTGAGTCTACTTGCGACGTTCACGGAAATGCTTCAAAGCCTCTTGTCATTGCGCACTCATTTGGTGGCGTTGCGCTCATGAAACTACTCGAAGCCCATGCTAATATAGTGGGAGGTGCTGCCTTCCTGTGCTCAGTTCCACCTTCGGGCAATGGTCCCATGACCCAGCGCTTTCTGTCAACTCGCCCGATTGCTTCATTGAAGATTGTTTTAGGCTTTGTGGCTAAGCTCGCATGCTCACAGCCCACTTTAGCCAGAGAGTTGTTCTTTGGAGACACATTAGATGGAAATAAGGCTGCGCTCGAGAGATACATGGCCGCATTTACGCGTGATTCCAAAGTCGGCCTCGACTTAAAAGCGCTTTCGGGAGCTCTGCCTAGTCTTAGTATGAGCCCCGATGGTACTGCATCATGGTGGCAGCCTGATCTTGCGATGCCTCCAGTGCTAGTGGTCGGCGCTGAGCTCGACTTCCTTGTCGATAGTGAAGGTGTTGCTGAGACGTCGAAGTTCCTTGGAGGGGCACCTTTCACAATGCTGCCGGGAACACCCCATGACATCATGCTCGGAAAGCGATGGCTGCTGGCTGCGTCAGTATTAGAGGACTGGTTAAAACGTTTGGCTTGAATACTCTCACAAATATTACTTGTTTGGATTCGCTGTGTCAACTGCGGGAGGCTTGGACCCTCACGTACGACGAGGCCACGCCTCCAGACCTAGACCTTTGCTTCTAGAGCACTTCCACTGATAATTTCAGAATATGGTTGTGTGTGTTTTAAGGTGCCGCTTCGAAATTACTTCGATGAAGTGGATTCTATCGACGTCGTGAATAGCCAGCACCCAGCACTTTTCATTAACACTTTTAACGCCAACACACAACACACGATCTACAGATACGGAATATAGAATATACTTTCCATAGGCCATGGACTGGGGATTAAAGACAAGAGGGGGGCAGAACTGGCTTTCTGCACAAAGGGGGTTTCTTTAGGATGCCAGTTCCAGCCCTAGATGTAGGGTGTTGGGTGCTGCTAGGGTGTGTGTGTGGGTGTGCGGGCCAGCTGCAGCCAGTTGGCCGTTAACATCAAGAGGCAAGAGGGCCACAGCCACAGCCACAGGAAACATATTTTGATTGGGGTTTGAATTCACTGGCCAGTTGTTATAGTAATAGTTAATGGAAATCTGGTTCTTAGTCGTGACTGAGATCAAGGAGCAATACTTGTTGCTGCTACACTACATGATTACATTGTTCACATCTCCACCCTAGCAGGCGCATGAATTTAAGGTCCTGCTTCTGCTTCTACCTCTCGCTTCTGGTTATTCTGGTTGTTCTAATTCATTTTAGAGGGTACTAGAGTCTAACAATCACGAGAGAAAACACTTCACTTTACATTAGCCAGCGTCTAGTGTACTCACCAGGTAAAGACAATAATCGACTTACTAGAGGTGAAAGCACAGGGGGAGGTGCTCAACTTCCACCTCCCTTGGGCAAATTATAGTTTAGGCCTGTATTCCTTTCTCAATCACATGTGTGGCACTGTCTCACCTCAGTCACGACGAGACCATTGCAGTCTTGTTTGTCCTCCACGAAGTTTTGGATCGGAACGAAATCCAAGTTTTTCCTCGCGACCCTTGATGATTGACCGGCTCAAAGGATGGGAAGTTGTGGCAACCTCTTGTTGAGCTTCTGGAGTCATTGGAAATGCTTTGTGTAAATAGCCAGGGCTACTTGGAATTTGTTCGTTATTTAAACCAGCCTGAAAAGATCCGGCAAGCGGATTATTGTCCATTGTGTGGTTAACGTGCTGATAGGAATCATATGAACAAGGCTGGTGTAGTAGTGCTTGTGATGTGCCTTCCTCAATATATTGAAATTCTTCGTGTATAGAGTGGCCAGCATGCGGGCTTTTGCTTTCGCGCATGTATGTTTGTTGATCGTGTAGCGATAGATCGCCCTGCTCAGATTTTAAGCAGGGGCGCGGAGAGCATTGCTGATCTTGGACATGTTGTAACGGATCAATCGTGATACCATCTGCAATATCCAAGAATGTGTCGATTACGGGAGAATGTAGGTGAACTAGAGAGAAAAGATCGTCCAAACGTCCTCGGGAAACAGTCGAAGGCACCGCATCTTTCAATTTCTCAAGTGGCATGGTCAAAAGGTTAATGAGACCTGAGCTCGAGTTGCCAGAAACGGATGCTGTAGCATTTAAGGTTACTGCAGCCGAAAAAGTATTTAAAGGAGGCAATTGAGCAGCAATGGTCGTCTCTCGCAAATTGAATGCCTCCTCAATATCGTGGCGAGTACCGGATTCAGTTTTGGGGGCACCATAAGATGCTGCATCTGCAGCGATACGGATCAAGTTTGCGGTCTGACTGAGGCCCCAAGCATAACGCACGTGTACAGGACATGGGAAGTGCCATACAGAGCGAGAGAGCTGCGCCAAGCAAGAAGCTAATGCAGTGCTGGGAAGCTGGGACGATGGAGTGACGTTAAGCTTTGGTGGACAGACCATGATACGCGGGCCTTCTACCTTCTGATAAACCTCATGATGTGGCTTTCGAGTTGTGGCGTCATCTTCTTCCGAGCCCAAGTCAATAATTAGCCAAAGAGAATCATAACGAAGCGAGGACGAGATCAACGACTTAGTGAAGGCCCGTACTTTTGCCATTGAGTCGACTGCAGTAACATCTAAAACACACATTCCTAGGCCTTCGCCAAGCGCGAAATCCACAGGTTTTTCCATGGCCACATCCACCATCTTGAGGCGGTGTTCGACTCGTAACGTCTGAATAATTGTTTTTGCGCGAATTGATCGCATAGAAAATTGTGAAGGAGTAAAATTATCATCGTCATGCGCACTACCTTCAAGAAACGCTGACCGTACAAATCCAGTGAGAGGAAGCAGAGTTGAAACACTTGATATATTGCTATCAGTATCTGCTTGCGAAATGTTGCTAGTAGGTGGTTGTATAAGTTGGCTGCGCGAGATGTTAGTTTGAGGCTGCAGGGGAAGTGCTTGGCGCTTGCTAGGGCCGATTGGAACAGAGCCTTTTTGTAGGCACACAAATTCTTCAATCAAGTCTATGTCGGTGAGCGGCCTGTCAAGATCGAGAGAGGAGGGATAATCTTCTTCATCAAAGAGAGGCCGCTTTGATGTTTTCAGAGAGCTACCATGCAAGTCGTTCGTAACTTCTCGAGTATATAGTCGATTTGGAGCGTCTCCCAATTGACCAGGCGCAGATTTTACAGGATGCCCGTTATTGCACGTTGAAGATGTTGGGGGAGTCGAAACCAAGACTTCGCCTTCGTGCTTTGAATCATCAAAATTTGGCTGCATCAGCTCCTTTATATGCTGCGCTGATGCAGAAGCTGGAAAGTCTGTATAAGTTGAGCTTGCACATTCGTTACCACCGACTTCAGGAGTTATAGTATCTTGATTATCTTGGCGTGCTCGTTTCCTACTTTTTTGCCATACTTCATTATTGTCTTCGTCGCAGTGATCGGCATCTTGGAACTTTTTTTTGTCTGGGTCATCACGCATTTCAGCGTTCATCAACAACCTGGGTACAAATTCGACTGCACAATCCATTCGTGAGGCTGAATTAGCCGCCCTTTGGACAACACCATTTTTTTCTTCCATTGAAAATCTATCTTTGCCAAGAAGGGCAGTGTCTGTATCAGAATTATATGCGTGCACATCTTGGTGGGCTTGTTGATGAAAGAAGCGTGCATCCCCAACGCATTTTTCAACAACCAAGGAACTCGCTGGAATCTTTATCTCGTCAAGAACAAGGTTCTTGTCTTGCTCAGAAGATTTAATGTACCTAATAGTACTCGGAGACACTGTGCGTAAAATAGGGCGAGCGCATTGAGTAAGGGCAAGAGTAGGTCCCCCAATAGTGAACCGGTCAGTGCTTGATGACACAAAAATCTGACGTAATGATTGAACGAGCTTGCCATCTGCATTTGGCGACACTTGCCTGCGTGACGAATTTGGCGAGACTTGTCTAAAAGGTGACACTATAAATAAGGGCAGAACAGCCGCTTCTCCAAATTTGGAGTCACATCTTCCGTCATCTAGATCACCCCAAAGAAGCGTAGACGAATCGGTTACACAGTTCGGCATCGAAGGAATATGATAAGATGCCAAAGCTTTTCGAAAAGGTACCTTGAGTACAGGTATACTTTTGCAGCAAAGATTTGATTGTTCTACTGCGGAGAATACCACCTCTCTCATATCTGTGATGACATTTTGGAGTGCCAAAATGCTCGCATTGCTCATAGATTCTTTGGGAAAATCTCTTATAGGGAGATCCAATGGCAATGGCATCGCTCTTGGCAGGCACGGTATACTTCCTTGGCGGGTATCGCACAAAGTCCTTGTCAAATTTTCGACTGCTACTGGCTCAAATGAAGATGTCATGGACATCAACCACGAACATTCATGGTCACCGATATCAATTTTCTTGCACTTAGGAGCTCTTAAAACAGCAGCCGAAACTGAAGATGGCAACCTATTTTGCACAAATGCGGTAGACGGCTTCCACTTATCACCGACGTTGCTACGAATGGCATCAAAGACCTCCCAGAACGCAGATAGTTTGTTAGACGAAGATAACCCTGTTTCTGCATCGCCCCGAGGCGTCGCGGGGACTGGCAAATCAATTGGTAGAGGCAGACTTCGAGCACAAAAAGAATTCTTGTCTTCAATCCAAGTAGCTAGGAGCAATGCGTGCTTATTCGACTCAGCTCGCGCAACTAGAGCATCACCCGATGCTTGCGTGAGAAGTTGTGATGCTTCAGTTGGCACATGTAACCCTCGAATACTCGTTGGACGCAGTTCCAAACGAAGGTCTTCTTGTTTGTTGCTTGGCATCCAAGAGGTTGCCATCATGCTGCGCAAGTAATCCATCACCATCTCGGAAGAAAATGCGTCAGATCTCACAGCGGAAGGTAAAAATGCCCAGTCAAAATGCTTCCTTTGCGATGAGCGCTCTGCGCACGAGTCAAGTTGGTCTTCGATTGGACCTGCAGCATCAAGCCATGGCTGCTGTGCATCTTGCAAAGAATGAACATTAACAAATAGTTGCTGGGGTTTCCGTAAATACTGACTCCAGTAATATTCGCGAGGGGAATCAAAGTCGCATACGTATGCTTTGATATCGTTGTCGATGTCAACAATATCTTTCAGAGTTAGTGGCGGAAAGTTCACTGCTGGTGGTTCGACGTCAATATTCTCTGGCAAGTACGGTTTCGAATTGAGGTTTAAAGTTAGGGCGGCAGTACGGCGCCTGAACTTCATTCTCTCTTGGAACCGACAAACACGCTCCGAACCCTTGCTCCACAAGTATGGAACTGTTTACTGACTTACACGTCAAAGCTTTTGCTCGAGAATTGTCGAAGCTTCGAGTTGCAACTCCTCTTAGCTCGTCGCTTGAGTTTTATAAAAAAATTCAAAATATTAGGCGTGATCTTCCTGCGACTCTTGAGAGAAGAGTTGTGAGATGAGAGAAAGATGAGAGATGAGAGATGAGTGACAAGAAAATTCGAAAAAAGTTATTCCTCTACGTAACTGGAAGGGTGCTCAAAATGACAACAACTTCACCAGTTGAGCAGTTGGAAACGGTGATACGGTGATTGTAGTGGGAGCAAAAGCACAAGAAATGGGGACCAGCGCGCGCTCCTAGCTGCAGTGCAGCCACACATTCTGGACCAATTTGCAATGCATTAAGCAATATTGACTTTACTTTTATTTTCACGCAATCAGTGCTTTCAATTGTTCCAAGTAATTCCAAGAACTTGTTATTTCTCGAGGGACCATGTTCTACACGGGCCTCAAATCGTCAGCCAGTTTGCGCGTCTGCCCGGCATCCCCTGAGCCGTTGGCATGCGTGACGAACACGAAAGAAGAGCTTAGCGACCAGGAGAAGATTAAGAGAACGCCTAAGAAGGAATCTGCCCAGTTGCCGTCACCCGTGGACGGTGAAGGTTCTGAGGCAACCCCACAGTCCCCAACGCCCTTCGCAGCTACTTCACCACCAAACCCGCATCTCGCCTCCGAGGCACCGTTCGTACCGCCGCTGATGACCACGAATACTATAATAACTGCAGAAGATCAGGCCAAGATACCTGTTCCTGAGTCGGGAGACATGGCGTCTTCGGAGAAAGTTGCTGCTGTCGACGCCCGTACGAAACCAATGAGGCCGTCTCCATTTGCCACTGGCGATCGAGTGGAGGCACGATTTGGCGGCAAGGCAAAGTACTACCCCGGTGTTGTGCAGAAGTGTAACGATGACCAAACCTATTGCGTCGCCTACGATGACGGGGACTTAGAGCTTCATGTGGCGCTTGAGATGGTAAGAGTGTACGGTCATGAGGCGGGCATGCACCTCGTGCTGCCAGGACTATGGCTCGGTGACCTCGCAGCCTCGCTCGATGGCGCTAGCTTAGAAGCAGCGGGCATAACCCATGTCGTGGACCTCGCTAACACGGTGCACGCCGACAACTCTATTTATCAGGGCCAGGAAAGGTACGTGGTGATGCGCGATGACAAATTAGGCGGCTGCGACTGGGCTGCCAGCTGCCCCTCCGTAGTGGCCCGATTGTTTGTCCGCGTTGACGACGTTGAAGACGCTCCACTCGCGGGGCACTGGGCGGCTATCAATACCTTTGTCGACGAAGCCCTCGGATTCGAAGCACCCGCGCCCCCATCGAACGCATCAACCCACGAGGCGGCAGTAGACGCCGAAATCCGAGCCGCGTCCCAGCTGCGGAAAGCGATGATGCACTGCGGCGGCACCCACCCGCTGGGGCTCAGCGGCTGCAGTCCCAGAGGCAACAGCGTGCTGATCCACTGTGTGCGAGGCAAGTCGCGGTCCGCCGCTACCACGGCTCACTTCCTCATGGCGAGCCGAGGCTACACGCTGCGGCAAGCAATGCGCGCAGTGACGCAAGCGCGGCCTGGCGTGAGCATCAACGTGGGCTTCAAGCGAAAGCTGCAGGAACGCGAAGGCGAACTTCGGCCCGGCCAAAAACCCTCGGTCCAGCTGAAGGTGGCGTCTCGAAAGGAAAAAATTGCCGGCATCATCGAAAAGCGGCGCGCCGCCGAGGCAGCAGAACTCGCAGCAACCAAAGGGAGCCCTGACAAGAAGGGCGCAGCGTCGCAAGCTGAGGGCTCCGAGGGAAGTAGCGGTGGTGGCGAGGCCGCTGCTGTTCCCCTCAGCCTCGAGAGTCTAGACAAATGCCCCATCGACGTGCTGCGGAAGGAAGGCAAACGCCGTGGTCTCGTGGAGAAGGGCACCAAGCGTCAGCTCGTGCAGCGCCTGCAGACAGCATTGAAGGCAGAGGCAGCAGCGGCAGCCGAAAAGGACGAGGTCGAGGAGGAAGCGACCGACGAGTCGTTGGCTGGGGGAGCCGAAGAAAGAAACTCTCCTTTGAGTGCGGTCGAGGCAAGGGTGACAGGAGCTGAAGCGACAAGTGCGCCCGCGGAGAGTGCAAGTGAGGCAGCAGCTCCCAGCGAGATAGTTCGCACAACTGGTGCCGACGCCACACCGATTGAAGAACTCGCGTCCGCGCCAAGTGCAGAGCTTAAAGTAGAAGCGTCGACAACGGCACCCAACGCGGCGATAGCTGCGACGCCTTCTGCGAAAGTGAGGAGCGAGCCTGTGGCAGAAGAAATCGAAGGAACTCAAGTCCGAGTACCGATTGTGGTGCCTGAGGAAATATCAACAGCTGAAACAATGCAAGGTGAAATCGCTGAGATCGATTAGCTCGGAAGGCAGAGCAAGTAAAAGATCCCCGTTTTGCCTTGAGAGATATTTTTGTGCAAATACTCATAGTCATCGGCAAGAAGAGCACGACAAGGCGACTAGGCGCCAGGAAGCGGCAATGGGGAATCGGGAATCTGGACGCGCGGGCATGCTCTAACGAGGAAAAACCCTTTGTTATTGAATTCACTTAGCTCTTTCATTTCCATTTAACTTATTGTTGTAGGAATCAACACGGGCTATCTAATCGATCACCAGTTATCCAGCGGGATACTAATGAAATTAAGATTTAGGAGGTCTCAGAATAAACTGCTGCGATGCTGCGATCTGCGATATAGAATATATATACATAGGTATTATCTAAATAACCCCAAATCCAAATCCCGAAATCCCCATATCTGAGTAACTAATAAATAACTTATCTCAAATTGTTTCGCCAACGAGATCACACTTCTATCCTCAACTCTGTTCTCTATGGGGAATAACGACCACCAGGAGCTGGGATTGGGATTTGGGATATTTACCTTGGTATTGCGGAATTGGTTTTGGAGATCGCAAATGTATTTGGATTCTGAGTTGACGTGGAACTGTAGAACTAAGCGATACTCTTCTTCTTTCCGGACCTAAACCGTAAGCGTCCTCGGAATTAAAAAGATGGGATTTGCACGTCAGTGCTTTTTCATGCAGGTCCAAATAAGACCGCGGGATCAAGTTCACGAAATGCTTTTCTGCGTTTTCTGTGTCTTCTCTTTGCCGAATGTTGGGGCTGCTGCTGCCTCCTGAAGCCCCTCGAGACTTAAGCAGTTTGGCCGATCTGCGTGAGCATTTCAGTGAACCAAGGAAGCTTGGCGTCGAAAGCCTTGCCCCCAGCGATGCGTTCAAACTCGCAGGCTCGCAGCTCGTCGCCGCGTTCCTCGTCGTGGCCTACGCAGCCGGAGACGCCTTGCAGCGCGGACTTGATGCCCACATCTACGCACTCCTCAATGAGCTGCCGGTCTTTCGCGTTGGCAGCCGCCGACCGCGCGAAGTAGCCCGACTTTTGCACCAGCACTTTTTCAGCCTGAATCATCGGGCCGAAAGTGGCCGCAAACCATTGGCCAGGGTTGATTTTGTCGAGCTTCACGTGCCCGAACGCGTCCCGCGGTACTTCTTCGCCCTTGGCCTCCATTTGGGCCACGATGTCCTTCACGCCCGCGCCCTCTGACAGGAAAATGTTGACGCAGCCGACGTCGTCCATGAGGGCCTTGAGCCGCGCAGCCTCCTTTTCGATGTCTACGGCAACTTCAGGAATGTACACTGCGTGCACTTCTTTCTTCGCTTTCCGGAAGCCCATTTCTTCGATGAACCACTGCGAGTTGAGCCGCTCACGGTACGCCTGCGCCGTCGCGGCAGTTAAGTATCCGCAGTCTCGGCCCATGCACTCGTGAATGATCAACATGCGCGGGTTTGCGCTGCTTTCGTTGACCACATTTTCGAAAAACACGGCGCCTTGCTCGGCCGCAGTCCAAGCTCCAAGGCTTTGCCGGATCGGCACCACGTCGTTGTCGATGGTCTTGGGCAGGCCCACCACGGTGACAGTGTAGCTGTGAGCCTTCAAAAACTCGGACACTTTCGCGGCTTGCGTGTTGGTGTCATCTCCACCAATGGTGTGCAAAATGGTGACGCCATCTTTCTTGAGCTGGGCAGCGGCTACTTCGAGTGGCACTTCGCCCTCGGCCACGAGCCCGCGCTTCACGCAGTCGGCGAGGTTCGTGAGCTTCACGCGAGAATTGCCAATAGGCGACCCGCCGGAGGCCACGAGCACGCGCGCCGTCTTGCGCGCCAGCGCGTCAATAACCACGTAATCACCGCTCAACAAACCTTTGAAACCGTCCTTGTAGCAAACAATCTCGATGGATGGATCGAGAGCGTTGTACTGATGCACGCGCAGAGTTGAAAGGATCAACAGGAAATAGTGAGACAGGATAATCAATTACAGATGACAATGCCTTCATAGCGCATCGCTTCAGTTAATTGCGCGAAAGATTATAAATTAACAGCGAGCACAGAGGTGGACGAGCAGCAACATATTGAGCCTCCCATAGGACATACATAAGTTTTCGCTGTCTAACCTTTTCAATGAGGTAACCCACTGCCGCACTAAGGCAAGGAGCAAGCCCGCCAGAGGTCAGAATGCCAACTTTGGTGCCAGGAGGTACCGTAACAAGAGACGCCATTTTGTAATACGTGGCTCAAGATTCGACTCAAGATGCACGAGGAGGAAGTGCACGGTGCTGCCGCAGTGGTGGGTCACGGAAAAGGCCTGCAATGCCAGCTGCCAAGATCCGCTCTACAACTCCGACGACAACCCGACGGCTGCTGTACACTTTTCTGCATATTTTTTTCTTCAAACTATTTTCCACCCTTCTCATCTTCTCATCCGTTTGGTCCGTCACTTTTTTTTTTCTTTTTTTTTGTGTTTTACTAGCTTGCATATGAATCCGTTGTTGTTTGCCTAGTGCCATCGAAACAGAAATAGGCTTGGCTTGAGCCTAAGAACTCTCCCCAGGTCCCAAAGCCTGAAAAGCCTCACCACAGTCACGTTCGCCGAGGAGACTCTCTCCCTGGCTCCCGCGACCGGTGAGGAGGTCCGCCACCTCCCTCGCTTCCTTTCTCTCCGGTAAAATCAGATATTATGCAGGGTGGGTGGGTGGAAACAAGATAAACAACAAACGCAGGCAGATTCTTTTAGCTCTCTGCGCCCTTCCGGATCCCCAGTAACTCTTTCACTACAAGCGGTCAAAGATGATCAATTCTTTAGCCCTCGCAGCCAGTCCAGGTCTCAAACGGCCGTGCCTCTTCGATGCCCCTTTGTTTGTTGCTCCAACGCTACCGCCAACACCCCACACGATTTCGACGAATTCAGTTGGCTGGCTGATAAAACGAACAGTCTGCCAATCAGCGATCGACAGAAGATGAATTTTCGTTGATACCCTCTCTTCTCTCTTCATATTTTCCCATTCTTCATCTGGGTTGCCGCGTTACTACTGCCTAGAGTGCCTTTTAGAGCACTCAACTCCATCGTCTCTGCTAATAACTTGATTAGATGTATCACTCGCTTGCCCTTTGGATTGGATGGCGATGTTCTGATTAGTTGGAAAAAATATGAGGTAATTTGCTAGCTAGAGTGTTTCTTCGTCACAGTAATGGTGCTGGCGCTGGCGAAATAGCTTCAATCATTCGACGATTCCGATGGGGGCTGTTGCATCCGTTCAAAATGAGTTCAACAAAAAATTAGTTATGTACAGGGAAAAAAAGCAGCTCAGTTTGATCAAAGGATGGCAAACCAAATATGAGCACCTCGATGGTGAGTTCAGGCAGCAGCACCTTGTGTCATCAGCACAGCTCGAAGATTTGCCGCACTTGCGTATGCGCATCCACAAAGCCAAGCGAAATCTATTGAAGGTACTTCCTGGGGCTGAGCGCCACCTAGCACAGGCGCTGGACTCGTACAACTACGTGGCCGACCTCCGCAAGCGGCTCGTCGAGGCCTCCGAAAAGGCCGCAGTAGCGCCCCTAGGCCTCAACCCGCCGGACGACGTCCAGGAAGGCCAGCGCGCACTCGACGACGGCAATCCATACAAACCGGAGTATAAAGCGCTCGAGAAGGATGTAAGGGCGTCGATTAAGGCGCACAAAGATCGAGAAGCTGCGTGGTTCGCCTCCAAGATTAGAAAATGCACCAAGTGGATGAAGCGGCTCACGAACTTGACAAAGAAAATAGAGGCTTGCCTAGAAATCGGCCGCGAATCTTTAGAGGCAATGGAAAATTATTTAGGCCCTCTTGCACAATTGGAGGTTGCTTCGGCACGTGAGCTGCGGTCAATTGGATACGAAATTGCGCGCGTGGAACGCACTATAAAACGGCTGAAGACGGAGAAGACGCAACTCGAAGTATTTTCGGCATTTGCTGACCCACTTCTCTTCAAAGCGCTTGGCAACGGGCCGCAATTAATGAGTTTAGCGGAGGTAAAAAAACTGCCAGCGAAACGAAGAGTTGCACGACTTCGATGGGACAAATCGATTCGGGCGGTAATCGAAGAGGTACGTACTGCGCAGAAACTAGAACTCGAGTGCGAAAAGGAAGAGGAAGAGTTGCAGCGCATAAAGAATGAGGCGCATGTAGCTTCCCTGAAAGAAAAAGCCGCGAATGCAGCCGAGCTGCTCTTGCTGGAAGAGGCTGATGTCGATCGAGAGGACCACGCCGCCATCATGGCCGCTGCAAGCGAGGAGCGAAGGCGCTTTCCGCAGCGGGGGCCGTGGGCAAACTAAGGGCATCGATAGGAATGACGTGGCCGACCACAACAAACGCAAACGTTTCATTCGGCAGTGGATCTTAGGTTCACTTTTTTCTAGAATTAATCCTTCCGTCAGATCTTTTTGTCAGGCGTGCTGGCTTTCGCGAAATCACCCAGATGGGCCACTGCCACATGTCCCTAGGTGGAGAACGTTTCGAATTTCGAGTTTGAGTTGCGACACATGTGTAGCCACATGGGTGGGACTCACCAAGAATCCCTACGCCCCTTAGATAAAAATCATTTAGTTATATCTATATCTGCTCGCCCCCTTGGATAGGTTCTAATTAAGCGGCTTGAGCCCATTTCCATTTCGCTGCGACAAGTCTAGTTGGATTCGAACTCGAACTAATACAAAGCCAAATGGCACAGAAGCCAATGCTGCGGGCAGAAGTGGGAATGCGCGTGCGTTGCGCAAACAAAGCAAGTGCGGAATGATTCAGGAGGGAGAGGGGCATTGGCCAAATTCCTCGAAAAAATTGCTAAAAGCGAGGAATTTGTGGGTGTTGCGCACTCCGCAGAACAATAAAGAGGAAGGCGCGCGAGCAA
>Ga0307931_1001652_pt1 | contig 14647 bp, 10 predicted proteins | sample OrgLakmetageno47_FD_201816 | JGI IMG/M metagenome (GOLD analysis project Ga0307931, IMG submission 201816) | Saline water microbial communities from Organic Lake, Antarctica - #47 | ecosystem: Environmental > Aquatic > Non-marine Saline and Alkaline > Saline | place: Antarctica: Organic Lake... | reverse complement strand
AGAGTAAGATTCTTGCGAGTAGAGAGCTTCTGAGGTAGCGTTCATGACGAGGACGGGCCTATTTAGTGACAAGCTTAGCTCTTACTAGCTAGTACGACGCGACAGAAACACAAATTGAAGCTGAAGCGATAATTATCGAAAATATCCCCTAATTTAGAAAATCGCTCACTGAAATGCGCTGCTGAGCTGCTGACTGCTTTCACACACCAGAGGCCCCGAGAGGCCGGAATTGCAAGTAGAAGGCTAAGAGGTAGAGATAAACGGAAAGCAGCAAAATCTTAAACTTTGGAGCTAATCAGGCGCACATGCATGAGCAGCAATTCCCGATGCAGACTCCGAGCTCCAAGGAAAGTTGAGCTCATAACTTATAACCAATGCAACTGATAACAACCACCTATTGGCCACCTAAGAGGTCCAGACAAGAAGGCAAGTGAATCCGGGACGGCACGCAGCATGTACGACTAACGTAAGTATTCTAATTGACTCTCCGCTCTCCGCTACCGCTTTCCGCTTTCCGCCTAGAAGAGAGAAGAAAGAAGGAAGAGGCTGCTTTATGAAATGGACTTACGGAATTAGATTAGATTAGATTAGATTAGATTAGATTAGATTAGATTAGATTAGATTAGGTTAGATTAGATTAGATTAGATTAGATTAGATTAGATTAGATTAGATTAGATTAGGTTAGGTTAGATTAGATTAGATTAGATTAGATTAGATTAGATTAGATTAGGTTGGGTTAGATTATACTCCCCAATTGCACAGAAATAGCAACAAGAAGCATAAAGCTGCGTTTTGCTCCATCCTCCAGAACAAGTCTGACTGGGCTTAAAATGAACTACGAGCCCCTGTATGATTATAATACCCTTTCGTTACTACTTACTACGAATACCATGGCATCCCCTTCCCCTAGCATTCTCGAACTCGGGAATACAAAACTTTGAAATGAACTTACCGATTAATTGATAAGAAAAATCCATAGAAATACCAAAGCAAACAGCTATCGCAACTCCTTCGTTTGTCAAGACTAAGTCTGCACCTGCACCTTGGCCTTATGTCTTATGTGCTTCAGGCGCTGCAGGCGCTGCAGGCGGCGGCGCGAGAAATGATTTCGGAATTCCTGGCGAGCCCATGTCTGCTGCCGCATGTTCGTTCTACGAAAAGAGGGTGGTTAAGCGGTGGCCTTAAAAGGAGCATGGGGCTAGACACTCGTGGCAGTATCGAAGCATTGCATGAGTACTGTAGTCCAGCCAAAGGACCAGTAGTGGCAGCAACAGCAACATCGCCCCCACCTTGGCATGGAAAGCGTGAGAGTGTGTTAAGTGCCTCCTGGGTTGAAAGAAAGCAGAGGCGTCGGAAAATGCTACTGTAAGTCGATTGCGAAGCATATAGTTCTCCCAATTATGCCTCTTTGCTCAGAAGATAATCGCAGGTAACAAACCATTTCATTGTGCAGACGTGGAGCCGCTCATCATCGGAGGACTTACTGCACAGAGCACCAAGTGTCCGTGTGCGCACCGAAGATTCAGCTATTTCAAGTCACGTTTTAGCCGTTGGACGAGTTCCGTCGCTTCCGCGAGTCGCTGAGACTCTTGACACGGCGGCCGTACGCGTCTCTGGCGACCGCATTGGATTGAAAGCGCTTTCTCGGCGAGGTTGGTGTGATCGATGGCAAACCTCCCACAGCGAGTGCAGGCACTTCGCGATGAGTCGGGTGCAACTTCGGAAACACTTCTGGGGTGCGTATTCTCGGCCCTGCGGGCTCTAGCCGAGGCAGCACTCTGACAGGATTTGAAAGGGCTGGAAAACTGACCAAAGGTGAAGGTGGAGTGGGCGGGAGTGGCCGTGCGATTTTAGGGTTTGGGTTCGAGTAATGTTGAGGCACTTGGTTGAGAGCTACACTGCGCTGTAGGCCTGGTGGTTCCACTGGCGCTCGCATTACTGGCTTTTGAAACACCATTGCGCTGTTGCCACTGCCGCCGTTAACCTGAATCATGCGAAACGTATTAGCAAGGCTGAAATGAGGAAGAAGAAAAGGAAAGAGAATATGGGCTGTAAAATATGCGAATGCTACTTGAAGTGTGCGTTCGATCATATTCATTGTTCCATCTCACTGTGATTTACCAATCTCTGCAACCCGCCCTTTTACTTCATCTTTTTTTAATAATTGAAATATCTTACGTGTTGGTTGGGGCCGCGATCAGGTGGGTAGTCAAAGGACGGCAGCACAGGTGGAAGCCCAGCGGACTTGCGGCGGCGAGCATCCATTCGCTTAAGCATGGCCCGCACTCGCTCAGTGTGCAGTGACGGCAAGCCTCTCGCCATTTCTCGCTTGTAGAGAGTCAATGCTTCAGGGCACCTGTAGTGTACGTTATCAGTATATGGTATTCCAAGATGGCGGAGTGTGTTTGCGACACAATCCAGTCAAATTGCACGTGCTATTGAATTGTTGAAGCGGCCATATGTCACAAGAATGACAAAGGTTTTGCAGGAGGGAAATATGTGAAAGGAAGAGCGAAGTCACCAATGTAGAAGAACTTCGAATGCTTCTACAGGCGCTTTAGGGGTGCGTGCGAGGAGATCTAAGGGGCGATGCCCAATGTTGTCGACAGGTACAATGCCAGCTTCCGGAACTACTGACAGCAGTGCATCTAAGCCTTCAGCCTGAATAGCCAATGCACTTAGGAGTTAGGAATGACTGAACTGATCGACTACAACTTGATACTGCATTAGAAATACAACAATGAAAAGAAATATAGCAATAATCACAAAGCAAATAAAAAGCACAGGCAGGTAACCTGGTAGGTGCAATCGTTGAGGCCGCACAAGTAATGAATGGGCTTGTGGTGGTGGCCATCTGACTTATCGGCCGCTTCAGGATGGGCTGCCAGCAGCACAGCTACACACTCTCCACCCAGGCCCGAGTTGCCACAGAGGCTGTGTAAGGGCAACATACCCCATTTTCCACGCTGTTTTATTGCTGGTGGGTAGTGTTGCAAAAAGGCGACCAATGCCCCCGGATTGCGTCCGATGCCCTTGTTCGATGCTAGATAATGAATGGGGTAGTCTCCTTCAACAGCGCGGTCCCGGGCTAGGTCGGCCACACCTGGTGCACTCATAATATTGTGCACCATGTCAGCTGAGCAAGATTCGTTTTGGCACAGATATGTCAGAGCGTGTTCGCCATAATAGTCCTTCTGGAGCACTGAGCTCGCGTGGGCTTCATGGCCATGATGCAAGTGACTGAGATCCACGTGCTTGCTCTCACGAAGCGAATCCCGAAGAGCTACACCAAGTTTCTTTGCTTTGCTCGTATCCTGTGGCCACATTGAGGTAGCCCCTTTTTGATGCCGTGCCATTGTGCTTAATGAACACGTTTCACGCTTCGACAATGCTACTGTATCAGCTAATAAGTTCCATCATTCAAGCTAGATTATTCGCACTATGATCCTTCTAATTCGGATTTTCCTTAGGGTTATCTGTTGGCAGGTCAAATGTTGAAGCTCGGCATTGCTTGCTTTCTGGTGATACTTCAGGCTTCATCCAACGCTCATGAAGTCTCCATTGTCTTCTTTTCTTCTTTCGCCACTCCTTGCCAAAGTAGCTACTATTAGCTAGCTTCGTTCAGTATTTTTTGCAGTACAGTATTTCCCGATTGGTTGATTTCTTCCTCCTTCGGGGTGCTCGCGTCAAACAGTCACGCGTCTTTTCTTAGCGCGATTATTCTTAGCGCCACCGCGCCACCCTACTATTAGTGTAAGCCAGTGCTCCCAGCAAGCGCATTGAGTATCAACAGGATAATCTTTTTAGAGTTGAAAGCATTCGTCACGTGTCTCTGCCGACAGGGTTCGTATCATCTAGCCACTGGTTCCTCTGTCAAGCAACCTTTGAGATCATTCTAGGAAATACACAGCAATGCTTTGAGCTCAAAAGCTCGTTTCTTTGGTCCTGAGCACATAAGCACACGAGCCTACTTCGGAGTCTTCAGCAGCCCAGACTCAGGGATATCAAAAGTGCCATCAGCTCTATCAAACTTCTGATCCCGGCCACTCGAGGCTAAGATGCCTAGTACGAAAAGTCTTGGTGCCTACGAGAAACTCCAGGGCCCAGTGCCCTCCACCTATGGCAACTGGTCCCAACGTTGGGAACAGAGCGAGCTGCGCTACGTGCCTCCACACCGGCCTTCTGCAAGGATCGCGTCGGAAATTGGCCTCGATCGACCTTCAGTGCGCGCCATGCAAGAAAACATGCGGGCGCTGGGTGATAAGGCAGTAAGCGACGCTCGGTACAATTACCGCTTACCAGGATTCAACGTGCACCGCCCAGAGCTTGAGTCTGTAGCCAATGCAAATGGCGCGCAACAGCCTCCGACTTATTGTTCCCAGACCGAGTGGCAAACTCCGAAAGAAGCTGCGGCATTGGCGATGGCGCGAAGTTTAAATGAGCATTCGACGGCCTCCGCGGCTGACGTGACTCGCTCCATCATGAGCAAACCACAGCAGTCTCTGGACCTGAGCAACTACCTCAGCAACCCTTCGCAGACAAGGAAAGAAGGCTCTGGTATGCAACCGCTCAGCGAATCGATTGATTCGCGCGCGGTTGCTGTAGAGGAATCTTACTCAGACGAATTGCCTCCACCTGGAGCGTCCCTGATGAACGAAATTGTGTCGGGTGAACTTCGCAACTTGGCGCCTCGAGCTGACAGCGGCAGCGTCAATGGTGGTGGGAAGTCAGTGGTGTCCGACGATGGGAATGCGTCGATCACTTCCTCTGCGATTTACGCGCTTGAAGCTTCCGGCACTGGTCAAGTGTGGGTGCCGAACAACCGCATGCCCACCAAACCGTTCCAGCGGTTCGCGACTTACCCCGCCCTCGCGGTAGATATGCGCGGTGGCCTCAAGCGCCGCGGTGGTGGGCTCGCTGTCCCGGCGGGTGCGTTAGGCTGGCCTTTGGAAGCACCTCCTTATGCAGTAGAGCCTAACCGCAGCTTGAAGCCTCGCGACCGAGAGGTCAAGCGCAACAGCATCCCTACTACACCCACCACCGGGAAGCCACGCGTTTACCAAGGAATTGAAGGCAGCACTACGTACAGCCACTCTGGTGGGATGGGCCTTGTCACGGTTAGCATTCCGTCAGCTCACCACCGCGGTGGTGGCGGCAGTCACAGCCGAGGCAGCAGCAAGGGCCAACAACGCAGTGGCCCAACAACTCCGGGGGGCATGACCGCCAACCTTTCAGGAGAAGCGGGACCTTACAGTGGTCCTGCGGAATCAGTAGCAGACGACAATGGAGCTGTTCCAATGACTACTGAGCAACTTGGTACTGTAAAGAAGAGTGCGGAACCTCCTCAGCAGAAGAGTTCTTTTGCTGATGCCATGGGCTCCTACGCCGAGGAGAGACTGAGGCGAATGGAGGGGAGGTGATGTCTACTTTTGCCTGAAAATTCAGAATTAAATGCGCAACCAACCCATTGCCCACTTCTCCTCCTGATTAGCTCTGGCGTATCACAGGCATGGGCAATAGGAAAAGATTGGTTGCGTGCTATTGACGTGGCCTGGAAGTACTCAGGTTGTAGGCTTCCTTAAAATCTTAAATCTTAATATATACGATAAATGATATAGATCAGCCCTACTCCTACTCCCAAATTTTCCTTCCCACATATCTTAAAATTATTGCTGATAGAACTGAAAATATAAGACATAAGAAGCGGAATTAGAATTATAAATAATTAAACAACGCCACTACAGACAAAAGGCGAATTGTTAGAACCGACACTTGGTTCTTTGTACTCAAAAACGAATTAAGAATGAAGGTTAAATGAGGTAGTCCAAAGATAACTCAATAATTTCCTGCTGCAATAATTTTTAAGAGGCAGTAGCCGATTTTCTCGGATCGCGAGGCGGCTCTACTAGGGGCGGCGCATTCGCAGAGCGCCCGGCTGATCGACGGTAAAAGTCAAAGCTGGCCGTGTCTACACCATCCACTTTTCCTTGGCTCAAGCTAAATGGCCGAGGTGCTTGCCCGGGGTAGCCGAGCTGCTGTGACGACGACGACGATGGGAGAGCAGCAGCATTGCGCCGAAGTTGACTCAGCCAGCTGGTGCCTGCTGCTGCGGCTCTCATGCCTGATGAAGCGTCAGCAACAGAAAGAGCGGCGCTGCCGCGGCCATTGAAAGAAGCAGCAACCGGTGGTTGGTAGCTCGAATGAGGAGGCTGGGCCCGGCGGTCGTGCGTGTGGTACTGAGCGCCTACACGACGCGGAGAAGGCGCTACGCTGCGGCCTCCAAAGTGCCCCGCACTGTTCCTGGGTGGCGGCGCAGCACCAACAGAATGACGAAGTGGTGGAGGTGGTGGCGGCACAGGCTGCCAGTAGTAGGCATTCCCTGGAGGTGGTCTAGTAGTGGCATCGTAAGACGCAGCTGGAGGAGGTGGCATGGCCGCGTAATAGCCGTTCGGCACGAAAGCGCAGCCAGCGGCGGCGGCGGCGGCTACCAACTGAGGGCTGTGCTGTTGTGGGTCCATGTTTTCTGTGCCATTGCCATAAAAATAAACAGGCGGCTGAGGTGCTGGTTGTGGAGGCCACCCAGCGTTAAGAACATGACTCGTTGGCCAGGCAGCGCTCGTTGGTTGGGCTGGGGCTGCAGCTCCATCCATGATGTTACCTTCCAATTCAACGGTCAGTTCCTGAATCTCTGCCAAAGTCAACGCCAAGGTTTCGTCCAAGGATTTCCCGTTGTCGTGCCCATAACTTTTGGTAGTCGTAGCTCCTCCTCCTCGCCGGCTAGGGCTCTTACTGCCACTGCTTTCTTTTCCTCCTCCGCTGCCCAAATGCACGCCGTGGCTCCCTGCCAATCGGTCTACTCGCTGAAGCTTGGTGTCTAATTTCGAGAGCTGCAAAGCCCGTTGCTCGAGCCAGGCACCAGCGGCCCGCACTTCGGTCACGTCATCGTTCAAAGCGGCGGTTTCGGCGTCCAGAGCATCGCGTTCAGCTCGCAAAAACACTTTCGCACTCGGGTCGCCGCCTCCACCCATTGGTGGTGCAGCCCCTGCAGCGGTTGTGGTGGTGGCGGAAGAGGTTGATGGCTTCTGCGGTGGGTGTTGCGCGTCTCGGGCTGCTCGCCATGCCGCGCGCCGCTTCTCGAGGCTGCGCTGTCGCTGCTGCACTTCCCGCTTGCGAGCGGCTGCGGCGGTGCGCGCCGCGGCCAGGCCTTGTTGCCAGTGGCGGCTCAAAGCACCTAACTCCGTGAGGACAGCACGGGTGTTGGACAAGCCACTCGCCCAAGCTGCGGGGGCGGCCACGGCAGCTGCAGCTCCTGCGTCCGCGGACACCGCAGTGGCAGGCATTCGTTGTTCCTTGCCTCCTGAAAAGAAGAACCCGCTGTCCTCTCCAAGGAGGCCTAAGGCAGCTTCTCCGAGAGATCGTTCGGCAGCGTCTTGCTGGGCAGCTCTGGCAGCGGCCGCTGACGCAGCTACGGCGGCTTCTTCTTGCTGCCGGTGCACTCGCTTCAGCGCTGCCGTTCTTCGTGCAGCTTCCGCCACTGCTGCCCCGGATGATGACGAGGAAGATGATGTGGTGGCCACGTCCCTAGCACTCTCCGTGGCTCTCGCCGTATCCATCGAAACCGTATTTTTCGGCACTGTGGAGCTCGCAGCGAATGGCGGTGCGGAAGCATGCTGCGCTGCCGCTGTCGTCGATGCACCATCTACCAACGGGACTCCAAATCCAGTTCCTGCTGCCGAGGCTACTGCACCAGTAAATCCATCGCTTTGTTGCGGTTGGGATGTGGCATTACTAGTAGTGCGCTGCTCACTCGCTGCAAGCTTTGCCTCAAGGTCTTCGCGGCGCTTGGCTGCTGCCTGTAAGGCTGCTTCTAGCCTCTCAGCTTCGGCGCGCGCTGTAGTGGCTTCTGCTTGGGCCGCACTGATCTCCGCCTGAGCGCGAGTCGCAGCGTCGCTGCTCGAGGACCCATTTGGAGAAATATCTTGACCTACCGGAGCAGCAGCAGTGCTGGCAGCCGCCGCTCGTGCTAATGTCAGTTCGCCCTCAAGCTCAACCACCTTCGCTTCGCTCACTGCCAGCTTGGCCTCGGCTGTGAAGCACCGCTGTTCGGCAGCCGCCGTAGCCATACGCGCCGCCTCCAGCTCCACGGCTACATGTGCGGTGCTTCCACTGTTCTTGTCGTTGCTTCCTTCTGCCGCCGCCGCGACTGCAGCGGCTGATGCTGCCTCCTGCGCCTGTTGCCTCTGGCGTTCCTTGAGGCGCTCCACTTCTTTGGTGAGCTCGCAGCGCAGGCGGCTCGCTTCGGCTTCGCCCTCCATCGCCCGGTTCGCCAGCACTTCAATGCGCGCGTTCAAGCTCGCCGCCTGCTGCTCGTGCCTCCGGGCCACCGCGGCTTGGTCCTGGGCTTCGCACTCAGCAGCGTGCAAGCGCGCGTCGGCTACTTCCACTTCACGCCGCAAGTTGGCTACTCGCAGTTCGGCTGCGCTGCGCTCGGCTTCGAGGGTGGTTTTGGCTTGCTCCTCGAGAACGGCTTTCTCTTTTGCGTGCGCGGCAATTGCTTCCTGAAGCTCTAGTTTACATGCGCGCTGTGCCGCTGCTGCTGCGCTAGTGGAAGTTTCTGCCGCTGCCGCCTTTAGAAACATTTATAACAGACAGAAACTATGTATGAAAAAAAAAGGTTTGAAACCCTTCCACAGGGATTAACTCTGTAGAGAAAGAAAAATAGGGAAATACTATCTGGTATGAATTTAGACATCAAATTAGTTGATACCTGTGCCTTGCGCACGAGCTCCTCGAGGCGCTCTTTCTCTTGGCGCGCTAAACCACCCTCAGCCTTGCGCTGTGCTTGAAGTTCTTCGCTGTCTTTCCGCAGCTGCGCCACTTTCGCACTCAGCCCGACCACTTGCACTTGCCCTGCCTCCACGTCACTGCGCAACTGTGCAACCTGCTCGTCGAAAGTGGCCTGAGCTTCGGCGGCAGCGCGAGATGCATCGCAGCGAGCGGATTCCAGGGCCTGTTTCGCCGCCAAGGCATCTGCTTTTGCCTCGTCTCGCGCGGCACCAGCGCTGATCCACTTCTCCTTGAGGGCAGAGAGTTCTGCGTCTGCGGTGGCGGTGGCCATCGCTGCACTCGCCGCGGCTTGCTGGGCCGCGCGCTTGGAAGAGTCTTCAAGGGAGGCGATGCGTGCTCGCAATGCAACGCTTTCATTGGTGGCCGAAGCCACGGCGGCTTCGAGTGCGCTTTTCTCATTGGCTGAAAAGTTACTGTGGCCATGGTGGTGATCGACTCCTCCTTCGTCGTGGCCTTCTCGGTCTCGGGCAGCCATACGGTCGTGCCGAGGGGACACGAAGCGAGGCAAGGACTCCGCCGTGTTCGGGGATAAACCTTCGAGCGAGAGGGGAGACGCGAGGTCGTCCGCGGTTTGAGGTGACGGCTCCGTGGGGTGCCTTGATGAAGAGGCAGGCGGCCTTGATGTTGGCGATGACATGGCAGCAGCAGCAGCAGCAGCAGCAGCAGCTGACGATGATGATGAAGGTTCACCGTCCACTGCTGGCGGGTCTGGCGCAGTGCGCTCCGGCGGGTCCGTTGGAGTTGACCCTAGTCGATCCGAAGTGTCTGCGGAGCGCGCAATCGTAGCGTCCATGGCGTCATCATGATGATGATTGTTGGTGGGTGCCTTGCTATCAACGGGGACACATTCTTCTTTGGCTATCGTATTGCCATGGGCAGACTTGATAGCTGTGGGCGAATCGTTGTCGCTGTCCCCACTCGCTACGGACTCGCCTTCGAGGTCCTTGCTGAGTGAACGCTTCGATACCACTGCTTTCCTTTCGTTCGGCCTGGCATCAGGCTGAATCTGCTGTGCAGCACCAGCCGCCGCTGCTCTTTGCTCCAGTTCAGTGATTTTCTGCTGCAGTGCTGCGCTCTCCGCTTGTGCGGATGCGATTGCATCATTATGGGCCGCCTCTAAAGCTGCCGCACGCCGCGTGGCTCCTTCAGCGTCTAGTTCTACGACTTCAGCGCGTCGCTCAGCGGCAGCAGCTGCCTTGGTGGCGTCGGCAGCCTGCGCATGTGCTTCGGCCATGGCGCTGCGGCAGGTGTCAGCCTCAGCACGAGCGCGGCTCGCTTCTCCTTCTGCGTGCTTCGTGGCCTCAGCTTCTGCAGCCAGAGCTCGTACATGGCTCTGCTCCAGCTGTGCAACGGCCTCTTGGTGGGCCGAAGCTTGAGCAGCGAGTTTCGCTTCGTACGAACGCCGCAGAGCCGCCAGCTTGTCGTCATCGTCGCCATCCTTGCCGTTCGTAGAAGATGATGATGGTGGGGTGGCCGCCGCTGCTGCTGCTCGAACTTTCACAAGGTCCGCCTCAAGTGCCTCTATTTTGACAGCCCCCTGTGCCCTTTCCGCTGCTATCGCTGCTGCCACTGCGGCTTGTGTCGCCTTTTCAGTGTCGACTACACGCTGAGCCTGCGCTGCTGCTGATGCGGTCGTAGCTGTGGCTGTAGCTGCTGCAGTGGCTTTCGCCAGTTCTTCTTTCGCTGCGGTTGCTTGCTGTTGCAGCTTCGTCTCAAAGGCGCGGCGCTGCTTCTCAAGCTCAGTGTTGAAGTGATTGGTCGCGTCGCGCAACTCCGCCGCTTGACGCTCCAGCGCTGACTCACTTGGCTTTGTACTGCGAATACGGAGTAAGCAAATGAATAAAAAGAAATTAGGGTGGTGTTTGATACACAAGAAAGCATTAGTATCTTATCGAAACAAAGAGTACAATTTAGCACGAAGGCAATCTGATATCCGTTTGCCTTCGCTTCTTGCTGCATTAGCGTAGCATTGAACGTTTCATTACCTTTCCGATGCGTTGCCATCAGCACACAGCGTGCCCGCCATCAGCGTCGCTCCAAGCGGGCTGCCACCATTACTGCCACTTTCGGTGTCATCGTTGGTGTTGTTGTCGCTACCTCCACTGCTGCTCAGAGCTGCATTGAGGCCTCGACCAAACTTCTTGGACGCAAACGAGCTCTTCTTGCTGCCGTTGCTGTTTGAACTTCCACCGGTTATTGTGGTAGCAAGAGGATCTTTCTCGACAGCAGGAGCAGTGGCTGCGGCACCATTAGTTACTGGAGCAGGCGGAGGTGCACCAACGGGCTCATCATCCTCGCTCATGAGCGCCGGGCTGCTTGATCTGGAGCCTCCGGAGTTGAGCTTCGGGAGGGGCTTTCGGTCGAGTTTCTGCCCGAGGGTTGCTTGGCTTCCTCCGGTTGGCTCGCTGTTTTTACTGGCGGCAACTTCTGAAGGCTCGGAATCTGGCGATGCTGCAGCTACAGCCGCTTTCAGTGCTCCACCTTTCTTACTCGGTGCTGCTACCGCTGCCAGCGCGGGTGGTGCCTGCAGCGGATGAGAATCAGCGAGAGGAGCAGCTGTGGCAGTAGCAGTGGTGGTAGCCTCGCCTCCAGGCTGGGCAGCTGCTGCAGCTTGCGCTGCCTTCAGCATTTTCGCCTCTTTCTTGGCGCGTCTTCGTTCTTCTTTTTGCGCCTCTTTAGAAACGCGAGCTGCTTCAATCTTCTTACGGTTATCATCGACTACTTTCCGGTAGTATTCGTCGCAAGGGTGGTCCCAGGAGCTTTCGCCCGTAGAAAAGTTGAAATAATAAATCTCTTCCGTGTCTTGTGTCTTACACGGCTTCCATTCAGGTGGTAGAGGTGCTTTTAAGCCTTCTCGTGCTATCCAGAAGAGCTCCTTGTCTTTTTCCGGGTCCATGCCAAGCCATTTGGCATATTCCAAAACCTCCTCGTCAGTTGGAACGTAGTTAGGGTCAATTTCTTCCTCCAGAACGATGCAATCTGACGAGGCCTGTGTTCCTGCTGTATTTGGCGCTTCAGTCGTGCTCGGGGCTGTGCCGCCGCCGGCGCGACCTACTACCGGCGTAGTCAGCGGGTCCATGGTAATTCCAACCGCCCGTTTCCTTTGCGCATGTGATGCAGGATGCAGGTATGCAGGTGCCACAATATTTAGCGTTGGTAAAATATTAGGGAACGCCAACAATTTTGAGCCACGAGCCACGCCACACCGCCACACGTCTCCTGCTCTCCTGCTTGCATTCAAAGAAGAAGAAGAAAACAAACACAACCCCGTGGGAAATAGGAGCGCAATGAAAGCTTAGGGGGATATTTCGTGGACGAATAGGCGCAGATTTACAGCGAGGTTAAGAGTCGCACAGGACCGGAGGGTCAGAGGCCAGAGGAAGAATTTGGGTTGGGATGGGTTGCGAGTTGCAAATTACGTTTCACGCGAGCTGACGCAACACTTCTCAGATCGAAATTCATATATCTCTGCTCAATTGCTCCTCGTAAAGATCCTAGCGCCCCTTTCTGATTACGACAGCAGTACGTAGTACTTGGATTTTTTTGTGTTTAAAGTTTATTGTGGAGATGTTTGATGTTTTGCTGATTTAGTTGTTTTCTGTTTAGGAATTGATCTACAATTTGAACTTCAAAAGACACACAAGCAAAATTTACAAAGAAAATATTCATAAGCGACGACTCGTTTTGCTCTTACAGATCGAATGGACACTTCGATTATATGGAGTTCGGACGAGGAAACAACTGAGGTCGTTTTTGGCAGCAACCGGAAATTTATAAACGGTCATTCAATCGCTGTCGCTGGCCTGTCCGGCAAGGTAGCCTTCACGGCGCCTCAGTGCAACGCGTGCTACGTCGTTGTTGCGCATCGTGTGCTGCAAGTGGTAAAAAGAGTCCCGCCGAGCTGCGAGCCGCCTTCGCGTCTTCTCCAATGCCGACAACCCGCCACGTGGCGCGTATTGGCCCATTGTCGGGTTGTCATTGCCAAGGTCGTCGTCGTCGTCGTCGCTGCCACCATTGTCACCCGGACGACCTCTGCGGCTGCCTCCACCGAGCTTGGCGCCTCGGCCGCGCATGCTTGCCTGGTCACCCGGGTTCGCAGCGGCACCCTCCCGCTGGGCGGCCGCGGCGCCCGTGTCCAAAATGTGAGCCATGACGCGCACGAACTCCGAGTTGGGGGTGCGGAGAAGCCAGGAGGAGTTGTCTTCAATGGCGAGGCACACGTAAGCTAGGGCAGCTAAAGCCCATGGAGCTAACAAGGCCAATCGCACGTTTTTGTTCTGTGGGTCCGCATTCCAGTCCGGCACCAGATCTGCCCGTGCGTGTGTGTCCAAGTAGAAAAAGCAAAAGCAACAAAAAGGCAACAAAAGAAAAGAGGGCTCGTTATGATACCTGGCAAATATGCTAGGAGCTTTTCATAATAGAGCCATTGAAAAAAACAGTTTTATTTCACCCAAGCCTCCGAAGATTACCTTCCAAACTCAACACGAAATAAGCCAAAGATGCGCTGCCCGTGAGTGCGCTGATCACCACTTGATGCACGAAGCGACTGCCTGCATAGAGCCGACTGAGGCCAATGAATGACACGACAAAAGCAGTGCCAATTTGCCACGCTGGGTTGCTGCGCCGGTGCGCCATGTACCTGAAGTTGGAAGGAGCGAGAGCCCAAGGCATCAAGCAATTGTGCGTTATCGCAACGCTGCAAAATACGTCAACTAGCTAGGGAACTTCGATTCTTTAAAACAAAATCTAGTGAAAAATCTGTGGTGCCAAGCCACCAACCCGAAGGTAACGACAGCCATGTGAGTCTCAATGGACGGGCACCCGTAGCCTGCCTGCTGGCGGTCGGCCAGAGGTCGCAGCCGCCGGTCAAATTCGAAGGGCCGCGGCGCCTGCGGGGATGGATTCGCAAACGTCAGTACCGTTTAAGCGCGTGCGCTATAAAAGAGAATCGGTGTGTTCTCTACAAGTGCAGTTAACCTTATCAACAAGCATCCTACCTACTATTTCAGCTTTTTGATTTGCACGAAGTAGTCGCGAGAAGGATTACACGAAGGAGATACCTGGAATACGGCTCTCAATACGGCAATGGCGAACGCGTTGGGCACCGTCAGCCACACCATTTTGATGCCATACTCGTACCAGCCTAGCACAGTGACACACCACGTTAGGAGGCTGACGTCGCGCCAAGGGTTGTTGCTAATGAATTGCCGCATAACAATGCTCCAGCCAGCCCGATCAATGCCTCGGCGCAACGCCCAGAGCGTTCGCAGCTCCCAAGTTACCAACTTCCCCCACCAAGTATCTGGATTTGCGGTAGGGCGAACGTACGCTGGCGTTGCAGCGTCTGGCTTGAACCAGTAGGCCATTTCCTCGCGTGTTTCATCAAAGTACAAGTCTGCCAAGGCATCAGCCATAGCTTTCGGGTGCAACAACTACTGAGGATGTATTGTGCGGCTAGTAGTAGAGAGCTTGTCTATATACAAGCTTTACGACTGGCACGGCCCGCAGTTTTTATAGTGGGTGCTTGTCCTTTCGCATGCAAAGCAAGACGGTCAGATTGCGGATGGCGGGCGGTTAGCGGTTAGAGCTATCATGGTATCATGGTACTGTAGGAAATGTGACGGTCAGTACTGAGTACTGAGTACTGTACTTATGTTGTACTCTCTTCACTCTTCACTGATGATGAGCAAAGAACGAACTCGAACTCGAACTAATACAAACCCAAATGGCACAGAAGCCAATGCTGCGGGCAGAAGTGGGAATGCGCGTGCGTTGCGCAAACAAAGCAAGTGCGGAATG
>Ga0307931_1001649_pt1 | contig 14656 bp, 15 predicted proteins | sample OrgLakmetageno47_FD_201816 | JGI IMG/M metagenome (GOLD analysis project Ga0307931, IMG submission 201816) | Saline water microbial communities from Organic Lake, Antarctica - #47 | ecosystem: Environmental > Aquatic > Non-marine Saline and Alkaline > Saline | place: Antarctica: Organic Lake... | reverse complement strand
CACAGCAAATAGATCTCATTGAAGCAGGCGCGCCGCAAGCCCTCGTTCAACTTCTCCTGGCGCATGACATCCATCGAGAAAACACAGGCGACCTTGCTAGCACCAGCAGTGAGGGTAACAGCAGCAGCAGCAGTGATGACAACAGTAGCAGAGGAGCCAGCGCCCAAGAGGTCTCGGTCGTGCGCGCATGCCTGGCAGCGCTGGCGAATCTGTGTACCGACGGCGGCACACAGGGTGACGATGCGCGAGAAGCAGTGTACCAAGCTCGCGGCTACGATGCAGCGGTGAAATGCTTGCGCACACACGCCACAGACCGCACCACGGCTCTCGCAGGCTTAGCCTTTCTGCGCAACGCGAGTGGGAGTGCCGACACAACTACAGACCGCAGCCGATCGTTGCTCGTGAAAAGTGGGGCGGTAGAGGCCGTGATTGGTGTCTTGAATGCGCTCATGCGGAGCGACCAAGATGACTACGACGGTGATGGGCTATCCCAAACAATGACAGAAGTGGGTGCAAGAGTTCACAGCTCAAACTTCTTAGAGGAAGAAGCAGCCCCCGTGTGCGCTCAAGCCGCAGCCGCGCTCTTCAATTTAGCCGTTGGACGAGACCTGGGTGCTAAATGGCGGCGAGATTCGATCGTGATGGCTGGTGGCCATCGAAAGCTCGTTGCAGCGCTGATGGCTTTCGGCGACCGCCCCCAAGTGAGCCGCCTTTGCCTTGGTGCTCTGTGGGCGTTGACCAGCGATGATAGCAATGAGAATGACGAAGGCGACGAAGAAGACAGCGAGAAGAAAGGCGCGCGTTCAGGCAGTGTCCTTTCCAACAAGAAAAATGAAGAGAATAGTGGAGAAGATGATGAAGACAAAGACAATTCCACTGGCTTCTCATCTTGGCTGCCCGAGACAGTGGCTGGATGCCTAGCGCCTCTCCCACAGCTCCAGCACTTGGCAGCAGAGGTTGACAACAACGGCAGCAGTGAAGTAGGAGCCTCTGTAAGTACTAGGAGTGGTCTCGATTCAAGGGAAGGTGCCTCAGGGCCTGACGCAAATACACCAGCATCACTTTCTGAAGAACATACTCCATCGCCGTCTTCTCCTAAAGTTTCACCGCCGTCAGCACCACTGCTTCAAAAAGAGTCTCAGGTTTTAGAAGCACCACAACCACCTCCACTCAAGGTACACTCCACTAGCAGGAGAAGCAGGAAGAGAGCTACGCATCACCGCTTGGGTACAGGGAAGCGATGTGCTGCAGTCGTTGCTGCGGGTGGGCATGTCGCTGCATGCGCCAGCTTACAGAGTCTACGACTCACCGTGAAACGTGAAGTGGACGCAGCTGCTGCTCGGGCTATGGCATCCGTTGACGCACTCAGTCTGAAAGGCAACCAGAACACTAGCAATAAAAGGGACAGCGAAGAGTCCGATTCTGAGGTTGGCTCTTCAGGAGGAGTTGTAGTACACGAAAGCAGCCCCACTAGCAGCAGCTGGCTTGGTGCTGCAGTGGGAAAATGGCTGCCCTGGAGCAATAACGATGATGACCCAGCTGAAGTGGAGGAAGCAAAGGCACGCGTGGCAGCGTCACAAGCGGCAGCTGCTGCGGCTGCTTCTACTGCTGCCCGCTCCGGGGGTCATGCAGAAGTTGACAGCTCTGCTACTGCTGCTGCTTCGGACGCTGCTGTTGCCGCAGCTGAAGATGTGGGGTTCGCCTTTTTAGAGAACTTGGACGAGGGCTTAGGCGCTGCTCTGCGGGAAGACGACAATGGTAATGACAATGGCAATAACAGTACGGAGGATGCAGGCAGCTCTTCTTCACAGGCAGCTGCAAATGGTGATAGCGATGAGGCTCCGAGAAAATCAGCCTTGAAAGCCGTGTATGCGCGCGCTCGTGCTGATGTTTATGCCATCCGCCGGCAATGCGGCCTAGCAGAGGAGTAAAGGGTCTTGCTAGGGTAGACCTACGGAAAACGTGCTCATTTCGCAGGTCTTAACTTGGGATATCAAAGGGATTTTGCCCGGCGTCATTGGTGCAGCGTCTCTTATAATAATTTCACGTAGCAACAGCAATAACAATTAAAAATAATTAAAAATGATCAGTGCCAGTGCACTTGTGCACATCGCGATATGTGTATGTGCCATATGCCCTTGCCTTTGTGATTTAGACTAGAGATAAAGATAAGAGCCCCGTCAATCGTCCATCTACCTGCCTGAACTTAGTGCGGTTTTTATTTAATATACTATTATACTGTGCTATCAGCTGGTGAAGGCACTTCAGTTTCAGCCCCTTCTGCTCTCCACTCCAATTGCAGTATAGTCTTACTTCATTTGAGATTTGAGCCCCACAGTGACTGGGCAGCTACAGCTACAGCCTCAGCTAATTTGAGCAAGCCCTTAAGAAACGACACCCCTCCTCGAGAACGCAAACATGACCTATACCTTTTCCTTCTCTTGACCCGAATGTAAAGTAGTGGGTGATGCTCACTTGCCATTTCCCATGAGGCCATCGAGGGCGTCACCGCCGCCCGCATCCAAGGACTCTAGCTCCGACACCTGAGGGGTCGCATCCAGCAGCGCCGTTAACTCCGAAAGCACTTGCACAAAATCCGGCCGTTCACTCGGCTTTTCCTGCCAGCATCGCTCAGCTAAGCGCCGCAACTCAGGCGGCGCATCAAGTCCTGAAGGCAAACGTGGCCGGTCTCCACGGGACACGGCCCGTCGCAGAGCTTCGATGTCGTAGCCGACCCATGGTACCTCCCCCGTAAACACTTCGGCTAAGAGCACGCCGAACGCGTACACGTCAGCCGCGGGCCCACCTCGCGGCACTGCTTCAAAGAGCTCGGGGGCCATGTATGCGGGCGTGCCCGCTGTCGCGTTGGTGTTGCGGCACAAGCCAAAGTCACACAATTTCACGATGCCCCGGTGAATCAGCAAATTGTGGCTCTTCAAGTCACTGAGAATGGAAGAAAATAACAGCAATATACGTACAGAAACAGCTATAAGATAGGTGGACGCTATTCAAACAAGAATTGTGGAGAGTGAGTGTGAAACTGGTCCGACTTCGTCACAGATGTTCTAAAGTATAGTTGCCTTTAAAAAACGGTCGGGAGCTCATGTACATATGTTAATGATTATTATTGAGTCTCAACCGGTGTACGAGAGCAGGTTTGCGGTCATGGTGCAAGTATTTCATTCCTGCGGCCACGTCCACTGCAACCTAAAACAATTCAAAGAAAGGAAATGTAACTCCTCAGAAAAAAAAAGGCACATGCGACACTACCGCAAGTGAAAAAAATAAGCATAAGCTCAGACACATCTCTGTAAATCGCACCTGCAGCCGCTCGTAGGTCGAGAGTTTAGCTCGATCTCGATGCAATAAATCGTACAAACTGCCGTCGCAAAGCTCCATCGCAAGGCACAAGTGAGGCGGCTGTAACGACGCGCCGTAAAAAGCTACGACGTTGGGATGATCGAGGGAGGCCATCACAAGCAGCTCGTCCGTGAACTCTTGCATGAGTGACTTATCAATCTTAGAACAAGAGCGGTGACGTATTTGATGAAAGTCAAAGTTAGATTCGCCATTGCTAGACAACATCTTGGCGGCAAAGGCAGTGGTATTATTTGTAGGTATAATGACCAACCTTTGGATCGAAGAGAGTTTTCAGTGCACATGCTTGTCCTTTGAAGGTAGCCTCATAGATGAGACCAACCCCGCCACCTCCGATTTTAGCCCCCAGTCGCACGTCCTTTTGGAAATCAATCTGCGGCCAGGAGACTGGCGCAGCAGCCTGCCGATCCTCTTTACTGTCGCCCTCTTTTCCTTCCATTTTGTTTAACCGTCGTCTGCTCTCCTTTCTGAGTTTCTTGCTTCACTTGATGTGGTCGAAGCATCGAAACATCCCATCATCCTTCTCGTCTGTGTCCAAAATGCTTTGACTTCATGGAGGGAGCATACACATACAGTACTGTAGCAATGTACTAGCAATATAGTGCGAACAGTGCGAAGTAGTGCGATGGGCTGGGCCTCTCTAAATAGCTAGGTATTCGAGCGCCATTTCTCTCTGCTAGAGCCTGAAGAGCTTATAAGAAATCATATCAGGCAAGTTCAGTGAAGCTAACAGCAGGTTCTTCATCAGTGGACTTGTATCACTCAGGATAGCAGGCGTCCCTGCAAAGTGGTGCTGAATACTATTCCTCTACATCAGACATTCTGCATAACTGTGGCTCTATCTGTACTAGTAGTGCTGACTCGGAACAAGCAAGGGTAAAACCTCATAGGCTAACCTTAGTGCAGAGCAATACAATAGGTAATTTGTAATACCATTAAACATTGTCTGAAAGAAGGATGGCCGAAATTGTGGCGTCAACTTTCGAAAAAATATCACCATGGTTGGAAGATCTCGGACTATTAGCGGTATGCCCCTGCCTCGAGACGACCGCGGCACGGGAGAGGAGAGAGCGGCGTGCAGTGCTCCTTCATGGAGCGAAATTCAAACGCAAGAAGCACACGTTCGGGATGAACTTGGGTAGCACAGAAACTTTGAGCGTGAAGCTCGAGAGCGCAGCGTTGCATTGGCTTGTTGTGCCGGCTGGTTCAGGGCAGAATTCAGGTTACATTGAAATGGCGGACGTTGCGAGCGCTGGCGCGAAAGGCGAAACAACGATCCATATGATGAGCACGTTGGGCGACTTGCTGCTTGAAATTGACGCTGAAGACAGTGAAGTCAGAGACGAATGGGTCAGTCAGGGTAATGATGTTATAGCTGGTCAGCGAGTGGCCAGAAGTTATGACTTGTACGAAGTGTGAGTACTATAGCGACGCTGATTGAATTCGTCTTTTTTTACAGGTGCAAGGCTTGAACGAAGCGATTCCTAGCCGAAGCTCTGGCCATGTGCCCAAGATGCAGCCAAGCACAATGACTAGCCGCATGCAAAAAGAGGTATGTGGCTGTCGTTACTGCTTAAGGAGAACCCTTTTGAGGTCATCATCTGCTACCATCAGATATGGACCACTACATTTAAATGTGATACCGACGATCATGCTGTATATCATGAGATGCCTACTCGGGTTGCTTGTATTGTTCCTCGCTTGTTTGTTTTTACAGTCGTACTTCATGCAAAAGGATGCGGAATTGGCATCGAAGCAGAAGGCGGCGACAGCAAAGAAAGAAAAGTACCTACAGGGCGCAGGCGGCCTGAAATTTACCGCACTCGCGATGGCTAACCGCGACTAGGAAGCTTCACCCCGACTCGAATCGCAGATCGTATTCGTAGAGATATGTTCTTCTGCCTGTTAATTTCGAATTGCATGAGGCCCATTTCGGTGGCATTATAACATCTTAATTCTTAGTGCTTTCAAGAACAAATGAGAGCTTCGCCAAATGCCAAGCTGCCCCTTCCTCGGAACTTCCTCTACAGTAATATTAATCTTCTACATATTCCCGTTTTGCCTTGGTATGCCTCTAAGCCGCCGAATTCCACTAGTTCTGGCCAATCCGGGCTGTTGTGGCCTAGCGCCTGTCATTTGACATCTCCGTGTCAGAACAATTACAAAATATCCCCCTGGACACTCAACCGCTCGAAACGAGCTTGTTGCGCTTTTCGGATGCAGTTTCTGCCGTGAGCGTTTGTTTCGTGTATTTGTAGATTTGTAGGCCTACAAATCTATTTTCGCCTACTACGACGAGGCTAGCATTGCTCGGCTTTCGCATTAAAGCTGCAAATAGCTCACGTGCGTAAAAAATTTATTGACCCCTATACGTTTATGTACTTTGAGCTAGCTTAACATCAGTAATGATCGTAGTATCTTCTTGTATTTGATGAATCTGATAGTATTCTCATACCTGGCCACACAATCGAACCCATCTTCAGATCAAGAAATCAATTACGTAGACTTATGTCCTGTACTCGCGCCCTTTTGATCCTTCTTGGCTTTAATCTATCGTGGAGCCTAACGCCAGTATACCCGAAGCTGAAGTCCTTATTGATAGCCTTCCGGCCTGAGAGCCGTCACACTGACGGATTTTCACGCGTGACGCCCTACGCTTTGCCTCGTTTGGAGTTTCTTTCTCGTTGTAAGTCAGCCAAATTTAGAGCCCTCCAAGTAGGAGGCAACGAAGTTTCAAACTGGTTCATTCTTGAAGGAGTTGGAGCCACTGACGCTTCGGATGCAGTTCGCTCCAGTATCCTGGCGCACTCGGTATACGAAACATGGAGTGTTGGCTCCTCGATGACAGAATCAACTCACAATCTACGATTATTTCTCGAAAACGAGTGCATGGCAAATAACGATACTAGCTTTCAAACTTTGGGAATTTCATCTTTTGATCCTGAAGGGCAGATAGGCACGTGTGCAGACTTGAAAGCTCAAGCATTGGTTGATTTTACGAAAGCAATGTCACTTCGAGAGTCTAGTAGTGATATCAGGCTCATTGACAGAACAGATGGCCTAGACAAAAACGTGATGTTTAATCTTAACTTTCGTTCAGGCCAAGATGTTTTATCTGTCTACGGCCCTAGACTCGCTTATGGCCCTGCGGCCGATCCAAATGGCTCAATGGCTGTCACAAGGCGGAGGCCTAACGCAGGAATTTTAGCACATTTGGCACTCAGCCATCGCAAGGCTCATGTGTCGACAAGCATGGAACCTGAATTAGCTTTTGTTATGGCGAATTTGGCCCGTGTGGTCAACACTGAACTACGTGAAGGGTCCATACTGGACCCATTTTGTGGCAGTTGCGCGCTCCTTCTTTGTGCAGCCCACCTCATGGATTCAAAGTTTCTAGACAAAGAGCAAAACAGTAGCTCAAACTCGAATACAAGAACCATCTATGGATTTGACGCAGACTCGTTCGTTAAAGACAAGAACCTCTCAAATGCAGTCAAGGAAGATTTTGTGCACTTTGGACTCAGTCAGTTTACTCCTGAACTCTCAACAGAAAACATAATGAATTGGCGTCGTCATGAGCTACAACTTCCAACACTGCATGCAATTGTGACTGATCCGCCCTACGGCGTAAAAGCCTCTCCTGTAGATCTCAATGAACAGCGAAAGCCTTCTTCTACAGGCAGAGAGGGTTTTGAGTTTAGTGAACTTTATGAAATCTACAAGTCACTCCTCGATTTGGCGGAGTCAAAGCTAGAACACGGTGGGCGGCTTGTCCTGTTTGTGCCTGTGCCGTTTTCACAGGGAAGCACTGACCCTTTAATGCTCATTCGACCTATTCCACCGCAATTGCGCCTCTTGCATGTGGCGACTCAAGTCTTTCGTGGAAGCCGTAAGAGCCGCCTTGATGCCCGGGTTACCGGTTCATTAGATGGCCATTTTCGCAGGTCCCTTGTTGTGCTAGAAAAGAAATGAGATTCGGGAGTTGGGCCTGCCTTCTACGAGACGGAACCGCAATTAAAAATTCAAATGATAAGCAGCGCCCTTACTGGATTTATCGATGGGCCACTTCTGTAACCGAGCAGGGCAGGGTTATGACAAATTTTACTTTAGGTCTTATCCGTGAGATAAGGACTTGTGGGCTTGTGCTTGTAGCTTTTAGCCCGGCCTTTCATGCACAATTCAGAGCCCTACGACTTAAAATCCTTTAGAACAACGCAAGCCGGAGAAAGCCAAACCCAAACCAACTGAAAAAAAAGGAACCTGATCGACATAACGTTCATGGGGCGGACTAATTATATCTCCCAGTGCAGTACATAGAACACAGAACAGAACACGGAACTAACGAACGCCGGAAACTGGAAGCAGCCTAAAAGCCAAATAAATCCGCGTGATATCGTTGATTGCAAGCCATTGCGGACTGACACTCGCTTTTGTCCTTTATGCACTGTTCTAGGGTGGCTATAATTGAAATCTTCAATGACAGTCATCGCACCCATCGCCAGAGGAGGTACAACGCCACCGTAGTAATGCCCATGCCGCCCCAAACCATTGCGCGGTCCACCACGTTGCGTTGCTCAATGACGCGAATGGTGCTGCGGCTCACGCCCAGCGTGGTCAGCATGTCGAGCACGCGGCGCTGGGTGCCCTTGAGCATTTCGCGCTGCGCCGAGAGCTCGTGCATGGCCCCGTACGCAGAGTCCATCAGCCCCCCCACTTTTCGGCTCGACCGGTCGTAGCTTTGGCCCTCTTCGTCTAACGCCGCCACCACCGAAGCCGGCAACTTGGTGTCGCCCAGCAGCTCTGCTCGCTCGGCAGCCTCCACACGCTCTCGGTCGTGGTGCTGCCGCCACCTCTGCAGCCGCGTCAGGAGCCAGTTGTGGGTTTCATGAATGTCCTGGGAGAAAGGGAGGGGAAAACATGTATCAATTTAGCAGGCGCTCATATGAAAGTTGAAACCCGAGAGCCTAACCGTTAGGGTGTGAGACCGCAAAGCTTTAGATGGCCTTTTCTAAAAGAGACAATATCGAGCAACAAAACTGAGCATTTGCCATTAGACTTTGTACCTGTAACTTTGCTGCCCATTCTGCTTTTCGGTTAACTTCTTTCTCTGCCAGGGATTCGAGCTGCACTGCTTGTTGGTGCAACGCGTCTAGCCCGAGTTGCATGTCACTCGCTGGCATGCGCTTTGCTTCCACCTACCGAAATGAATAGTTGACATTAACGATCAGGAAGCACGAACAACTAGCGACATTCACACAAGGCTAAGAGCAGTCCGGAATGAGTCAAGTTGGATAGGGCCCTGCGTAGTTAAGTAGGCTATCTACTAGATAGTGAATCAGTGGCTTGTCCGCAATCGCCGAAGAAAGCATAGATAGAAATAGAAGCATATAATTACCTCCTTTAACTGCTGCTGGAGGTCGTATTTAAGCTTTTGAACCCGCGGGTATAATTCATTGACTGAGGTCATAGCGACTTTGACGCTGAAACGTGAGTGGTTCGAATACTGAGCTGACTTTGATTACTTTATAACTCGCCCTCACTGATTGCCTTACTATTATTCCAGCAGATATTAAGACTAGGAATGGCTTATCTTAGAATAGGAATGGCTTATTATTAGGACTATTTCTTAGGAGCTGTATAGATAGAGTGGGTACGATCACATCTTTCTTTACGCTAATATTTACTGTACTGCAGTACTGCAAGAATGCAAGAATGCAAGAAAACTGTACTAGGCATTTCCTAGCCACTGTAGCATTCAAATCTGAAGCTACTAGTAACCTGATAGCTTCGATCAATATAGCCTAAGGATTATGTCGAAGCGCCTCAAAACGATAACTTTGCCTCAGTCGTCTGTGATGCAGCGGCTAGCCACATTTTTGCCTCATTTAGCAGAGTCCAATAGGGAGCTTATGGGCCGTGGGGTTTCCGAAAGCGATCACATCGATGGATACTTGGAACCTTGCACTGGCGAGGTTCGTTTCAAATGAGTTTCATTTTAGCCCAGTGTACATTTCGCCTTTTAATACGATTATAACCCATGTCTAAACACACTTCAGGCATCCGATGGTGATGCGGGGAGCGACTCCGATAGCTCGCGTGATGGCGACAGCGAGGACGTTGGAGCAGAGAAGGGCGCCAAACAACAAATGATCCAGATAGAGTTTGCGATGGGAGATGTTGACCAAGAGCTTGCAGGTGCGTGGTGTATGATTGCAGGGATTTTGTGCTCAAAATTGAATCCTGAGTATTGCCTTAGATTGTGCTCATTCTCCTCTCGACCTGATTAAAATTGATTGACACACAGCACACATTGACGGAGCTAAAGAATGCAGCGATAGTGATGACTCAGGAGATGATGACGGCGGCCCTGCTGCTCATGACCACGAGAAAGGTCTAGCTGTTGCGGTAGATGCTCAGGACGATGGGACCGACGACGAAGAGGAAGGTACTGCCAAGAGAGTGCCTGCTAGCTTAGCTGATCTCCTCACGAGTAGTAAATCGTCGAGTAACGACCCAGAGGCTTCATCGTCGTCATCTTCGTCTTCATCGTCTTCGTCATCGCCTTCTGCTTCACCTCAAAAGAGGATACTCATTCAAGAATTGCCGTCGACCTCACCAGACGCTGATGAGCCAGACCTCAAAACAGCGAACGGAAATCGAAAACCGATTGGCGAGGTCTTGTGAGTATAAGGACTTCTCCAGACTACCTTAGTGATACTTATATTTCCAAAGCAGACGCCTTTATTTATCTCTGTCTACCTAGTTGATGTTTGGGTCGTTAGTTCTCTTTCGATATGCTCGATTTATCTACAAAAATATATATGGAGCCGCGGCACTATCTAAGCGCTAAGCACTAGCACTAAGAATGGTGAATCACGACACCTTAACCTCAAAAGCGCCAACATTTCCTCTAAAATCCCCAGGAAACGGCCTTCTAGGGATGCTGCCGCTAGATAGGCCTAACCCATATCCAGCAAGTATCCAGCATCCAGCTAAGTCTACCTTTCTTTGCCTGTGTCGAAATCTTATCCTACTACCTATTGATAGTTGACAGCAGTTTTGGAACTCCTTCTTGCTTAGTAGGTACAACAAGGGATGATTTGAAGCCCGACATCAGTGTATCACCAGGTAGTCTATAATGTGCGCATCTCGGCGACTTCAATTCTGCTCCCACGGCGATTGGCTGTAAGCTGGCCCTTTGATGTGCTTCAAAGAAAAGGCTCGGCGCCTCTCCTCCGCTTCAATACCCTCTTTTGTTTGCACCCTTTGAGTGGCGTCTGTGATTGCGGCTGAGGTCTCAATATTCGACCGGACTTCTCCGTTCCGCAAGGGCGTTAAAAATTTGCGCAAGATGCCGTCGAGAATGAACGCAGTAAGCCCCCACACTTCCGCCCCTTGCGGCTCACCCAAAAACACTGGCCATTTCCCGCTTTTACCTACTCGCGCTGGGTCGCTGATGGCCTGGCGCGAGACCTGGCCTTGAAGGATAGGGTCGTGGAGTTCGTCTAAGGTCAGTGCAAAGACGCGGTCGACTTCCGTGGCACAGAAATTCAAATGCTCGTGAGGGGCTGCACCAACGTCGCGCTCGAGCAAGCCTACAATAGGGTACACAATAGTACCAGTGATGGCTGGCACTGCGGTGCCCCGCGCCACCAGATTAATGGGGCCTAAGCCTGGACCGAGTTCTTCGCGCGCCTCTCGGATAGCGGCGGCTGCGGAGGACTCTCCGGGCTCAATGTGACCGCCAGGAAAGGATACCTGGCCTTTGTGCGTGGAAACATTGTGTGAACGCACTGTGAAGAGCACGGCTGGCTTGCCGTTTTTCAAGCACAAAGGAATCAGCACAGCTGCTCGCCGGCCTGCCCGTTCTGCGGCCTGTCTCAAAAGGATTTTGATGTGAGATGGTTAGCAAGCTAGCAAAGCTACACCACACAAACAAAGACCGACAGTGGATTAGAGTAGTTTCTAACTTGCCTTCTTATCACTACCACTCCGCATAGCGCGGCGCTGTTCCATCATTTTCTCGCGGTGTTCTAAAGATGTCATAGGAATGCAAGGTAACAACGTCTCGCAGGTTGACACGCATGACTGCAGGGCAGCTGATCGGAGCGACTCTAGATGAAACCACTGCGAGTAACTATCGGGCAGCGAAGGAGATGCGGAGGTCGATAATAATGCTGCATTACGAATGCGAGAGGCCCGATGTAAGGCCGATGCGGCCGGCGCTACAACCCTCCAGTACATGAAAGCACGGAAGTACGATGGTACTGTATGTGTGTGCGAAATGCAAGAACGAGTTGTTGCTGCTGGAACGCTCTTTACTACAGAGGGGGTTTTGAGACAGGTCCGAGCCAGAATTAGAAGGCTCTTTACTAACAAGAAGAGATAAAAAGCACTCTCAGAGCATGGAGGAGCGTGCCACTTTGGACCGCTACCATCACTTCCATGGCCACTTGGGCATGTGCGCCTGATTAGCTTCTTAGGTCTAATTTGCGCTGCTTTGCTTTTCTTCTCTACCTGTTAGTCTTCTAATTCCGGCCCTTCGGGGCCTGTCTCATAAAAAGCAAAGCAGCTCAAACTGAACATAAGAAGCTTACTAGGCGCACATGCCCGAGTGGCCATGGAAGTGACGGCAGCGGCCAAAAATTGTACGCTCCTCCGTGCTCTGAGAGTTCTGCTCAATAGATGAGCTCCCGCTCGTCTAGTCTAGTCTAGTTAATACTCCCCAAATACAAAGAAACACCACTTTGGCATATAGCAACAAAAAATGTCCCGCAGAGGAGGGAACTACAACGAAGTCTCAGAGCCTATCCAGAAGAAGAGTCGCCCATCCCCGATCGTGAGTGTGACCCCATAGCATCAAGAGCGCGACCCCATTTGCGAAAAGCCAATGCTTTAGGGTGCCGCGTGTTTGCGAGCCATTTCCCGAGCGACGAGGTCCAAGATGAGGCTGAGGTCAGAAGAAGCACCCCCATATCGGCCGACGACTTGAGCAAGAACACGGCCGCTGTGGCCGTACTCATTGAGTTCGCTCTCTATTGGGCCTCATTGGTCTTCCTACGTGCCATGCAGCTCGAAGTCGAGCTTCTTTGTGCGAACGTCTTGCTCTTTGTTGACAGCTTTTTGTCGGTATCTGCGTCTGTATATCATCTGCCGTGCCTGAATTCTGCATTGATGAAAGGAGAGCGCGCGAGCCATTGCTCCGTGGCTCCACCTGCTTTGTCGCACTGGGATGGCCTTTGTAATTTACTGCGATCTGCAATTGACAAAACGCGCAGGCGTAGCAATCTCTAGGAAGCCAGTGTGCTCGCGCTACAGGTTTCGATCGAAGAAGGAAGAAGGAGAAGGAAGAACGGAAGAACCAACCAAATAAAACAAATACTTCCTCGCGCTCCTGCTTCCTGCTTCGCTCCTTGCTGCTTCCCGCTTGCGCCCACACGGCCACACGCCCACACCGCCCACCTCAGCCCTCGGCGACTGCCCTTACCCCTTTGTCTCTATTTTTTTATCTTCACGCCGGCTTCCTTCTGGAAACGGATTTCGCATCAATATACCGTCCACCTCAAACCCCATACTTCTAACTCAAAATCCCGTATCTAACTGATCGCTGATCGTATCTGAAAATATGTAGATCGAGGAAGAAGTTCTTAGTGCACCCCGAAAGCACAGTAGCACAACAAAAAACTAGACATGGACCTCTCTTGTGCCGCTTGCTCGATTGCCCGGAATCACTGCATGGCCCGTGGTAAGGGGAGGGCAAAACATGAGCGCCGGCCCTCAACACAAGAGTAAAGTCCTCAGAACTAAGCCACCACCAACACTACGTTTCCTGCAGCAGCACTTTATTTCTTGCTCTTCTTCACCGCCAGCTTCTTGACGTAGAAGTCGAGCTCGCGGCCCTCCAGCACGTAGCCGTCCACGCGGCCGGTTTGGCCGGGCCGGGACATGATCCGGGCCAACAAGCGGCCGTTGCCGAATTGGTCGTCGAGGGAAGGCGCCAGCACCCGGGTCTTTTGCCGCTCCGCAAACTTCTTCTTCGTCGCTTCGTGCTTCATTGGGTGCTTCTCAGCCTAGTAGTGCATACAACCAAAATAAATTCATATGAGATGGAGGGAGACTTGTGCACTGCAGTGAATTCACTAGAAGGCAAAACAGGCTTCAGGCAGGACGAAAAGCGAGTGTGTCAAGGCGTAGGCACAGCAGCGGGGAATAGACTGTTGATTGGCTATGTACTTACAAACTCCTCTGGGAACTTGGAGCTGCCACCCTTGTTCTTTTTCTTGCCAATCTCCACGCCGTAGTGGTTTTGGTACCAGTTCTGGAATGGCTTAGCATCTACGAGGACGATGGCCCCCTTCACCAGAGTCTTCGTGCGAACCAACTCGTTGTTGGACGCATTGTAGACCACATCAAGCACGTGCACGCGCTGCGTGTTTACTTCAGTGCCCCATGAGATGTTGCCTGTGTCGAGGCGCATGGCGCGGAACTTGACGTTGCCCCCGCGGCACCGCACCTGGTGCACGCGCTTGGCACCAATCTTGGTCATGGCTGCTGGCCGGCCGAGCTCGTACTTGCGCTTCTTGTACATAGGCACGCGCTTGCCGCCGGTGGCGCGCCGTTTGTGGTTATCGTTACGTGTGATACCTATAGTGGGGTGATTAGGCACGCGAAAGAGCAAGAGAGGTCAGAGGGCGACAGAGGTGGGAGGAGCGGTCGGCGACTGCTGGCGTGGGTCTCGAGCTCCGAAGTAGATACTGGCTATGGGAGCTAATCCAAAGCTAAAACTAATGCTGTCGTTTGAAGGCACTACTGCTATGTCGCTGAAAGTCTCACCCATCTTTGCGGCGAGGTCTTATGAGGAGCACGGGGCTGCGAGAAAGACTATTGCTGCTTGAATCCACAGATGAGAGAGGAACCCCCGATTTTCACAACAATCCCAATGATCTTGTCTCTGGATTGTGGAGTACGTAGTTTTGTGGCAATCTAGACAGAACTCGAGGCATTCCCCCCCTTTTCGTCCACTCCCCATTTTCCTTGCTCTTCATTTCCCCCCTGTACCGCACATCCCACTGGGTAGGGTCGAAGTCGAAACACAGGGAAAAGGAAACATAGGAAACAAACCCTGATTTTTCGCGTGTTTCGTTTCCAAGGAACAATAAAAGCGCCGCCCTGGGCGTTTCTGGTTTCTAGAAACGAAACATATGGGCCTCGTACGCTGCTTCTCTCACCATTCACCTGGATATTTCGTTTCCATCTCTTTCTTACGTGGTGCGTCGCA
>Ga0307931_1001641_pt1 | contig 14672 bp, 10 predicted proteins | sample OrgLakmetageno47_FD_201816 | JGI IMG/M metagenome (GOLD analysis project Ga0307931, IMG submission 201816) | Saline water microbial communities from Organic Lake, Antarctica - #47 | ecosystem: Environmental > Aquatic > Non-marine Saline and Alkaline > Saline | place: Antarctica: Organic Lake... | reverse complement strand
TGCCCCTCTCCCTCCTGAATCATTCCGCACTTGCTTTGTTTGCGCAACGCACGCGCATTCCCACTTCTGCCCGCAGCATTGGCTTCTGTGCCATTTGGGTTTGTATTAGTTCGAGTTCGAGTTCAACGTGCCAGAACATACATGTAACGTGTCAGGACATATGTACCCAGATAAGAATGTGATGTGGCGGAGTGGCAGAGTCGAAAAATTCCTTGGTAGGCAGTTCTTTGTCGTGGCAGCATAAAACATCAAACTTCTGTACGTTGATCTATTGATCTGATTACACTTACTAGTACATTTTTCCCGTAACCTTGAACGTAATTTTCTACTTGTGTACTTTTTCTTGAGATTCCGCTCGATTCGGCTTGCTTTTTTTGCTTTTTGTTGTGATGAAAAGAGTCCTCGTGATTTGCGAGTTTGCGAGTATGCGAGTACGAGATAATGGATGGTTTATGGTTCCTGGCATAAGCTTCAGTTCAGACTGTGCCTAGAGAGTACGGCCGAGGAAATAAGCGGCACTTCAGTCGCGCCATGAACTTCTTTGTGAGTTAATCAGTTTCCTGAACTGTATTGTTACGCCTGTATTCTAGCTAGCTAGCTAGAATTTCATGCGCACAAAATTGATACTCACTCTCGTGTTACAAAATACCCTCGCACCCTCACCTATGATTGCTCACATCGTCTGCAGGGGAGCGCAGCACCGAGCACATTTGGTAACTTCAGCAACGCGAGTAATGCTGGCTTTAACGCAAGCAGCAATAACTTCGGCGGTGGCAGTGGGAGCTTCGGCGCTTCCAGTGGCTTTGGGAATGGCGGTGCAGGGCATCAGCAGCAGCAGCAACAGCGACAGCAACAACAGCGACAGGGCCGTGGTGGAGGGAACGGAGGGAAGGGATCCAAGAAAACAGGAAGCCCTGGAGGCCGCGGTGGGCGTGGAAGCGGTGCCTTCAGCAGTGGTGGCGGTATTCCACTTCAGCCTCCGCCCCCCGCGAATACATTTGGTGGGGGCAACAGCTTTGGTGGAGGTTTTGGCGGCAACTCCAGCGGCGGCGGTGCCACATTCGGTGCGAAACCGTTTGGGAAGTCGTCCCCGAAGTCGCCCCGGAACCCTCCTGGTAGGAAGTTTGGCGGCGGCAGCGGCTCCCCCAACAACAAAGGTGGCGCAAGAGCCGCCTCGTCAGGCCAATTCGTTCCGGCGGTCGGTGGCGGTAGGTTTGGTGGGAACACTTTCACAGCTGGGGGGACTTTCGGCAGCTCCGGTGGTGCTGTGTTTCAACCTCCTGCGAATATGGGCGCGGCTGCTCCGTTTGGCGTTGGAGCAGCAGCAACGACCCAGCCTGTGCAATGGGGACAACAGCAGCAGCAGCAGCAGCAGCAGCAGCAGAATAGGCGCAAGAGCCAGGGCAAAGGCAACGTAGGAGTAGCTGGCAGAGGCGGTGGCATGGAAGTGGAGCAGGCGCCAAAAGCGCGCAAACCTCGGCAGCAAAAACAGCCACAGCAGCAATTTCAGCCACAATTGCAGCCGCAGCAGCCACCACAGCCGTTCCAGCCGCAATTGCAGCTACCTCAGCAGCAATTTCAGCCTTTTCAGCCGCAGCAGCCGCCATCACCACAGCAACAATTTCAACCACAGTTCCAGCCGCAGCAGTCGCCATCACCACAGCAGTCGCAGCAGCCACAGCAGCAGCAGCAGCAGCAGCAGCAGTTCCAGCCGAATCCCTTTCCATCGCTATCGCCCGCACAATTCCAGCCAAGCCAGGTGCAGTTTACACCGCAGGCAGGAATTGGCAGCGCCGGTGGTGGAATGGACACGGAACAGTCGCCGCGCGCCGGCGGTAAAGGCACCGGAGGCAAAGGGCAAAAGAAAGGCGGTAAGGGAGGAGCTGGCAAGGGTGGAGGAGGAGGTGCAGGTGTTGGCCAAATGGAAACAGAAGGAGGGGCAACTTCAGGCGGCACGGTCTGCAACAACTGGAGGAAGAGCGGCACCTGCAAGTTTGGGGCGGACTGCCGCTTCGTGCACAGCAAAGCCAGGAGTGGAGCTGGAGGTGCTGCCGCTCATGGGGCCGGCGTAGGCACTCCTAGCAAAGCCGGCGCTCCTCACAATGCTGGAGGAGAGGGCATGAAGGCTTCTCCAGGAGGCGGGGGTGCAAACGGCAAGGGTACTATGCCAGCAGGCAAGGGTGGCACCACGGGCAAGGGCAAAGGCGAGGGCGCTACAACAGGTAAGGGCAAAGGCGGCGGAAAAGGTGGGCAGCAGGGCAAAGGCGTGTGCCGTTTCGGAGCCCGGTGTAACAACCGCAAGTGCGCCTACGAGCACCCAGAACGAGCTCCTTCACAAGCACAGCCGCAGCAACAGCAGCAGTCACAGCAGGAGGAGGAGGCAGACGGCCAAGGCGCCACTCCAACTAGTGGTAAAGTGGGCGGAGGCGACAAGGCGAAGCGCAGCCTCAAAGATCGCATGGGAGCACCGCCAATGACGTCACCCACGGGAACGACGACAAAAAAGGGGGCAGCGGCGGCCGCTAAAAAGCCCTCGGACGCTGGTGCTGGTGCCGGTTTGACGTTCACCGTCAGCAACCGAGGCAAGGGAGTGGCAGCGCGACTAGGCGACCAGAACATCGACGCCATCAAGAAGCCGTCTCCCATGAAAGTGGGCCAACGCGTGCAAGCCCTGTACGAGGGGGAGTGGTGGCCGGCGATCATCGTGCAAGTGCACGGCAACAACCACGTGGACGTCCAGTACTTAGGCCTGAGTGGGGAGGACGCGATGGAGTATGGCAAAGCGTGGGGGACGGAAGTGCAGCCGAGGGGCAGCGGTGACAACGTTGACGACGAAGAGGGAGATGAAGAGGAAGAAGCAGAGGAAGAAGAGGGAGACGAAGGCGCCGACGACGAAGAAGACGATGGTGATGATGCAGGCGAAGAAGATGATGATGAAGGAGAAGAAGGTCAGGACAACAACGGTGCCATCGTGAGGAACGCGCACGGGCACGTCACCGCACCTACAGAAGGTCGCCCATCACTGAAATCAAAACTAGGCATGAGCCCCAACACTACCTTCCTGAGCCGCTTGATGTCAGGAGTGCAGCGCACCAACAATCGACTCATTGCGCAGACTCAGGCCGCCGCCAGGGCATACAAGAGTGACGTGGTCACCAGGGCCTCACCCACAGGAGCAGTCTCGTCCTTGGCCTCCTCGCAAAAGCGCTTGCCGCGAGGACAACAACAACAGCAGCAGCAGACACACGAAGAAGAAGAAGAAGAAGAAGGAGATTATGATGACGAAGGCAATGGTGACCCATGGAGTGCAGGAGCTTTGCGCCGGGCTCAGTATACAAACAGCAATGCTGCCGAAGAAGAAGAGGAGGAGGAAGAAGAAGATCAGGACGAGGAAGCACAAGGAGCAGCTACAACGATAACAGCAGCAGCAGGAGTAGCAACCGCAACAAAGAAAGGCTTGTCCCGAGCAGCCGATCCTTGGACGCCTGGCGCTGCCAACAACCGCGCGCAGCGCTTCCAGAAACAGGCTCCTCTACCTCTCACGCCCGCCACGCCCGCCACACCCGCAAGCGCACCCGCAGACACGCCTTCAAGCATGGCGAGCTCTCGAAAGGCCAACAGGTCAAGGAGAGGCAGCGTTGGCAGAGGCGGTGGCGCTGGAGGTGGTAAGGGCGGTGGAACCAACACCGAAGGCGCAGAAGGAGCAGAAGAAGAAGTGTTAGCGGGCCTGTGCTCTACCATGGCGCCGCGGGAAGCGCTGTCTGGCCAAGTGTTTGAGTTTGCCTACCAGGAGTTTGGCGAAGCGTGGCAGGACGTGCTGGTGTCGAGGCACATTCGCAGCGCTGCTGGCCACGTGTATGCTCCTGAAGAGGTAAAAGATGGAGTTCGTCTTGGTCTTAAGCCAGCGCGTTTCCGTCTCCTCTTCCATCAATAATTGGGTCCCTGATTTCTTCATTGCTCTGTTTGCTTCTTTGAAATATTCATGTAAAACTTTCCGAGGGGTAAGGTTCTCAACCTTCCTGCTCTTCGCTAACTTTCTTACTTCCTTGTCTTCTCGTGTGTGCGCGTGAATATTTCCGACTAGGTCCGAACTGAAGCGGCCTTGGAATTAACCTGCAACCATTTGGTCTCTAATATAATGGACTCGGACACCTCTCCCACGCCGAGGCTCGAGCACGCGTTTGGAGGCCAGCCGCCTTACACTCTGGAGGTGTGGCTCTACGTCTGGAACCGCTTTCGCGCGATGCGAGTGGAGTACAAGCTCCAGGGGTTCTTGACAAGGGGGAGTGGGTCGGCCGTGGGGGTCTACGAGCAAATGGCGAGGTGCGGTTTGGGTGTGTGCTTTTGAATGGAAACAATGATCAAGCGTATGTATACGGCGTAGACAACTGTCGCACAATCTAAAGGATAAGCGTTCACGCGTGCTGCTTCACCAGTGGTGCTATGTGGCTCTTTTCACGCTATCTTTGTGTTGCCTTTTTTTTGTATGTTTATCTAGGTTTCACTTGACGATGGACATGGAGTTACAGGGAAACACAATGCGGAACCGAGACCGAGCGGAGATCGAAGCGAGAGGCGACCCCATTGTCCTGTCGGAGTTTTACCACTCGGAGAAAGACAGCCGCAGCGCCATCACTGAGGTATTGCTCACACTTTTACATACATGCACTGCTGCATCACCAGCTTTTGTTCTTCTTTTCATTACCGATTGAATGACTTTCTTCCACATTTGTTTCTTTTGTGCATTTCTTCGTAGCTTGGCAGTGTCTGCTCTTAGTGTGACCTTTGAATTCGTTAATGTGCCGTTTTTTTGTTCTTCTCTTTCTCTCATCTCATAAAAGGTCTTGAACGAGCTGGACTTGTTGTACGACGCTGCCTGCGACAAGCAAGACATTTCTTTACTGGGTCCTTCCGGGTTGCACGGAATGGCCGAAGGCTGTGGCCTCATTTTGCTCAACTCCATGGACAACGACGATGGCACCTTCAGCAGCCGTTTTTTAGCCAAGCTGGCAGCTCGCGAAGACTGGGCGCACACGCTAGCCTCGCCCCCCATGCTCTTTGCAGTTGCGGTGCTGGCAACCCGAAGACGACACGATTTCGCCCATTTTTTCTTGCTGCTGCGTTCGGCGCCCTACGCGGAAGGCTGCGTGATGCACAAGTAAGTTTACTTGCGTGGGTGGGTCTACTGCTGTACTGTCTTGTGTTTGTAGAATTGTGAAGGATGTAGGTAGATGGGTGAATGGACATGGATAGAAGATCACAAGCTATTACACGAATACACAATCGAACACAATCATCTGTACCACCTTGTCTTTTTCACACTCTCTTTTCTTTCACTCTTCTCTAACCAGGTATGTTGGCGGCGACCACGGCATGCGCGCAGTGGCCATTCGGGCGTTGCACAAGGCCTGGTCTCCTGCGGACCAGCGCATCAAGCTGAGCCACTTGACCACGGTGCTCTGCTGCAGCGATGAAAACGAAACGCAAGCGCTGCTAGAGGACTTTGGAGTGATCAGCGAGGTGACGCATTGAAAAAGATAAGCTTTCTTTGCTGGTTCAGTTGCGTGTTCGAGTTGTTACGTAGATTTTGCGAATATTACAAAAGAAAGCCCCCTTGTTGGTTCCTAGTTAGGTTTTTACATACCTCATTTCTTTTATGCTCTCTTCTTTTGAATCTCTCGCCTTCATACATCGTCTTCTGCCTCTTTCTCTGTTTCGTTATGAAGGTTGACGACGACGACGAAGGAGTGGCAGTTTTTGGCAAAGACCGAGGCAACCGGGAATTTGTGGGCTGGCCCTACAGTGCCATGGACATCGAGGAGCGTAAAACCAGGTATTGTTCTTATGTCATGGTGATCTACATCTGGATGAAGTGGTAGTGCGTGTACAGTGCATGCGCGTATTTTTGGAAGTTTCCTCTCACTTGTATGCATGTTTTCTTTCACTCGCGTTTAACAATATGCGTGTGTGCGCAGGTACCGTGCCTTGGATGTAGTGCTCGCGAAAAGGGGCGGTCCTGAGGGCCCCGGCGCTGCGCCTGGCATCGATGCATTCACCAACAACCGCCTGTACTACACTTCTCGAGCCAACATTGTGCGCGGAACTTCTACTAGCAGCAGAAGAATTCCTCCTTCCTCCTCTTCCTCCTCTTCTAGCACCGCTGCAGCCGGCGACGAAGACATCGCTAGTGCCTACGGTTTGAACCAGCCTCAGTTGGCGGGGACAGGAGCGGGCTACTCCCGCTGGCAGCGAACCTCTGCAAGCGCTGCGTCGAGCACCAGTCGCCCCCTCGCTCATGTAGTGCTCAAACCACCTCGGCATTTGTCGGTGGCGGCGACAGCAGCAGCCACCGCGGGCGTGCCGTTCGGTTCCATTAAACAATTAGGTACACGCTCGCCCGTTCCTGCTGCACTAGCAGCATCGAGAGCTAGTCCACAAAGCAGAGTGGGCGAAGAGGCGAGAGCAGCAGCAGCTGCTGCTGCAGTTTCGAATGACCCGCGGAAGAAGATCGCTGCTGCGGATAGTTTGTTCGGAGGGCAACGTCGACGAGAGCTAGAAGAGGAAGCTGCTCGACAGAAAGCTGAACAAGAAGCCGTTGAGCAAAAACGCCAGCAGCAACAGGAAGAAGCAGAGCGGCAGGCAGCTCAGGCGCAGGCAGAAGCTCGCGCTGCGCATGCGTCGAAAGTGCGAGCGGAACAACAAGCCCTCGCGGCACAGCGAGAAGCAGCAGCCAATCAGCAAGCAGCGCTTAGCCAACAGGCCGCCAATCACCGCGCCGCTGTGGCCGCTGCGGCCGCTCAGCGCGACGCTGCCGTGGCTCGAAAGCAGGAGCGCGCCTGCACTTGGGCTCGTTTGGCAGCGCAATGGGCCGTCTATGCAACGGGGCAGCGAGTACGAGCAGCGGCTGCGCAGTGCCGCCAGCAGCGCGCTTGGGAATTGGCGAGTTGCCGCAAGCTTTACCTCCGACGCTGGGTGCTGGCCTACGCCGCGCGGGCGGCCGAGCGAGAGCGCATCGCGCACGAAGCCCAAATGCGAGAAGCCGCGGTGCGGGAGGCGCTGTCGAGCTTGGACGTGGGGGCATCCACTGAACATTACCAATACCCTGTCCGTCGAGCTTCGGGTGCAATGACTTTCGAAGGAGAGGACGACGAAGAAGACTATTACAGCGGAGAGTATGACGGCAGCAGCAGCAGCAACGACTGGACGCCTGCCCGCGCAGAAGCGGCCACGGCGCACTGGCAGCCTGCAATGACTGCGCCTGTGCGCTACGCTGCGAGCACCACTGGGCGCATGATTGCAGCCCTAGGGCTGGTCCCTCCTCCATCGCGGCCGCAGCGACGAGGGCAGCAGCAGCAGGAGGAGGCGCACCAACAACAAAACAAGCAGAAGCAGAAGCGCAACAACGATAGTCTTGGCCAGCAATTGTTGCCCCTCGAGGCAGTCCTGCGGCGTGCTGCTTACGGTGGCGGAAGTGCGGGCTCTACTACAGGCGGCGGTCGCCGTGCCTATTCCACCACAGCAGCCTTGTCCTCTTCCACGTCAGCGATGCAGCAGCCACCGAGAGGATTGGGAGCCGGCGTAGCGCCAGGGATGGGGCAAGTGCATCGCTTCGCAGCATGGAACAAAGCGCGCATGGAGTACAGGGAAGCAGAGATAGACGCTGCGTGGTACGACGAGAACGACGAGGAAGACAACAACGATGCCCAGGATGAGCAAGACGAAACACACGAGGCTAGTGGTGATAATTTCTTAAGCTTAGCCTTAACGCAAGGACAGCAGCTGTTGCATGCCGAGAATGACGACAACGAAGACCTCGCAGTGGTCGAGGGGGTAGGCGCCGCATTAGAGGCCGTGGCCCTGGTGCAGCGACAAGCTTCCTACCAAGGCAGGAGCGCTAGTTCTCTTACCTCATCGTCTTCTGCAGTGAGAAAGCGTGCGCGGAGTGCGGTGCACACTGCTACGCCATTTTCAGGGTCTACTGGAGCAGGCACGGAAGGAGCTCTTCTTCCTCGGTCGAGCCGCCGTTTGCATCCGGGCAACAATAAGAGGCTTCCTAGCGCTTCCATGGGTGGTGGAGGCAGCAGCAGCAGCAGTGGATCATCAGGGGTGGTGAAAAGGTCGCGCGTGAGCGATGCGAGCAGAGTATCAACGTCGCCCGGTGGCGACCGCAGCCGAGGCAGTAGCAATGCCAGCGGCAGCGGTGGTGCAGCTTTAGCACCGGAAGCAAGCGCTGTGCTAGATGCTGAGCGCGCCCTTGCGCAGAGCCGCAAAGCTGCAACAGCAACAATTGCTGCTGCGCCTGCTGCTAGTGGTGCCTCCACCGATTCAAAGCCCGCAGCGTACTCGTATGCGGCTGCCTTGCGCGCTTCAGCTCCTCCTCCTGCTCCAGCGCCAAATACAGCAGGAGCAGGCCTTAGCACGGAGATTTACAGGGAGAAAGCAGCGGCGCAGAGCTTTGAAGCTTCGCTGCGCGCTTTCGCTGTGGTGCCTAGCAGTGCATATCCGGCTGAGGCTACTGCCTTAGGAGCGGGAATGCACTGGCCGTTGCCGTCGAAGGCACCGCGCCGCTCTTTGCCTGCCAATACTGAAACGACGCACCAGCACGTGCCTCACAAGATGCCTCGCCACGACCAGAAGGCAACCAAACTTCAGATCGAAAATGCTGCATACGAGGCACGCCTTCGCGAGCTCATGCTCTGATTTAGATTTACAGGGTTACGGGCGCGCTCCGCAACCGCTTACTTGTTTGCTTACCTTAGTCACCCCTGAACTGGACTCTTAACTCTGGGTTCTCCCGTTTTAGCGTTTCTCTGCCGAACTCAATTGCGTTTTGCGGTTTTGCGTTCCTGTCAGCGCTGTTAGCACAAAGGCTAAGTGGTAATGAAAATTGGAATGTATATCGCTGGAAGCTGGGAGTGCTATGTCGGCGGTTATACAACCGAAAATCCCTTCTCTTTAAATATCAAATTCACAAAATCCCAAATAACCAAAACCAAAGACGACAAAATTTAAATGAAATCACTGAAATATACCTCTGGCTGCTTACATAGTCCGCTTCCTTCTCCTGTTGCAGTGAAAGCAAAGACGTCGTGGCCTTGATGATGCGCTATGCGACTGCCGGACTGCCGGCATTTGGCAACACGCAGCAAAAAAAAATCTCACCCGGCAGTACTGCTGCGGCGTGGGTGCGCCGCGCAACGATCAACGAATGCTTTTTAACGTCGATACCATTGTCGAGTTGTCGATATCTTGATATGGACGTCGTGAGGGAGCGTGGAAGAAGTTTGTATGGAGTGAAGTAGAATGTGGCATATGCCGTAAGGTGCTTCAAAGTGGAGCTGCATCGAAAGCGATCGTTAGAAGGGAAAGTGGAAGAAGTGACTGACAGAAGGTGTACAGTTTGAGATCGTGCCGAAGTGTAAGTCGACACTTTGTTCCACTCGTGACTACTTTTTGCCCATCGCCAACAATTTAGCTCCAATTTAAACCATGAAACTAAATGTGCTATTCTGCATGTTTGATATCCTGGTGGTATCCTGTGTCCTCTTTCAATCTCTTTGTTGCTCCTCCGCGTTGTTCGTCGGTGACAAAGTACCACACGTCATTGTCTCGAACTATGAGTTGCCACACTGCTTGCGCTCTGCCTTCTCCACGTCCTGAATCATTCCGCACTTGCTTTATTTGCGCAACGCACGCGCGTTCCCACTTCTGCCCGCAGCATTGGCTTCTGTGTCATTTGGCTTTTTAGTAGTTCGAGTACCTTCTCCACGTCTTCTTTCAAGAAACTTACGCGACATGTTACTGCAAATCTCGCACTTCCTACTCGCGTTATCCATCTCACTCAATCTTCAAACCTATGAATTCTCCACTGCACACATCATCGTTGATTTCACCTACTGCTGCACAGCGCTACGAAAAGCACTATCTATAGCAGTACATTTAAAACGCTATCGGCATGTCACTCCATGTCACATGTCACGCATGTGAGACCATAGTGTAAGCACGCATACCTATGCTAAGCACGTGCTAAACCCTAGGCAGTATAAGGACGCGGGCCTATGTTAAGCATGTGTGCTAGCATATGACAACTTGTCAGAACAAGCACGCAAGGTTTTTTTTGTGTGTCTGTGATGTGACGGACCGATGGAAAATAATATCCTTGCTAGTGGCATCTGATATGGTACCTAAACATATACTCCTAGTTGAAGGGCCTGACATGGGCCCTAAACTTTTCTGTGATGATTGATGGTTGATGGATTGATGGATTCGGGTTATGCGGTGGTACCACGGGTAATTAGAAGTAATGGGTGCGAAACGACCCCCCTCGTAGTGATGGGCCGGAATCGATCTCCCGGCCGATGGTAGTATAAATTAAAGGTTAGAATAGAGGCTTTCACGGATTTCACTGCTAGTGAAATTTCACTAACAAACTCATGGACTGATCTTGCTGTACGAACCAAATTTAATCAGTACTGCAGTACGGTACTACAGTACAGGACTGTACAACCATTGAACTGGTTCTTGTGATACGATCAGTCCATGAATTTGTTAGTGAAATCTTTTGTTAGTGAAATAGATCAACGAAGTTTATGTTCTATACAGATATCGGCACAAAAGTGCTCGCACTAAAATCTGTCCGTCATTCCGCCATTCCTTCCGTTACATCACAACGACAAAAACCTAAACTTCAAAAACCTATACCTACCTGAACTTCAAAAACCTAAACTTCAACACCTTCGATGATCGTGGCGCGGCGTGGTGCGCCACGAAAACCTCTACACTATCCAATTCTTCCTTTCTTTGGTATGGTATTCGTAATCCTACGTCCCAAGCTTCGTACGATATAGGTATTAGGCCCTGGGAGGAAGCTTGGGACGTAAGTTTACGAATGTGAATAATGAGGTTGTGCTGCACCACTGCATAGCATGCTGCTCGTGTCAATTACTACAATTGGGATAAATGATTAAAGACGTGCAATTTTCTAATCTTAGTTATGCCTCCACCACCACTGCAGGTATGGTCAACGGCAACGCATTCAACTCCTAGCCATACAACACCTGTGCGCAACTCCTTACAACTCATGCATGTCTCAGCCGGAAACAACGATGGTGGCGATGGCAGCTACAGCATTAGGGTCCTGAATTCGCTATGAGCAGGCATTACTTTAGCCATCCACAAAAAAAGTTGTGTTGAAGCAGCACTCCAATCTTCGATGTTGGACAGAGGCAGTCGATGGGTACCTTCAGTGGTGTACTAAATTCGTACGAACAGCACAAGGCACATACGGGGCATTAGCTCAATCCTTAATTCGTTCCTGTTGAACAACTCTATAACCCGATTCTTCGCTTATTCAGCACACATAGAATTATAATCGCGCCCATGGAGACAGCGCGCCGCTTACTTGGCTTGTCTGTTTGTTAGTAGTTTACTTCTCCCTCTCTCCAGTTCACTTACGCGATTATCCTTATATTATACTTAGAGAACCAGTATCTATCTTGAGCTAGTCATACCTCTTTCTGGGTTATGGGCCCAGTTTAAGTAGGCGATATTATGCTACACAGAAGCAATTTGGGCGCTCATAAGCTCACAAGCCAAAGATTTCTCGCCAAAGCCACGTCGTTGCGGAACAAAACTTGAGTCTGTAAGACGTTGGCATCATTCGCTTATAAAACCCACATCTCCCCGCCATCGCCTTGAGGAGAAAGTACTTGCCCGGCCGGCAGTCAGTCGGGCTCTGGCCGGGCTTTAAGTGAGTGTTATTCCTTGTCATTGGTTTATATCGCCCATAATTAACCAAACTTGTAGGGTACAGTGGCTGATGGGAGAGTCGCATTGCCCATGGTCCTAGGTTAGGATTCCAGCGGAAAATTCCGCGGAAGAAAGGGAAAATTTCACCAGTCATATACGTGATTTCCGCGACGGGGATATAGAAGTACCTTTATGGCCATGGCACGGAGAACCCGCGTAAATGCCACATGAAGTGATTTTTTTGGCCCTGTCGCGCGGGAATTCCGCGGGAACGGGAACTGCAGCCACAGCCCTGCCATGGTCCATAATCCCCTCCAAATATTGACACCAAACATTCGCATGTGCGCCCGAGGATTGGCTTCTTAGGTTTGGTTTAAGCTGCTGCTTTGCTTTTCATCTCGACTTGTTAGCCTTCTAATTCCGGCCCTTCGGGTCCTGTCTTAAAAATTCGAATAATTCTATATTAGTCATATCTTGCTTTTTTTGTGCACATTAAGGAGCAAATTTGAAATGCACCTATACAGTAAGGTAAACGCAGGCCCTCTAATTGCGGTTTCACTAGTAATTCTAGTAAGAAATCAAATTCCTTGTGTTCCGGAAGTTTACAGTAGAAATCGTAATGGCTTGAGTAACTCACTGTGGATGCAGCCATTCGTAAAGCTCATGGCTTTCCAACTCACCGTCGTTGTTTGCGTCTATTTCGAGTATTACGTCCCTCAATTCGACGTCCTTAGAATCCCAAGTGCTTCTGCCAATAACTCTATTCTGAATCAGTGGACACTTCGGATTTGAAAACGTCTCCCACATGGCTACACGCCTAGGATGGGCAATTCCATTTCTGATGACAGTTGATGCCTGAACCATCGCAGCTCTCTCGAGTGCCTGTCGAGTTCTATTCCGCGGAGGGCGCACATTTTCGGGAAAGACCAGGTGGCGGCGAAGCTTGATAAAAGCAAGAAGCGGGTCCATCACTTCATGTGGGTTGTTGACAAAGGCATCATACTGCAGAACTCGATACCGGGAGCAAGGCAGCGTTGCAAGCTGTGCGGAAAGGTACATTAGGTTATCAGCTACCACAGCGGCTTGATAATCTATATCTTTGGTGAGAAGAATATTCTGTCGCACTGCGGAGAGAAGACAAGCTACAGGGTCACGGTCTAAGGCCAAAATCAACACCGACGCAAAAGGCGATCTACTGGAAGCATGAAGTGTGGAAGAGCTGTAATCCAGTGGCAACTGAGACGAGTCTGGATCGACAACGTCGAGAAATGTTAGAATATCGAGGCGCTGAAGGGGGCCGCCCATGCCGTATGGGTGCGATGTCGAAAATATAAGGACCGCCTCACCCTCCCCGTTGTCATCAATAACGCGCTGGTTCGATAGTTGCCATTTTTCCCAATTTTTAAGTCTCGCAGAAATGCGAGATCTCGCTGCAAGTATATCTGAAGGGGGCTTCGTTGGGCTCCACTCATAGGGAATACCAAACAGGACTGCTGCGGCTCCGCAATCCACACTATAACGGTCTGTCATTGAGGGCCAGAGTGCATCCATTGCTTTATGACCACTGCCTTCCAGTCCAACAACCACAACTAAGTGGCTTTTCTGAGGTGACTCACTTAAAGTAGAATGCATCATGAGGTCCCAAGAAGAAGGAATTACACTGTACTGGACTTCCGCGTGTGCCTCAAACTTGGCCGTTGTTGTATCAAGGAGCCATGCTTTGAAGATTCGACTCTCCAAGGTTGTTACTTTTACTGGCCTGTAAGGTGCTAATACTTGGAGCTCGGGAACACCGCTGCAGTAGGCGAAATCATCTTGACCTAATAGGCCCCATGAATAACATAAGTTCCAATCTTGAGGCCGACTCCGAATACTCTCCGTCAAGGTTCCATTGAGGAGGGCTAGTCTAATTCTAGGGAAAATCTGATCATAATCGTGGTAAGTCACACCTGGTGTGGGCGAGAGTATTGAAATGTCTACGTCAATAGATGTACCATGAGAATGAATTCTAGGGTCGACCATGTAAGTGACCTTGGTGAGAGCTGCAAGGCCAGTGCGATAGCCTTGGGCTGAAGAATTGTGTACCACCCACGTTTGAAATAAGTACTTTTGGGGACTTGTCATATTCTGCGGGGGTAGGTTAGGGAATTCAGAAGGACCCATGAGATTCTGGCAAATTTCGCTCGTGCTCTCCATCCAGGAAATACAAACTTTCCAGTCTTGAGGTCGTTCCCGAATCGCATTTGAAGTAGGGCCGCTTCCTAAACCAACTTTGACGGAAACTGGAATAAATGCCTTGTTTGAGTAGGGCGGACCATGTACAGGAGAATGAACGGCGAGATCTACGTCGCGAGCTGCAGCTGCATTATCAAAGGTATAGGGCGATGCAATGAGTTGGCCATGTGCAATAGCTAGACGAATGCTGACGAAACATTGCATAAGTAAGCACGCCACTAGTTGCCTGCGGCAGCTTGGATGAGCCATCGTGCTCCTTCGTCTTCATTAATCGAAGACCGACGAAAAGCTAACCAGTGCTACGCGAAAATTGCAATAATCTGCAACGATGAAGCGAGAGTGGTGATGCTGAAGCAAATGCTTTATAAAGCGAGTGGTTCGTGTCGGAAGTACTGTAGATTTGCCTATCGAAAATACTTGGAATAAATAGAATGATCGTAGTGATAGCTGATTGCTCTGAAAGTTTGCACGGTAGTCAAACACGATGTTTCAAAAGCGCATGCAAAAGGCCAGGGCCAGGGGCGTCGAGGAACCCTTCGAATAGTAAGCTTAAAGTTTGGTGGTAGGGAAGAAGTTGAAACACGAAAAATCGGAAGAAACGAAACACGGACTTTCCAGGGATTGTTTCTTGGGTGCACCCGAGAGAACGAGAAACTAGGAAAAGAGCCAAACAGGATTGTTTCGTTTCT